>OQWE01000625.1_pt1 | contig 12168 bp, 8 predicted proteins | sample 1691591 | NCBI WGS metagenome assembly OQWE01 (sample SAMN03418265, study PRJEB22391) | human gut metagenome | biome: human-gut; feature: organic feature; material: feces | host: Homo sapiens | place: Tanzania | collected 2013-01
TTATCTTTCCTCAGCATCATAGTTTTAAAAATATAAAAAAGCTTCCGTACCTAAGGCGCGGAAGCTTCCATTACATTGCCGCGGTATCCGTGGCAGATCCTAAGATCGGACGCCGCAGCGCGCAGTTATTTATTTAATGTGCGGTACAGAAGCGTTACGACCTCCGCTCTCGTGCAGGCTGCATCGGGAGAAAACGTCGTATCGCTCGTGCCCTTTGTTATGCCCCGTTCCGTCGCCCAGACCACCGCGTCGCGGCAGAAAGCGATGTGGGCGGTTAAGAACAACATAACCGCGCAGCGGGGGAGCTTGAGGGGTAGCGAAGTGGGCGAGCCCGCCGCACGGTAAAGGAAGGTAACTATCTGTGCGCGTGTGCACGTTGCGTAGGGCGAGAAGCTTGAGCCGCCCGTTCCCTTTGTTATGCCGCGCTCGACCGCCCAGCGGACGGCCTCATAAAAGCTGTCGGAGGGGCTCACGTCGGAAAAGCTTGCGGCAGTCGCCGCCGTCGGGCAGCCGCAGGCGCGCCAGAGGAAGGTGACTATCTGGAATCTCGTGCAGCCGTCGCCGGGCGAGAATGTGGACGCGCCGGTGCCCTTGGTGATGTTGTTCTTAACCGCCCACATAACGGCATCATAATAAAACGTACCGGGGATGACATCATCAAAGCTCTTTGCCTCCACGGGCTTGGAGCCGGACTCCTGTGCATCGCACACGGAGCATTTCCCTCCGAAGAATTTGTGCCCCACGGTGGCCGTGGCCTTGCCCTGCTCGATAATGTCGCCGCAGCGGACGCACACAAGGTCGCCGGTATAGCCGCCGTTAACGCACGTCGCGGCCTTTTCATTGCGAAGCTCGGTGCTGTGGCCGAGAGCGAGGATGACAGAGCCTGCTTTGAATACCTTGCCGCAGACGGTGCAGACCTCATCGCCGGTGTAGCCGCCCTTGAGACAGCCGGCCTTTTTCTCGTTTTTGAGCTCAGGCTTGTGCTCAAGCGCGCTGACGTAGTTCTTTTTGTAGCTCTCTCCGCAGGCGCAGGTATAGGTGGTAAAGCCCTCGGAGATGCAGGTCGGGGCGGTCACTGTCTGCTTAAAGTCATGCTTATGATCCTCAAGCACGCCGCAGCGGACGCATATGCCGCCCTGATAGCTGTGGCCGAGCATTTTCGTATAGCTGTCGGTTTTTGTATCGCCGCAGGAGCATTTGTGAACGGTATAGCCGTTAGCTGTGCAGGTCGCCGCAGTGACGGTATCGACATAGCTGTGCGTGTGATTGGGGAAGTTTTTTGTTGCCGACTTTAAAGGAGCGTTTGATTTTTCTATCGTCACTTGAGCCCAGTCGCCTTCTTTTCCAAGAAACATAACGTTTTTCAGAGCCGTGCATTTGTCAAATGCCGCCTCATTTATGGCGGTCACGCTTGCCGGTACGGTGACGCTTTCAAGCGCCGCGCAGCCGGAAAACGCGTTTTTCGGGATAACTGTGACCTCTCCGGGTATCTTGACCTCCTTGAGAGCTGCGCAGCCTGAGAATACGCCATTGCCGAGCGTCTTGACGCTGTCGGGAATGCTTATTTTCTCAAGTGCGGAGCAGCCCGAGAAAAGGCTTGACTTCAATTCCTTCAGGCCTTTGGGCAGAACGACGCTTTTGAGCTTTGAGCAATTTGAAAACGCGCCCTCCCCAACAGCGGTCACGGCATCGGACATGCTCACGCTCTCGACTCCGGACGCGGCAAATGCCGATTTTTCTATCTCCGTCACCGTTTCGGGAACGGTATACGCGCCCGTTTTTCCGACCGGGCAGCTTATGAGCCGCGTTTTGCCTGCGTTAAACAGCACTCCGTCGGCGGAGGCATAAACCTCGTTCCCGTCCGCGACCGTGAATGCCTCAAGCGCCGTGCAGCCTGAAAAAGCATTGAGGTCGAGCTTCTTCACCGTATCGGAAATGCTGACTTTTTTGAGCGCCGTGCAGCCCGTGAACGCACCGCTTCCTACGCCGGTAACGCCGCTTTTTATCACGACCTCGAGTATTTTATCACTGTGTGCTTTCCATGGAACGGTCGTGCCGTCGTTTGCAAGCTCCGGCAGCTCGCCGCTGCCGCTTATAGTCAAAACTCCGCCGCGCACAAGCGACCAGCCAAGGCCGGAGATCATTCCCTCGGCAAGCACATCGGAAAGCTTTGCGCCACAGACCTTGCAGGTACCGTCGCCCTTATCCTCGTGCGCGGCCTTGTCGCTCACCATGCCGCACCAGCTGCACTCGTGCCAGTGCTCGCCGCCGTCGCTGTGCCATGCTGAGCCTTTATCGCAGGTGTGCCGGATCAGCTTTATATCTATGCCGGAGGTCTCTCCGCCTATCTGTGTCCAGCGCTCTTTTGTGCCTTCAAATATCACGCTTTTTATAATCGTCCCCGCAAACGCGCTTACGCCGATGCTATCCACGTCTGCGGGTATCTTAAGCTCCTCGACCTCGGCGCAGGAGGCAAAGGCCTCCTCTCCGATGGTCTTGACGCCATCAGGCATGCCTGGGATCGCGAGCTTGCAGCAATCCTTGAATGCACTCGCGCCGATGACCGTAACGTTCTCGGGTATGTTCACTTCCGTCAGATCGGTGCAGCCGGAAAACAGCTCATCGGCAATCGCCGTCAGCCCCTGCGGCAGCGTCACATTTTCCATGCCCGAGCAGCCGCAAAAAGCGCCGCTGCCGATGCTTTTTACGCTGTCCGGGACAGTGATCTCGGTAATGCCAGCGCTTTCGGCAAAGGCCCGCGCTCCGATGCGCTCAAGCCCGCCGGGAAGCTCAATGCAGGATGCAGGGCAAGAAGAAAAGGCGTACTCGCCAATGCCGGTTACGCCTTTTTCTACGCTGACTGTTTCTATATAACATTCAGCCCATGGCGCCGGAGCTTCCTCGCTGTAATCAGCCATATCTCCCTGTCCGCTGATCGTCAGCACGCCGTTTCCTTCGTCCAGCGCCCATGTTAAATTGTCTCCCTCGCTGCCGTAGGTGCCGGACGCGGCAGCAGCTTCTGCCAATGGCTCAAGCGGTATAAGCGTCAGGGTCATCAGCAGCACGAGCATTAAGCTTAATACTCTCTTTTTCATCGTTTCCTCCCGAAATATTCACATTTGGATCTGCCGAGGTATATTCTACAAAAGTTCCGTTTTTATGTAAATACATCGCGAGTTATTTTAATTATTTTACCAAAATCAGAGGGGTAAATTTGTACACTTTATCTAATTATCGGCAATGTGCTTTATTTATCGATCCGGCAGCGCTCAACAAGGATCTCGACAAAGCCCTCGCGCAGCCTGCACAGCCTTGAAAACTGCTCGCAGACGTTATAGTTCATCGCGCAGTTGAGCCAGTCAATGATCTGCCCGAAGCACTCGCACTTGTAAAAGCGCACGAGTATCTCGCGGCTTTCGGGGTCGGCCTGAATGTCGCCGAACACCGTGTGCAGGTAGTTTTCAACGACGCTGCCGCAGACCTTCATGAGGTACAGCTCGTATACGCTGCGGTTTGAAGAGTTATATATATTCAGCACTATGCGCTTATGCTCAAGCGCAAAGGCCGCCATTTTCTCAAGGCAGGCCTCCAGCGAGTGGTAGTCGGTGTATTCGCTGATTATCCTCTCGGCCGTGTCGATAACTATTTCCTCGACAAGGCCGGGTATGTCGTCATAGTGGTAATATATAGTATTTCGGTTAAAGCCGCAGCCCTCTGCAATATCGCGGACGCTGATCTGATTTATGGGCTTTTCGTTCAGAAGCTCCAAAAAGCTCTTCTTGATGGCGGCCTTCGTGAGATCGCTTTTTGCTTTGTAGGGCATTTCGCACCTCCGCACAAGTTTTTATACTTTATATACTTTATTATATAACACATAAAGCCCTTGACAGTCAACGGATTAAACTGTCGGCAGTCTCTGGAAGCGGCAATCACACTATTTCATCGGCAGTCTCCAGGAGCGGCAATATCGCGGTTTCGCCGGCACCCTCGAACCGGGCCGCCGCAATATTTGCATCGCAAATATCGGTAACATCAGAATTCCGGTTTTGTCAGAGCCTTCGATACCGAGCGCCTGCAATTTATGTATCGGTTTAGCCTTTATGCGCAATTGAAAGAAAGTTGTCAATGTTTTTTTAGGGGAAATTATTGAATATGCAGCGCGGCGGTGATACAATATTGCTGCAAATCAAGCGCAATTCCAAGCGTTCAGCGGCGATATCGCGCCCGAACTGTTGCATTTTTAATGCAATTGCGCCGGTCAAAAATCAATTTTGTCTCGTAAATCGCGCATTAAATTTATTTTTGAAAAGGGAGATAATATGATGAAATTTTCAAGCAAGATCGAAAAATGCGGCCTTTCCCCGATGAGAAAGTTCGCGCCCTATGCGGCCGAGGCGGTCAAAAAAGGTAAAAAGGTGTATCATCTGAACATCGGGCAGCCCGATATCGCAACTCCCGAGGCATATTTCGAGGCGGTCAGGAGCTTCTCGCAGCCCGTTCTGGCCTATGCCCCGTCCGACGGCGTTCCCGAGATGATAAGCGCGATTGTCGATTACTACGGCAAGATCGATGCGCCGATAACCGACAAGCAGGTGCTCATCACGACCGGCGGCTCGGAGGCCTTGCAGATCGTGCTGTCGTGCATTCTTGACGAGGGCGATGAGATAATCATTCCCGAACCGTTCTACCCCAACTATTCAACCTTCGTGACGCTCACCGGCGCAACGATCCGTCCCGTTACCACCAAGCCCGAGGAGGGCTATAAGTTCGCCGTCCGCGAGCGCATCGAGGCCTGCATAAATGAGCATACCCGCGCAATACTGTTCACAAACCCCGGCAACCCGACCGGCACCATCCTCACTGAGGAGGAGCTCAGGCTCATGGCCGATATCGCCAGAGAGCACGATCTGTTCATCATAGGCGACGAGGTCTACCGTGAATTCGTCTACGGCGGCGAGAAGCTCATGAGCCTTCTCCAGCTCGAGGGCTATGAGGACAATGTCGTCGTCATCGACTCGGTATCCAAGCGTTTTTCCGCCTGCGGCGCACGCATCGGCTGCGTGATAACCCGAAATCAGGAGCTTTACAACAACGCCATGAAGTGGTGCCAGGGCCGTCTGTGCGCCTCGACCATCGACCAGGTCGCGTCGGCAGCGCTGTACACCGTAGGCCCCGACTACTTTGACGCCGTGCGCAAGGAATACTGCGCCCGCAAGGACGCGCTCGTCGATGGGCTCAGGAAGATCCCCGGCGTTGTATATTCCGAGCCCAAGGGCGCATTCTACGTCATGGCCGCGCTGCCCGTAGACGATGCAGAGAAGTTCCAGATCTGGATGCTTGAGGAGTTTGACGATAACGGCGACACGCTTATGTTCACCCCGGCCGAGAGCTTCTACAAAACTCCGCACACCGGCGTGAACGAGATCCGCATGGCCTACGTTATAAACAAGGCCGATATCACCCGCTGCATGGAGCTTCTCAAAAAAGGCATCGAGGCTTATTCAAAGGCGAATAAAGACTGAGCCGATGCCGTAAAAATGTCTGAGCTGTCAGACTTTTTGCACATGCTGAAAAGAGAGCGCAGATTTAAATCTGCGCTCTCTTTCAGCGTGTCAAAAAAGCCAATGGCTTTTTTGCACGCTTCAAATACGCCACATTTTTTGTGAAGCTTACGCTTCACGAAAAATCTCGCTTCGCTCGTCAAAAAGCCTGATGGCTCAGGCATTTTTGATGGCTATAATCCAACTTGAGGCGGGCCTTGCCCCCTCAAGCTCCCCCGCTGCGCGGTTGTATTTACTCAGCAGCATAGTTTTTTTGACAGTATCACGAGAGCGCAGATTTAAATCTGCGCTCTCCTTTTTTCTTGTTTTCTTGCATTTGCTTGCATATCGTCCGTGCGCCTTGGAAAAATCAATGCGCCTCCGAAAAGCCGCCGTCGGAGCAGAGAACCTGTCCGGTTATGAACGAGGCGCTGTCCGAGGCCAGAAATGCCACGGCCTCGGCGATATCCTCGGGTCTTCCCAGCCTGCCGAGGGGCGTATCGCCGGCGAGCATGTCCAGCGTCTCGCGGCCGAGCACCTGCACCATATCGGTGTCGATAACGCCGGGCGCAACGCAGTTTACGCGGATGTGCGACGGCGCAAGCTCCATTGCCAGGGAGCGCGTCAGCCCTATTATGGCGTGCTTGGTTGCCGAATACGCGACCTCGCAGGATGCGCCGTGCAGTCCCCATATTGAGGAGATGTTCACGATGCAGCCCGAATGCTCCCTGAGCATACTCGGCAGCACCTCCTGAACGGTGTTGAACGCGCCGTTGAGGTTTACGTCAAATATCCTGCGCCAGTATTCCTCGCTGATATCCTGAAACAGGCTCTGGCGCGCAATGCCTGCGTTGTTGACAAGCAGCGTCACCTCGCCGAAGCGGTTTTTAACGGCCTCGACCATTTCATGCACAGCCCTGCGGTCGGCAACGTCGGCGCAATGCGTCATAGCCTCGCAGCCCTCCGCAAGGAGCTTTTGACAAAGCTCCTCTGCCTTATCCTGCCGCTCGATGTAGTTTATACAAACGGCGTAGCCCCGGTGCGCGAGCGCATCGGCGCAGGCTCTGCCAATGCCGCGCGAGGAGCCCGTTATTAGCGCGACTTTTTTCACTTTGCTTCCTCACTTACTTCAAACTGACTGGTGTACAGCTCCTTATACAGGCCGCCCTTTTCGAGGAGCTCGGCGTGCGTACCGCTTTCGACGACGTCGCCCTTATCCATGACGAGGATGAGGTCCGCATCGCGGATGGTGGAGAGCCTGTGGGCTATGACGAAGCTCGTTCTGCCTCTTGTCAGGCGATCCATGGCGTTCTGAACGAGCACCTCGGTGCGCGTATCGACCGAGCTCGTGGCCTCGTCGAGTATTATCATCGGTGCATTTTCGACCATTGCTCGCGCAATGGTCAGAAGCTGACGCTGACCTGCCGAGAGGCTGCTGCGGTCGTTGAGCTGCGTATCGTAGCCGTCGGGCAGGGTTCGGATGTAGTGATCCATGCCGACGAGCCTGCAGGCGGCCTCGATCTGCTCGTCGGTAACGCCCTCCTTGCCGTAGGCGATGTTTTCACGGTATGTTCCGTCGAACAGCCAGGTGTCCTGCAGGACCATGCCGAACATGGCGTGGACGTCACGGCGGCGCATCTCGGAAACGGGAACGCCGTCTATTTTTATCTGTCCGCTCCACAGCTCGTAAAAGCGCATGAGGAGGTTTACCATCGTAGTCTTTCCCGCACCCGTGTAGCCGACTATTGCGACCTTCTGGCCGGGGTCTATCTCGGCGGAGAAGTCGTTTATGACTGGCTTATCCGCGTCGTATCCGAAGCGGACATGCTCAAATTCGACCTTGCCGCGGACATGGTCGATATGCTCGGTGCAGCCGCTGTCGTCGGGCATTTCCTCCTCGCCGAGGAAGCCGAATACGCGCTCGCCGGCAGCTCCGGCGGACATGAGGCTGCTCACGGCCTGGGATATCTGGCTCAGGGGGTTGGTGAAAAGCTTTACATAGCTTATAAACGCAATGACCGTGCCGAAGCGGATGCTCCCGTCCATCGTGAGCGCCGCGCCCACGACGCAGACGGCGACATAGCCTAAGCTGCCGATAAAGCCCATGAGCGGCATTAGAAGTCCGCTGAAAAACTGCGACTTCCATGCGCTGTTGTAGAGATTGTCGTTTATGCGGTCAAATTCGGCCTTCGACTGCCCGATAGCGCCGTAGGCTCTTACGATATTGTGCCCCGAGTACATCTCCTCGACGTGGCCGTTCATATCGCCGAGATTCTGCTGCTGACGGCGGAAGTATTTGCGTGAGCGTGCAACGATTAAGAACATCAGCACAAAGCCGAGTATCGACGAGCCGATGGCAGTCAGCGCCAGGCGGCCGCTGGTGGCAAACATTATTACGGTTACGCCGACAAACTGAACGACGGCCTGAACGAGCGTCGTTATGCTGGAGTTTAACGCCGAGGATATCGTGTCGACGTCGTTTGTGATGCGGCTGAGAACATCGCCGACGGTGGTCTTGTCGAAGAACTTCAGCGGCAGTCTGTTTATCTTTTTGCTTATGCTCGTGCGCATGCTCCAGGCGAGCTTCTGCATGACGCTTATCATGATGTAGCTTGCCGCGCAGGTGACGAGATTTGCGCTTATATAGATAGCGAGAATTATAAGTATGGACTTTATGATAAGGTCCATATCTATGCCCGTTTTAAGCCCGTCGCTTATGCTGTTTGTGAGGTCTGCAAGCTTATCGGGCGCGATTATCGTCAAAAACGTTCCGACAAGGCTGAATATGAGTGAAATGACGATGGGCTTGTACCACGGCTTCAGATACCGCAGAAGCTCGAGCATTGAGCTTTTTATGTTTTTGGGCTTTTCATCGGAGCCTCTTCCCGGCGGTCCGTGTCTCATATGGCAAGTTCCTCCTCCGAAAGCTGGCTGAGAGCTATCTGACGGTAGACCTCACAGGATTTGAGAAGCTCTCGGTGAGTTCCCATGCCGACGACGTGTCCCTCGTCGAGAACGACGATCCTGTCGGCGGACATGATCGTGCCGATGCGCTGGGCGACGATGAGCTTTGTCTGTCCCGCGGTGCGTGCCTTGAGCGCATCGCGAAGCTCGCGGTCTGTTTTGAAATCAAGTGCGGAGAAGGTATCGTCAAAAATGAGTATCTCCGCGTCGCGGCACAGTGCGCGCGCGATGGAAAGGCGCTGCTTCTGGCCGCCGGAGAAGTTCGTGCCTCCGCGGGCCATGTGCGCTTTTTCCTTATCCTCAAGCTCGGAAACGAAGCCGGCCGAGTGCGATATCTCAAGCGCCTCGTTAAGCCTGCTCTTATCGGCATTTTTGCCGAAGGCGACGTTATCCTCTATCGTTCCCGTGAACATGACGGCCTTCTGCGAGACATAGCCTATCCTGGCGTATAGCGCCTCGAGCTCGTAGTCCTTGACGTTCACGCCGTCTACGAGCACCTCGCCCTCGCTTGCGTCATAAAATCTCGGAATAAGGTTCATGAGTGTTGTTTTGCCAGAGCCAGTCGAGCCGATAAACGCGACGGTCTCGCCCTTGTCGGCCTTGAAGCTCACATTGCTCAGTACGTTTCCGCTGCCGCCGGGATAGGTGAAGCTCACGTTTTTAAACTCGACCGTGCCGCTTATATCACCGGAATCGGTCACCGTGCCGCTCACTACCTTCGGCTGTGCCGCGAGCACCTCGCTTATACGCTTTGCCGCCTCAAGCGCACGCGGCGCGATGATTATGACCATAACGATCATGATAAAGCTCATAATGACCTGCATGGCGTAGGACATGAAAACAATCATATCCGCAAAGATATCCACGCGAGCGGCAATACCGGTCGCTCCGCCTGCCGCGACCGAGCTTATGAGCACCGCGCCTATCCAGTAGATCGACATGTTAAGGCAGTTCATGACAAGCCCCATGAACGGGCTCAAAAGCGTCATGGTGCGGTTTGCGTACAGCGAGTTTTCAAGAAGCTCGGTGTTTACGTTTTCAAATTTCTTTTCCTGATATGCCTCGGCGTTATATGCGCGCACAACGCGGATGCCCGTGAGGTTTTCACGCGCCGACTGGTTGAGCGAGTCCTGCAGCCACTGGATGCGCTTGAATCTCGGGAATGTGCGCACAATGGCAATGCTCAATATCGCAACAAGCAGCACGACCGCGATGCCCGTCGCCAGCGACCACTGCCATGCCTTACCAGCGATCTTCATGATCGCCCAGACGGCCATGAGCGGAGCTTTGACAACTACCTGAAGCGACATGACGACCATCATCTGCACCTGCGATACATCGTTTGTCGAACGGGTGATAAGGCTCGCGGTTGAAAATGCGTTTATTTCCTCGAGAGTGAAGCTCTCGACCTTGTAGAACATTTCCTTTCTCAGACGCTTTGAAAAATTCGCCGCGATGCGCGAGGCAAAAAAGCACACCGCAACAGACGAAACGAGGCTTCCGAACGCGCACAGCAGCATCATTCCACCGGCACTCCAGACCTCGCCGATTGCGCTGCCGGGAGTTTCGATAAGCGTCGTTATCCGGGACATATAGTCGGGTATCATAAGATCGAGCACGACCTGAACGAACACGAACACAAGGCTGAACAGACAAAACAGCCATTCCTTCGCGCTCAGATACCTGAACAGCTTCAGAAGTTTCAGCATTTAGCGGCAGAGCCCTCCTTTTCTTTTTCCTCCGCAAGCTTCCTCTCTATCATTTCCTGAGCAAGCTGCGCGGTCTCCTTGGTTTTATGCTCCCTGACGTATTCGGCGTCGATAACGCCGAGGACGTCTATGTATATATTCGTTTTCTTAAGCGGGAAATTGTGCGCGACCTTGTCTGTATTCCGAAGCGCGACGACAACGACGGGCACATCCGCCCTCTGAGCGATCTTGAACGAGCCCGCGTGGAAGGGCAGCATGTTCTCCTGCTTGCTGCGCGTGCCCTCCGGATAGATGACTACCGAGCAGTAGTCCTTGTTTATATACTCGGTCGCTGCCTTCACGGTCTTGAGCGCCTCGCGGTTATTCTCCCTGTCCAGAGGCAGGCAGCCGCACTTGTGCATGACCTTGCCGATGATGGGGATCTTGAGATTGCTGGGCTTTGAAATGAACGTCAGCTCCTCCTTGGGCATCCTGTTGACCATGACGACGGGATCGGCCAGCGAGCGGTGGTTTGAGACCATGAGATAGCGCGTATCCTTCGGGATGAGCTCTGCTCCGCTTATCGAAACATCCGCACGCGCATAGAAAACCAGAAGATCCGCAACCGCGTGCAGATGCCAAAGCCAGAACTTCGACGGCTTTTCCTGCGGCTTATCTTTATTAATGAAAAGCTCGGTCGCCAGAAGCATGGCGACGGCGTATGCCAGATGCGCCCCGAAGAAATATTCGACAAAGCGCAGCAGCAGCTCGCCCGTGACCTTCAGCGCGCCTCCGGACGCACCCGATATCAAGGTGTGCAGCACGCTTCCTCCGGCTCCGATAGCGGCAAATATTTTAAGAAGCATATATAAGCCTCCCGCTCCAAACAAAAATAATATAGTATCATTTTATTTTACCACGACTTCGCAATTTTCCAACAACAATTTTTTGAACAATTTAATAATTTTTAATCATTTCGGTTTTTATCTATAGCTCCGAAAAAAACATTTTTCGAGTTTTCTTAAAACTATGTCTAAAACCGGGCTGTCTTTGTGATATAAATATCAGTGTTTTGACCTCACTCAGTGCATTTTTGTGTGTTTTGCACACCTTGAGCGCAAATTTTCCTTATCTTTCGTGGAAACTGATAAATTTGTTGAATTTGAACGAAAGCGGCTTATTTTAAAATTGATTTTTGACCTACAATAGTATAAAATACATAAACGAGTTGTTAACGACATTTAAACAGCAAAATCGTTGCAGCTCTTGCTCAAATCCGTAATTAATTTAATAGGAGTGAAATTTATGGAATCCCTTAAGTTCCTGGCACCTGCTCTTGCAGTTGTCGCTCTGCTGTTTGCCTTCTACAAGATAGCATTCGTCTCCAAGCAGGACGCGGGTACCGAGCGCATGAAGGAGATCGCGGCCGCAATAAACGACGGCGCAAAGGCCTTCCTTTTTGCGGAGTACAGGATCCTCGCGATCTTCGTCGTAGTTCTGTTTATAGCCATCGGCCTCGGCAGCTGGATCACCGCGCTGTGCTTCCTGTTCGGCGCTCTGTTTTCCATCCTCGCAGGCTACATCGGTATGAACGTTGCAACCAAGGCCAACGTCCGAACCGCGAACGCCGCACGTGAAAGCGGCATGAACAAGGCTCTGTCGATCGCCTTCTCCGGCGGCTCTGTCATGGGCATGTGCGTTGTCGGTCTCGGTCTTCTCGGCGCATCCGTTCTGTTCCTCATCTTCAATGACACCAACGTTCTGTTCGGTTTCTCCCTCGGCGCAAGCTCGATCGCTCTGTTTGCGCGTGTCGGCGGCGGTATTTACACCAAGGCCGCTGACGTCGGCGCAGACCTCGTCGGAAAGGTCGAGGCCGGTATCCCCGAGGACGACCCCCGCAACCCCGCTGTTATCGCAGATAACGTCGGCGACAACGTCGGGGGTTCGCGCCTTCCTTGCCGCGCACGAAGAAGGTT
>OQWE01000627.1_pt1 | contig 12166 bp, 6 predicted proteins | sample 1691591 | NCBI WGS metagenome assembly OQWE01 (sample SAMN03418265, study PRJEB22391) | human gut metagenome | biome: human-gut; feature: organic feature; material: feces | host: Homo sapiens | place: Tanzania | collected 2013-01
TTTTTTTTTTTTTCTTTTTTTTTCTGTTGCCTTTGTTTTCTCGGCGGGGGCAGCCGATTTCACAGGCTCGTTCGGCAAAGACCTGAACGGCAATGGCAAGATCAGCGTTGTCGACAACGCTGACGGCAAGACAGTGAAGGTGACAATCAGTGGCGCAACCATCAAGGTAGGCACCACCAGCGCACCTGTTAGCGACCTCGTTCTCGACGGCGTGAAGTCGTCAAAGGTCGGCAAATTCCAGCTCCTCAACGGAAAGGCGCACGCCGGCGACTACGACGTGTTCTTCCTCGGTCAGGTTGCAGACGGCAAGATCACAGCCAAGTTCAACCTCAACCTCAACGGAGCTTACTATGCTCAGGGTACATTCGGCGAGACACGCTACACACTCGGCCAGCTTCTCGGTTCCGACTTCGAGTCATGGCACGAGGCTGAGTACAAAGGCAAAACAAGCGACGAGCCGGACGGCTGGCACTCTTTCATGAGCGCAAAGGCTGATGGCCTCTATGCTTCTGCGCGCAAAAACACCCACACATTTATCTCTAACGATGTTCGCCCAGGTGCTAAGGGACAGTGCGTCAAGGTCGTTTCAAGCAAAGTGATAGGTGTACTAGCCAACGGCACTATCACCACCGGTCGTCTTTACGCAGGTTCTCCGATTGCTACAAACACAAAAAACAACGCTACAAGCGATCCTGCTGGTACCGATAAGGACTCAAACAACGACCCGTTCTACGCCCCGATCAACACTTTGCCCGATTCTATTGCAGTTTGGGTGAAGTACAAGCAGGGAGCACTCTCTGCCGACAACAAGAAGAACTATCCCTACGCCAACCTCTCGGCTGTGCTCACCGACGGCACCAAGTATCAGGATCCGGAGGACAAGACATACACCAACGTGTTGGCAAAGGCTCAGAATAAGAAGATCGCGGAGAACGGCAACGTTTGGCAGCGCATCTCTGTACCGTTCGCATACACGGATGCAAAGCTCGACCCGAAGGCTATGCTCGTAACGCTCTCTACAAACGCCCAGCCTGGTGTGGCTTCAGATGATGTGGACACTCCTGACGAGCTTTACATCGACGACCTCGAGCTTGTCTACAACTCACAGCTCACCTCTCTGAAGATTGACGGCGTAGAGGTTCCGGGCTTCGCAAGCGACAAGTACAGCTACACAGTCTACTCTACAAAGGACGCTAACAAGAACATCGAGTACACAACAAACGCTAAGTCGGCTTTCGTAGCATCAGACTGCGTTGCTCCGACAGACGGAAGCGGCAACTGCGTATACAACGTGACCGTAACATCTGCCGACCTGCAGACATCTCACACATACGTTGTGAACGTTGTTTGCCCGACAACATACACCGACCAGCTCCTCATCAACCTCAACGGCGAGGAACAGGAGCCGGAGCAGGCAAGCATCGACGTATGCAGCGAGGGCAACAACAACTACACCTTCGTGCTGAAGAAGTTCTCGTTCGGCGAAATCCTTATCGGCGACGTTACAATCAGCGGCGTGCCATGCGTTGAGAAGGACGGCAAGCAGACCTTCACCATTGAGAAGGACGCTACCATCACCAACGGTGCTGCGATTGCTGAGATGCTCGGCAACAAGGTTCACGTCACTATGAACGCAGAGATCGAGGACGGCAAGCTCTACGCAGAGATGACTCTCCCCGTAACAATCGGCGAAGAGACAATCAACGTGAAGGCTACATTCGGCAAGAAGGCTACAAACGTAGAGAAGACAACCTACAAGGACAAGCTCGTTATCACTCTCAACGGCGAGGAGCAGGACCCTGAGGATGCAACTATCGACGTTGTGAAGCAGAGCGAGGGCATGTACACATTCGTGCTCAACCAGTTCTCGTTCGGCGCTCTCCTCATCGGCGATGTTACAATCACTGACGTGCCGGGCGTTGAGAAGAACGGCTACATGTTCTACACCGCAGAGAAGGACGCAGCCATCACCAACGGCGCCGACATCGCTGCGGCTCTCGGCAACAAGGTGCACGTGAAGATCGTCGAGGCATACAGCAAGGACGGCAAGCTCTACGCTAAGATGACTCTCCCCGTAACAATCGAAGATGCTACAATGAACGTTGAGGCTGTGTTCGGCACAAAGCCGGCTGCCGGCATCAACGGCATCACCACCACTCAGAACGGCAAGGTTGAGGTTTACAACGTCAACGGCGTACGTCTGAACGGCCTTCAGAAGGGTCTGAACATCGTTCGCACCGCTGACGGCAAGGTAGTGAAGGTGTTGAAGTAATAAGACATAACAGACATTGAACATACATAGGGTGTGTTAAAATGGAATTGGCAAATGTTAAATTCCGTTTTAACGCACCCTATTTCGTTTATTTTAACTATTTTTGAAGCATCTAAACTAAAAACAGCATGAAGAAAGTATTTACACTCATGGTTTTCTTGATGACAGCGCTCTGCACATTCGGTCAGGTATTCACCGACGACCTGCATGTGACAAGCGGCGCAGGCAGAACAACCGACTACGCACAGAAGGAAGTGGAGCTGACCAAGGTGTCAGACGACGTCTACAAGTTTACGTTCCGCAAACTCGCTCCGATGGAATACAAGACCTTTGGCGACTTCGTCGTTGAGGATGTGACGGCAACCGTTGATGCAGCCGGCGAGATGACATTCTCTACCGCAAGCACCGAGGGCACATGGACCAACGTTACGAGCACAGCAGCCATCGGCGGCGTAACCGAAGGCAGCAAGTCGTCGATCAGTGCGTTCACGGCAACATTGTCAGCCGACAAGTCGAAGCTCATTGTTGAGTTCAGCTTTATGACGATGGGTAGCGATGTGGACGTGGTGTTTGGCAAGAAGGTAGATACCGCTATCAACACCGTGAATGCTGCCGACGACAACAGGTATGTCGAGATATACAACCTCGGCGGAGTGCGTATGCAGCGCCTGCAGCGCGGTATCAACATCGTGCGCACAGCCAACGGCAAGGTGAAGAAGCTGCTCGTGAAGTAACCTCAGGGTGCTTTCAGGGGGTGCACTTGTCTCAAGTGCACCAACCAAGCAGTAGCCAACAGTTTTGTTGGTGCAGCTGAGACAGCTGCACCCCCTTGCAGTGCACCAACCAAGCAGCAGCCAACAGTTTTGTTGGTGCAGCTGAGACAGCTGCACCCCCTGGAGTGCACCAACCATTTAAAAGCTAAAAAACAATTTACTAACATTAATTAATAACAAACCAAATTTATTATGAAGAAAATTTTCTCCTTACTCGTTATGTTGGTGATGACAGCGACGGCGTTCGCTCAGTCAACAAGCGAGAAACTTCTGGACGACGGTTACGCTCCTAATGGTTCCGTTGTTCCGGCAAAGGCAATCACAGTCGACTGGGCTACCCAGAAACTCGTTGTGAATGTCAATTTAGCTAACTGTAGCGATACACCTAACGAGTGTATCTTCTCTGTGTCAACTAACGCTACCGACATCGCTAACTGGGATCAGGAAAGCGGAAGCACACTCCACCTCTTCTACACCAAGAACGCACAGGTATGGACAGCTAACGGTTGGGAAACTTACACACAGAAGTTCGCAGTTCAGTATCGTTATGCTGGCGACAACGGCGCTACAAACCACTACTTCGTTGTTAGCGACCCGTCTAACTGCACTATCGTAATGGACAAGGACGGTATCACAATGGACGGCACTCTTGTGTTCCCGGCTTCTGAGATGCCTAACCTCTACAAGGAAGGCGCTAACCAGCTCTACTTCGGTTCTGTACGTGCAGAGCACACATACGCTACATACAAGTCTGCAGAGCTCGTAACAGAGGGCGGCTCAACCGGCGGCGGCACAACAGAGCCTACTCTGCCTACTTCTTACGAGGTTACAGACAACGCCATGACAATGTATGTTCCGAGCAACACCGGTGATGATGTACAATACTACAAACAGTACATGAAGGACGCCAAGCTCCAGGTGGAGAAGGACGCAGACGGCAAGTACACCGTTACATTCAACGACGTAGTTGCAGGCAAGGACCGCGAGTCTCTCGGCACCATCATATTCGCAGGTCTTGATGCACAGGCTGAGTCAGAAGACCTCATCGGCGTTGAGATTCCGCAGGGTCGTGTTTGCACAATCTATGCAGAAGGTTCTTCTTTCGACAACCACATGTTCCGCGTAGTGAACGGTTCGGTAGGCATCGTGCCTCCAGCAAGCGAGGGCGAACCCGCTACTGCATTCGTTCAGCTTTCAATGTCTGACGACGACGGCAACATGGTGGCTTACAAGATGGGCGATGTGTTCATCCCGGTTGACCACAACTTCACAAGCGACGCTTACGTTAAGGTAGGCGACCAGACAACAAACTTCGCAAACTCTGAGGCAGTGCTCACAGAGTTCATGGAGGACGTTTACAAGGTTACATTCAAGAACATCACTATCGGTGACAAGACTGGCGACTTCACAATCGAGAATCTCGAGCCGACAGAGGATGCTGACGGCAACCTCACCTTCACAACTCCTGATACATACGGCTTCTGGAACGACGCTGACGAGACAGAACTCGACTTCACCGACTTCTCTGCTTCTGTAAAGGTAGGCGAGAATGGCTTCGAGGGCTTCGTTTGCAAGTTCACAACAGAGAACGGTCAGTTCGTTTACGGCGAGAAGGCAGAGACACCGGAGCCGCCGTCAGTAGTTGAGACTAAGATCTTCAGCGACAAGCTCGAATACACATTCAAGGAGGCTACAGGTGTAAACGATCCTCAGAAGCTCACAATCGAGTCGCTTGGCAACGATCGCTACAATGTTATCCTTGCTAACCTCGACTCATACGCTACTCTCTATTTTAACGTAGGTACTGTAAACTTCCTCAACGTAGCAGGCACTACAGTTGACGGCGTTACAACTATCGATGTTCAGAAGCCGGAGGTTACATATACAGATGCTGACTACGGTTTGGTTGACTCTAATGAGGGCGCACTCAAGGTTCAGTTCAACGACACCAAGGCTTATCTGAAAGCTACTGGTGTTGCTAAGATTGTTACATACGGCACTTCTTACAACTACACTCTCGTTTACGGCACAGAGTTCTCAACAGAGGAGCCGAAGGACGACTACGCTATCAACTTCGACAAGAACGCAAACAGCACACATAATAGCCGTGCCCTCAACAGCTTCTCTCTCCAGCAGACAGGCAAGGACAAGCAGACAAAGAGCGTTAAGACTTCAAAGGCTGCTTACGAGGATCATACAGCAGACGAACCGTTCACAGTTGAGGCTGGCAGCGAACTTACAGCTTCGTTCGATTACACAGGCGAATGGATGCATAGCTTCGTTTACATCGACTTCGACAACGATGGCGACTTCTCTTATAAGGAGGGACAGTGGGATCAGACTGGCACCGATTTGGTAGCATTCAGCTTCTACTCTCTCGACTCTAACCCAAAGAACGATGCTTCTGGTTACAACTCAGTAGGTGATGAACTTACTGGAGATGCTCGCAATACTTATGTTGCACCTTCGTTCAAGGCTCCTGCTAAGGCTGGCGAATATCGTATCCGCTTCAAGATCGATTGGAACTGCATCCTCCCTGGTGGTTCAAGCAGTATCCTCTCTGACGGTGGTGGCGTTTGGGACGCAACTCTTAAGGTTGTAGAGCCGGTTGTCGACGGCATCAGCACAATCAATGCTGAGGTTGCTAACGGCGAGGCACAGCTCTTCACTGTTGACGGCGTACAGATTGCTAAGCTCCAGAAGGGTCTGAACATCGTTCGCACCGCTGACGGCAAGGTTAAGAAGGTACTCGTTAAGTAATCTTTTTTAAGACTATAGGGTAGGGCGCACGCCCTTTCCGATAAACATAAATCCCGACTCCAGCAACGGAGTCGGGATTTTTTTTGTATTAATATGTCGTAAACATAAGTATTTTAACGTTATTTTTATTGCGTAAACGATAATTATTCTTACCTTTGCATGTAAAGTACGACTAAGAACAGACAAATTGTAAGTATTATCCGGCATTCGGATAACCCTATGCTGCTTACATACTAAAATATAGAATATTATAGTTCACTTAATTTAATAACAATTTATTAACAAAAAAGAAAGGATTTAGTATGAAGAAAATCTTATCTCTTCTTTCGATGTTGATGGTTACTATGATGGCATTCGCTACGGACTACACCGATCAGCTTACTTTCAAGCTGACTTTGGGCAGTTCTTATGACAAGGCTTTGCCGGAAGGTACTCTCACCGTTGAAAAGCGCGTTGACGGCACATATAATGTGACCGCATGTGGCTGCGATTTCAGCACTTATGGAATGGGAAACTGGGGCGACCTTAGCTGCGATGGAGTAGAAGGCACAACAGACGCCGATGGTTTGACAACAATCCAAGTTAGCAACCCTGAAGTTTTTGCCAATGGAACTATTGTTGATGGTTTCGCTCTTAAAGGCGAGTCACTCCTCGTTAAGTTCAACGGCACAAAGGCTTACGCCCTTTTCAAGGGTAAGTTGGCTCTTAACGCTGTAACTGGTTATCCTTTTGAATACACCTTCGGCACAGACGAAGGCTTCGAGTCTACTGGCGGCGGTTCTACCGGCGGTGGCGAGACTGGTGGCGAGGAGAAGCCTGCTATTGTTGAGAACTGGCAGAGCACAGAAGGCGTTTCTTGGAGCCACGATGCAACTATCGACTGGAACACACAGAAGCTCGTCGTTTCTGTAAACCTTGCAAGCACTGGTTCTGACAAGGGTTTCCTTGGTGTTACAAAGAAGGGCAACACTCCGGGTTGGAACAACGATGGTATCATCTTCTACAATACCAACGGCTCTACTGTTCAGGGCTATGCTCCTGGCCAGGATAACAACGCTAACACTGGTCAGATTACTAAGGGTGAAGACCCGGTTCGTTTTGAAATCTCTAAGGACGGTGGTGTAAAATGCCAGGGTAATGTTGTGATTGCTGCATCTATGATTGCTCATCTCACCAACCAGTCAGAAATCGTTGTTGGTGCAGCAGACAAGGTTGCTGGTGCTCTCTACAACTACATCAAGGTGGTTTCTCTCGACTGGACAGAGACGACAAAGCCTGAGGTAACCGTTAAGGAAGAGAAGAGCTTCACAGACGCTATCTCTATGGTTGCTAACGGTGTGTCTGAACCAGTAGGTCAGGCTCAGGTTACTATCAAGGAGATGACAGACGAGACAATCAGCATGACACTTGCTATTGTTGGTCAGGAAGGTGCAGAGTACACAGCTTCTGGTTTCACCAAGACTGTTGACACAGAGAAGAACCGCACTACCTACAATGGTAAGATCAACGTTGACGGCGATGACTTCGACGTAACTGCTCTTGTTTATACAGACGGCGCAGAGAAGCTCTATATGGTAGCCAAGGGCGCTGAATTCAACTACGTAGTCGGTACAAATCCTGACGCTCCGACAGTGGTTTCTGACAAGACATACACAAGCAACCTCCGCATTTACGACGGAGAAGAGCCGGTTGTAGAGGAAACAGAAGCTCAGGTGAACGTCACCAAGTACTCTGACGATACCTATAAGATCACTCTTAAGGACGTATCTCTCCTCAACCAGACATCCGACCTCGTATTCGTAGGTAAGGCACTCGTTGACGAGACAGCCGCTGCAGACGAGCCGCTCACAATCATGGCTAAGTCTGACGGCGCTACAACAAACTTCTTCGGCGAGCAGATGAACGCTTCATTCGAACTCACAGAGGTTTCGGCTGACGAGGTCAAGATGGGCTTCTCTATCGAGAGCGATAACTTCAGCTACCTGGGCGAGTTCAACTACGAGGAAGAAGTAGATGAGCCTGAGGTTTACACAAGCAACCTCCACATCTACGACGCTGCAGCTCCTGAGACAGACCTCTTCAAGGCTGACAAGGCTAACGTAGAGTTCTTGGCTACTGAAACAGGTGAGTTCACGCTCACTCTTAAGGACGTAACACTCAACGAGAAGACTCAGGACCTCGTATTCACTGGTACACTTCCTACAACAGAACCAGGTGGTCAGGAGCCGCTCGCAGAAGAGGGTGAGGGTGAAGTAACTCCAGATGAGCCAGCAATGGTTCTCAACGCTACTGCTGACGAGGCTACTGCTACATTCCTCGGTGCTGCATCTGCAACAGCCGAGTTCTCTATCTCTTATAACGCAGCCGACGAATTCATGATGACATTCACCATGAAGGCTGGCGAGAAGACTCTCGGTGGTGAGTTCAACTACGAGGTTAAGACACCTGCTGCAGAACCGTTCTGCAAGGAGAACTACGTAGCTGACGGCAATGGCTTCGAGTGGGAGATTCCGGTAGATTGGGATACTCAGAAGATCGTTATGTCTATCGACCCGTCTACATGTACTGGTTCTTGCGAGCACGTCATCGGTCTTGGTGCGTCTCCGACAACATTCCATGGCAACCTCCAGTTGTATCGCACAAGCGCAGACCAGATGCTCCAGGGCTACTTCGAGAACGATGGTGGCAACCACAACACTGGCAAGTTCGCTGAGACAGTTCCGTTCCTGGTAGAGGTTTCTAAGGCTAAGGGCTTCGTTGTAAACGGCGAGGTTAAGATCGCTGCAAGCGAAATGAGCGAGCTCTTCGATCTCTCAACCGTTAAGATGGGTACTGGCGAGGGCGCTAACGACAAGTCGCGTGCTACATACAACTACGTTAAGGTAGTTGACAAGGACTGGACGAAGGATCCTGAGGCTGGCATCAACGCAACAACAGTTGCTGAGGGCGAGTTCGAGGTATTCTCTGTTGACGGCGTTAAGCTTTCTAAGCTCCAGAAGGGTCTGAACATCGTTCGCTCTGCTGACGGCAAGGTTAAGAAGGTACTCGTTAAGTAACATTTTAGGGGGCGCACTCAGGGGGCGCACTCAGGGGGTGCACTTGTCTCAAGTGCACCAACCGAGATAACGTTGCACCATCCGAGCAAACGTTGCACCAACCAATAAATTCATAAGAGGGCATGGCATTCCGCCATGCCCTCTTTGCGTATATACCATAGCTTGGTTGGTGCAGCTGAGACAGCTGCACCCCCTTGAGGATGGCACTGCACCCCCTTAAGTTGCTCCCTTTTAAATATTTGCAACAAGGTTGCAGAATCTTTTTCCGAACTTTGTTAACGATTATTTTTCTCTTAGTAATTAACAACAAACAAAATATGCTTAGAAGATTATCCTATTACTTATTATCAGCAGTCTTCGTGGCGGGCATTGCCGCTTGCGGAGGCCAGTCGCACGACCATCTCGACCACGATCATGACCACGACCACGCCGAGGAAACCGAGCATCACGACCATGCTGCCGAAGAAGCAGAACACGGTGGCGAGGCAAAGGGCGCACACACCGACGAGATAATACTCTCTGCGGAGAAAGCCCGTGCAGCCGGCGTGAAGATAGAGGAAGTGAAGCCAGGCACCTTCCACGGCGTTATACACACCAGTGGCAAAGTGATGTCAGCATCGTGCGACGAGACCACCGTCGTTGCAACCATCAGCGGACGCGTGCAGTACAAGAACCACGTGAGCGAAGGCTTGAAGGTGTCTGCCGGCACCACGCTCTTCTCTATCACCTCCGCAGGCATGCAGACCGCAGAGGGCGACCCCGTGCAGCGTGCCCGCATCGACTACGAGCGTGCAGAGCGCGACTACACACGTGCCAAGATACTCATCAAGGACAAGATAATAAGCGAGAAGGACCTCGCCGTGGCAAAAGCCGAATACGAAGCAGCCAAGCTCACCTATAACGGCATGAAGCGCACGCGCAGCGAGGGTGGAGTAGTGGTTACGGCTCCACGCGGTGGCTACGTCAAGCAGTGTCTCGTCAACGGCGGCGACTACGTAGAAGCCGGTCAGCCGCTCGCCATCATCACTCAGAACAAGCACCTCTATCTGCGTGCCGAGATACCCGAGCGCCGCTTCAACGATCTTAACAAGATACGCGGAGCCAAGTTCCGCACGAGCTACAGCAAGCGTCTCTACGACATCGCCGAGATGGGCGGACGCATACAGTCTTACGGACGTTCGGCAGAAGTGAACAACTCCTACCTGCCCGTCATCTTCGAGTTCAACAACACCGGCGACGTAGTGCAGGGCTCTTACGCCGAGATATACCTCATAACCCAAGACCGCCCGAATGTAATCACGCTGCCCCTCACCGCCCTCACCGAGGAGCAGGGCATCCACTTCGTCTACGTGCAGATAGACGCCGAAGGCTACCGCAAGCAGGAGGTGACGCTCGGCGAGAGCGACGGCGAGCGTGTGGAGATACTCACCGGAGTGAAGCAGGGCGACCGTGTCGTAACAAAGGGCGCCGTGCAAGTACGATTGGCTTCGGCTGCAAACGCCATCCCAGCGCATAACCATAATCATTAATTTCTGAAGTAGACGAGGGACGGAATGCACGGAATGTTAGGGGGTGCAGCAGTCTCTGCTGCACCAACCAAGCAGAGATGTACTGCCCACAGAACACACTTAGGAGGGTATGGCATCCCTGCCATACCCACGCCACCCACTTAATAATCCTCCCACAGATGGCACAGATGCACACAGATGTTTAGGTTGCGTAGTATTGTCCCACGGAACACGCAGAATACACAGAAGTTCTCCTCTGCAAGAAAATTCTGTGAATTCTGTGGAAGTACATTTCAGCAAGAGGCTTCTGTGTGTTCTGTGAATTCTGTGGGAAGATGCAATGGCAGCTTGGTTGGTGCACTTCTTGCTTTGTTGGTGCACTTGAGACAAGTGCACCCCCTGAGGAAATCTACTTGTCTACTTGTCAACTAATAAAAAAAAAGAACTATGCTGAACAAGATAATACGCTTCTCGCTTGAGAACAGAATACTCGTGTTGGTGGCGTCGGTGCTGCTCGTCATTGGCGGCCTTTACTCCACCAGCCAGACCGATGTGGACGTGTTCCCCGACCTCAATGCCCCCACCGTAGTCATCATGACCGAAGCCGGCGGCATGGCAACCGAAGAGGTGGAGCAGCTCGTCACGTTCCCTATAGAAACCGCCGTCAACGGCAGTACCGGTGTGCGCCGCGTGCGTTCGCAGTCTACCAACGGCTTCTCCGTTGTGTGGGTTGAGTTCGACTGGGGCACCGACATCTACCTGGCGCGCCAGATCGTGAGCGAGAAGCTCTCTGCCATTGGCGAGCAGATGCCTGCCGGTGTGAGCGCTCCCGTGCTGGGCCCTCAGTCGTCTATCCTGGGCGAAGTGCTCATCGTGAGCCTTACCAGCGACAAGACCTCCATGCAAGACCCGTTGACCGCCGACTCGATAGGGAAGGTCACCAGCTGTTCGACTTCCTCGCTGGCCATGCCGCCAGCTTCGGTCATGATGACCACTGTGGGAGCGTTGAGATCGGGGAAGACGTCGACCTCGGTCTTGGCGGTAGAGTAGAGGCCGGCGATGACCAGCAGTACAGCCAAGACCAGTATGAGTATTCTGTTCTCGAGCGAGAACTTGATGATCCTGTTCAGCATGATGTTACAGTATAGAGGTGGGCTTAATGGTTATGGTTGTGGGCGGGGATAGCGTTGGAAGCCGAGGCCAGCTTGACCTGTATGGCGCCACGCGTCACCACGCGGTCGCCGGCCTTCACACCGCTCTTGATTTCGATGCGCTCGCCGTCGCTTTCACCGAGAGTCACCTCCTGCTTCTGATAGCCTTCGGCGTCTTTCTGTATATAGATATAGTGTAAGCCCTGTTCCTCGGTGATGGCTGTCAGGGGCAGCGTGATGACCTGTTGGCGCTCATGGGTGATGAGGTAGATGTCGGCATAGGAGCCCTGGACCACGTCGCCGGTATTGTTGAACTCGAAGATTACGGGTATATACGAGTTGTTGACCTCGGCAGAGCGTCCATACGATTGGATGTGTCCGCCCATCTGGCTGATGTCGTAGAGGCGGTTGCTGTAGCTGGTGCTGAACTTGGCGCTCCGGATGTTGTTGAGCTCGTTGAAGCGGCGCTCGGGCACCTCGGCACGCAGATACAGATGCTTGTTCTGGGTGATTATGGCAAGAGGCTGACCGGCTTCGACGTAATCGCCACCATTAACGAGGCACTGCTTGACATAGCCGCCGCGCGGAGCCGACACTGCTACCCCACCCTCGCTGCGCGTACGCTTCATACTTGTATATGTGAGCT
>OQWE01000628.1_pt1 | contig 12164 bp, 9 predicted proteins | sample 1691591 | NCBI WGS metagenome assembly OQWE01 (sample SAMN03418265, study PRJEB22391) | human gut metagenome | biome: human-gut; feature: organic feature; material: feces | host: Homo sapiens | place: Tanzania | collected 2013-01
CAGAAATTCTTTCTTATGGTTAGCCGATGCTGGCATAGCTCTGCCTACATATAATGTAGAAGAACCACGCTTGCCTTTGAAGCTAGGTGAGCAAAGAAATTTGTTTAAGTTATTTCTGAGTGATGTGGGGTTGTTGGCGAGTCAATATGCTGCCAATATAGCCATTGACTTGCTTACTGGCAAGTCAGAAATCAATTATGGTTCCATCTATGAGAATTTTGCAGCCCAAGAACTTCGTGCTCATGGTTATGCTCTTTACTACTTTAATAATAAAAAGCAAGGTGAGCTGGATTTTGTGGTGGAGGATAAGGGAAAGGTGCTGCCAATAGAAATCAAGTCTGGTAAGGATTATAAGCGACATAATGCACTTTCTAATGTGATGGGTAATGAGGAGTATGATATTCCTCATGCTATCGTGTTCTCCAATGGCAATGTTGAGGTCGTCGGCAGGATTCTCTATTATCCGATTTATATGTTAATGTACCTTCAACCCGAAATGTTGGCGGAACCGATATTTAAGTTTAGTCCTATCTAAATATAGAGGAAGAAAAAATCCTCAGAAAGCAATGGACTTTCGGATAAAAATACTATCTTTGCATTAACTTCTGAGGAAAATGGCATGGATATTGCTCATCTACCCCTATAATTTATAATTAAATAAGGTATATAAGAAAGGAATAAGCAAATGGAAAAGTTTGATGTTAAAACGCTCAATGATAACGTGTTCGAGACTATCGGCAAGGAATGGATCTTGGTGGCTGCAGGCAACAAGGATAAGTTTAATATGATGACTGCTTCTTGGGGATGCCTCGGATGGTTGTGGAACAAGCCTGTGGCTGTCATCTTTATTCGCCCAGAACGTTATACTCATGGGTTGATAGAGGAAAATGAATACTTGACACTCTCTTTCCTCGGTAAGAACGAGGAGGCTCGCAAGATTTATAATTTCTGTGGTTCTAAGAGTGGACGTGACTTCGATAAGGCGAAGGAGACTGGTTTGACACCTGTGGCAACCGACAACGGAAGCATTGCTTTCGAGCAGGCTCGCATGACCTTCGAGTGCCGTAAGCTCTTCAAGGATACAATGACTGCTGAGAAATTTCTCGACAAGAGTCTCTTGCAATGGTATGGAGAGAAAGGTGGATTCCACGATGTCTATGTGGTGGAAATCGTAAATGCCTATACTAAATAACAATAAACGAAACAATGGCTCAAGAACAAACAGCAATTCGAGAACGTCAGAAGACCCGATTAAAGGAACCAAGACGTTATGTGGTGATGATGTTTAATGACGACTTCACACCAATGGATTTTGTGGTGAACATCCTTCAGTCCGTCTTCTTTAAGTCGGCAGAAGAGGCAGAAGCCATCATGCTCAAGGTACATCATGAAGAAAAAGCCGTGGTGGGAACTTACAGCTATGATATTGCCAAGAGCAAGGTGGAGAAAGCGATGGAACTGTCCCGTTCACAAAAGTATCCGCTGAAGCTTACTTACATGCCAGAATAAGTAAAACAAAATGTGGGATTTTCCCACCTAAAAAGAAAGGAAGTTATTACGATGGATAGTATGGGATTGACCCGATATATGAGTGTTCTGATGGATGATGCTCTCAAGCAAGCGCGATTCTTCGACCATGAGTTTATCATGCCGGAGCACTTGCTCCTGGCACTCTTGCGACAGTTCTCTTTCTGTCAGGCTCTTCAGGAGGAAGACGTGGACTGTATGAAAATGCATGAGGATTTGGTAAATTGGCTTGCCAAGCAGGAGCGGGTCCCTTCATCAATAAAATATTTGCCAGAGCCTTCATCTCTTTTCAAGACGATGTTTGGTACAGCTTGTGCCCTGGCGGTGACTGCAGATAGAAAACTGGTTCACGTGACTCATTTCGTGCAGGCGATGCTGGGGCTGCAAAATTCAGAGGCAGCATTCCTGTTGGGAAAGGCTATTGGCGACAGACAGGGAGAATTCCTTGCCAGCGTAGATAGCTTTTACCCTCTTGAGGGTGATGCTTCTGATACAGGCATCATGTCAGATGAAATGGACGATGAGTATGATGATGATTATGACGAAGAAGGGCGTAATATGCCGGATGACTGGCACCAGCTTGTAACTTGCATCTCCAGAAATGTGGACGAACATAATCCGCTCATCGGAAGAGAGGAAGAACTGGACCGTACCATCCAGGTGCTTTGCCGTGCAGAGAAGAATAATCCTTTGCATATTGGTGAACCGGGAGTAGGAAAGACGGCTTTGGTCTATGGGCTTGCCAAACTTATCAATGAAGATAAGGTGCCTGATCGTCTGAAAGGTGCCCGCATCTACAGCATGGACATCGGACAGATGTTGGCTGGTGCCCAATATCGTGGTGATTTTGAGAAACGCATCAAGCTGGTCATGGCTGGTGCTGCCAATGAAGGTAATGTCATCATCTATATAGATGAGATTCATAATATCATTGGAGCTGGACGTGGTTCTGATGGCAGTCTGGATGCTTCCAATATGCTCAAGCAATATCTGGAGGCTGGTGACATCCGCTTTATCGGTTCTACTACTTACGAGGAGTACAACCGCTATATGTCTAAGAGCAAGAGTATTACCCGCAGATTCCAGCAGATAGACATCAAGGAACCTTCTGAGGAGGAGACTATCAAGATATTGGAGGGATTGCAATATAAATACAATAAGTATCATGGTGTGACTTACCGCAAGGATGCATTAGAGTATGCCGTGCGTGCCAGTGCCAAATATATCAGCAACCGCTGTCTGCCTGATAAGGCCATAGACCTCATCGACGAGGCGGGTGCTTATCTGGAGGTGCATCCTGTGGAATATCGCCAGCGTTCTTACGTTACCAAGGCGATTATCCAGCAGATTCTTACCAAGGTTTGTAAGATTGACGCAGCTGCCATCAAGGATGAGGACAACGATGCTTTGGCAACGCTCCATCAGCGTATGATCGACAAGATTTACGGTCAGGATAAGGCGGTAGATAAGGTGGTTGAGGCTGTGATGATGGCAAAGGCAGGCTTGATAGATGATGACAAACCATTGGCTTCGCTCCTCTTCGTGGGACCTACCGGAGTGGGAAAAACCGAGGTGGCAAGACAGTTGGCTAAGGAACTCGGCATAGAGTTGGTGCGCTTTGATATGAGTGAATATACCGAGAAGCATACCGTGGCAAAACTCATCGGTTCGCCTGCCGGATATGTGGGTTATGAAGATGGAGGTCTCCTGACCGATGCCATCCGCAAGACGCCAAACTGTGTGCTCCTGCTCGATGAGATAGAGAAGGCGCATAGCGATATCTACAACATCCTGCTTCAGGTGATGGATTATGCCCGATTGACCGATAATAAGGGGCAGAAGGCTGATTTCCGTAATGTGATTCTCATCATGACCTCAAATGCTGGAGCTCAATATGCTTCACAGGCAAATGTAGGTTTCAACAGTAATGTTTCCCGTGGTGATGCGATGCTTGCACAGGTGAAGAAAACCTTTAAGCCTGAGTTTATCAACCGTCTGTCTGATATGGTGGTGTTCAATGATATGGATAAGCACATGGCAGAGTTGATTCTCCATAAGAAACTGCGTCAGCTTGATGAGAAGTTGGCTGCTAAAGGTGTGAGTCTTAGTCTGACGGATACTGCTTTCGAGCAGATGCTGAAGTGGGGCTTTACCAAGGAGTATGGTGCCCGTGAGATGGACCGCGTCATCGGAAATCGTCTGAAACCGCTTTTAGTGAAGGCTTTGCTCTTCGGTAAGTTGAAGAAGGGCGGTCAGGGTATCGTTGACTTTGACGGCAAGGAACTTATCATCAAGGATGTTCGTCCTTTAAAGAAATAATGCTAAAGACTATAGTTTTGAGTTATGATATTTCAGATAGATGATACTGCTGATGAGATTTACTTCCCTGATCCCCATCTTGGCGAATCAGACGGATGCTTTGCTGTGGGCGGTGACTTGAGTATAGACCGCCTGCTGTTAGCTTATAGCAATGGCATTTTCCCCTGGTACAGTTTTAGAGACCAGGAGGAGCCATTATGGTTTTGTCCGATGAATCGGTTTGTCATCTTTCCCGATGAAATCCATGTGAGCCATTCGATGCGGACGCTCATGAATAAGAACAGGTATTCTGTGGGCATCAACGAGGCTTTCGATCAGGTAATCATGGAATGCGCTAAAAGCAATCACCGCAACGAGGAGGATGGCGCCTGGTTGGGCATGGACATCATACAGGCTTATACCAATCTCCACGAACAGGGGTTTGCCGCAAGCGTAGAGGTTTGGGACAAGGAGACTGATGAACTGGTAGGTGGTCTTTATGGAGTAACCATCGGAAAGGTTTTCATAGGTGAGAGTATGTTCTCAAAGGTTCCGTCAGCCTCCAAACTTGCCCTCATCTTCTTAGCTCGCTTTATGAAAGAACATGGAGGAAGAATGATAGACTGCCAGCTGGAAACTGCTCATCTCAAGTCGATGGGTGGCAGATATATTTCCTACGAGGAATATATGAAAATCATGAATGATGATTAGGGAAATCATGCATGAAAGAATACAATCATACATGAAGCATAAAAGAGTTTCTCTTTTGAATAGAAAATAATAAAGGTTAGCTTCCCGATTCTGGGGAACCTAACCTTTATTTATTATCCAGCTTTTTGCTTTTTATTTAGAATATCGGTGTGCCGATGCAGCCGTTAGGTGCCTGGATATGAAGCAGGGCACATACGGTTGGTGCGATGTCGGTCATGTAGCATGGCTTGGTGCTGGCTCCATGCTGGATGCCCCATCCCATGAATACCAAAGGAATGTGGGTGTCATAGCCATTCCATGCGCCGTGGGTGGTTCCCTTCATTCCGTTGCTGTAGTAGGCAGGTTTCAGGATGACTTGTACGCCACCGCTGCGCTCACGGTTGTAGCCGTTGATGATGCGATATTTGATTTCCTCAGGGATGCTCTCGATGGATGCTTTTTCCATATCGCAAGCATACTGCACTCGCTTGTCTTTTTTCAGTCGGTTCACCACCTCTTGCTTGATGGCATTGTAGTCGAGGGAGAGGGAATCTATCTTCTGGGTATCAAAGAACACCTGATAGTTGGATACCCATTTCACGAGGTCGCCTGCAGATGGATATTTTGCCTTGAGCATCTCGTTCAGGTCCTTCTGGGCTGTCTTGGTGTTCCAGTCGCCAGCAGGGATGCGGCGGTCGAGCAAGAACTGGGCATTGTTCATGCCACCATGGTCGGCACTGAGGAACACAGTGTAATTGCCTTTGCCCACCTTTTGATCGAGATAGTTGAAGAAATCTGCGAAGTCCTTGTCCAAGCGGAGGTAAGTGTCTTCTATCTCTACGGCGTTAGGTCCTACCTGATGACCGATGACATCGGTGCAGGAACAACTCACGGCAAGGAAGTCGGTCTCATTCCCACCGCCAAGGTTCTCGCCTGCGATCGCCGCCTTTGCCATCTCCAGGGTGTAGCTGTTGCCGAAAGGAGTGCTGCGGAGGATGTCGTAACCATATTTCTTGTATAAGGCAGGGAGGTCGAGTGGAAGCACTGGCTTAACGCCTGGCTTCACTTCCCTTTCATAGTTGGTGTCGTCGGCAGTGCTCTGCTTGTAGGTGTCGATAGGATAGAGGGTGTTCCATTTTTCAGAGAGATACTTCTTAGGTAAGTTCTGTCTGTTGAAGTTGCTCACCCATGCAGGCAACTTGTCCATGTAGAAACTGCTGGTGATAAATTTGCCTACCTCAGGGTCGTACCAGTAGGCACCATTGGCATGATGACCAGCAGGGAGGATGGCGGCACGGTCTTTGATGGCAACGCCGATGACCTTGCTGCGGTCGTTGGTGGCGATGCGAAGCTCATCGCCGATGGTGGTACACCACATGTTGCGAGGTGACTCCAAGCCAGCCTTACCATTGGAGCCTACAGGCTTCACGGAGTTGTCCTCAGTGCAGTATGTCTTCTTGCCATCCTTCATGAAGTTATTGCCGGCAATGCCGTGGAGGGAAGGTACGGAACCTGTATAGATGGAGGTATGACCGATGGCGGTGACGGAAGGGATATAAGGGATGCGGCAGTTCTCGTAGCTGAATCCCTCGTTCAGCAATCGCTTGAAGCCACCCTCGCAATAACGGTCTTGGTAGCGATAGAGATAATCCCAACGCATTTGGTCAACCACCAGTCCTACAACCAATTTAGGTCGTGCTGGTTGTGCTTGTGTGATGCCACAGAAGGCGCAAAGCACGAAGATAAGTTTAAAGAATTTGTTCATAATCTTCTTCACTTGATAATATTGTAATATGTTTTAAATACGCTTGCAAAGGTACGATTAATTTGTTACAAAACCATGAAAAGCAGAGAAAATTCGTGTTTCAAGACGCATCGCTGCAGGTTAGTGAACATCGGCTGCCTATAGAGATGTTTTTGTTTGCATAGGGTGTAAAATTGCCCAAGCAGAGGACAAAAGATAGTTTATTTATTGTAAAAGTTTTTGTGCTTTACAATAGCATAGTTTAATGATACAATATAATGATGAAACAAACTTTTATATTTCTGTTCTTATGAAAACATCGTCTTAGACGATAAGTAATGTTCGAAAGAAAGTAAATAGGAAATTGTTTGTTGATGATAGTGCCTTTCTATTAGACGAAAATCTATTGAAGTTTTATGTGGAATTCCACCTGTGGATATGTATGTATTCTTGATGTTTTTTTTGAGGATGAATAGTAAAAAGCCCACCCTTCATCATTTTTGCCGTTTTTTAGCTCTTTTGAGCGATGAAGGGTTATGATGGGTGATTTTAAGTTATTGCGCTTGTAATTACTTGTGTGTCAGGTGTTTATGATTGTGATATAAAGGGTGAAGGGCTTTCCTCGTTTCACATTTCAAATTTTCTATTCCTTAGATTTTATTTGTGCTTATGCTGGGTCATTCTGAGTTTCGTGGCATTGGACTACAATTATGTTCCTACCGAGGAACTCTTGGATAAGGAGGAAGAAGGTGTTATTCCTCTTTGTTTTATCAATTTTTAGTGGTTTATTCCTCTTTATTTTATCAAAAAGTTGTATCTTTGCACGCAGATGTTTTGTATTTCTTCAGCGAATTGAATAAAATAATAGAATTATGTATATACAACGAACGATAGACAAGTATCTTTTAGAGTGGAAGAATGCGCCCACGCATAAACCTCTTTTACTGCGAGGTGCAAGGCAGGTAGGCAAATCTTCAGCCATTAGGCAATTAGGAAGGACATTCAAATATTATATTGAGGTCAATTTCGAGAGTCGAGATGACTTCAAGGAGATATTTAAGCAGTTGAGCGATGTGCATGAGATAGCTAATCGCTTAGGACTGATATTCTCTAAGCCAATTGTGCCAGGTGAGACCTTGTTGTTCTTGGATGAAATACAGTCTTGTCCAGATGCTATTAAGAGACTTTGGTTTTTCAAGGAAGATTTCCCTGAACTTCACGTCATGGCGGCAGGTTCATTATTGGAGTTCGCTCTGAAAGATTTATCTTCATTTGGGGTGGGACGTATTCGTTCCCTTTTCATGTATCCTATGTCTTTTGACGAATTTCTTGTGGCGCAAGGTAAGGACGGACTCTTGACGGAAAAGCAAAATGCCGATTCTGCTCATCCTCTGTTTGCTGCATTTCATAATGATTTGGTTCAACAATATCGCACATACCTTATGGTAGGCGGTATGCCAGAGTGTGTCAAGGCTTGGATTGAGACAAAGGATTATCACCAATGTCAGGCAGAACAGGAGGACATCCAGCAAACCTATTATGACGACTTCGCCAAATATGCCAATAAAGTCGATCCTATATTGCTTCGTAACACCCTGCAGAGTGTTATCTTGCAAATCGGTGGAAAGTTTATGTATAGTAAGGTGGAGGGCGGTTATCGAGCTGATGATGTGAAAAAAGCTTTGCAGATGCTTTGTGATGCAGGCATCGTGAAGCGTGTGAGCCATACTGCCGCTAATGGACTCCCTTTAGGAAGTGAGGTCAACGATAAGTTTCGCAAGTACATCTATTTGGACAGTGGATTGCTGCTTAGTATCTTAAATATGGATTTTGGTGGTTCCCAAGCTTTAACGGAGTTGGTTTTGGCAGGTGCAGCCGATGATCTTGTCAACAAGGGCGGATTGGCAGAGATGATGCTGGGCTGGGAACTTGTGAAATACAGCAATCCTCGCTCGCAGCATGACTTGTACTATTGGGAGAATGTAGTAAACGGAACTTCTTCAGAAATAGATTATGTAATAGTTAGAAACATGAAAGTGATGCCTATAGAGTGTAAGGCTGGAACGAGTGGCAAGATGAAGAGTCTTCGCTTATTTATGCGCAACAAGCATTTGAATGATGCCTATAGGTGCTCGCTCGAAAACTTTGCCCTCTTGGAAAATCAAGATGTCCAAGATAACAATGCGGTTAGGCGAATCGCCATTAACCCATTGTATGCTATCTCGAATTTGTACAAATGAGCGAAAAAACAATGTCCTATTTATGCAATTTATACCAATCAGGATTTGTCGTGGGATTTTTTGGGATACTTGCTTATTTCTTTGAGGGATATAAAAAAAGGATGAACTGTATCTTTGTTCATCCTTTTTTTATATGTATGTTTTAATTTTATTCAGCAGCTTTCAAACCCTTCTCAATAGCGTCCTTAGCATACTTGTTGTCTGGATCCAGTTTCAAGAGTTTCTCCCAATATGGCTTAGCGAGATTAAAGTCCTGCTTGTCATAGTTGTAGATGAAGCCCATGTACTGATAAGCCTGCTTCAGGTAGCCAATCTCGTCTGCATCACATTGCTTAGCCTCAAGTTCTGTAATTACTTCCTGGTAAGCAGGAATCGCTTTGTCGTCCATCTCGTTCTGGAAAGCAGTATTACCCTCCTGTAACTTAGCAAATGCCTTCAGTGTAGGATACTTCTCTGCCAACTTAGCATACACGTCGATAGCCTTGTCGATATTCTCAACCTTCTTAGCTGCATCCTTGTTTTCTGCAGCCTTCTTAGCCTTGTTGATATAAATCTCAGCAAGCTTCATGAAGTCTGTTGGAGCAGCATCAGGATTCTTATCCATGTATTTCTGGTTGTATTCCAAAGCCTTGTCCTCATCACCCATTTCCTTGTATGCCTCAGAGATATACAATAATGGTTTTGGATCTTCAGCCTTCATCTCCAATGCCTTCTGGTACTGAGCGATAGCTTCGTTGTATTGCTTGTTACCAGCTAAAGCCAAACCATAGTAGCTGATGATGCTTGAATTCTTCTTGATAGAGTCTGTATTCATAACGATGTTTGAGTGCTCAAGAGCTACATCATACTTTCTCAAATCAACAGCAGCGCGCATAGCCAAAACCTGCATAGCAGCATCCTTAGGGAATTTCTGAATACCAGCCTGGCAGAGGTTCAAACTTTCCTCTTTCTTATCGAGGACATATGCTGTGAATGCATACTCATAGTAGAGGTACTCTTCCAATGTAGATGGCTTTGCCTTAGAGAAATAGTCGTATGCCTTCTCGTAGTTACCTGCGCTGAAGAAATTGTGACCAGCTTCTGCCTCGATAGGGTAGTCTGGGTTGATTTCTCTCAGTTTGTTCAAAGCTTCTGCACTGGCAGCTGGGTCAATCTTACGATATACGTTAGAATAGCTAATGTATCCCTGAGGATTTTTAGGATCCATTGTCATACACTGGTTGTACCAGGTAGCAGCTTCACCACCGTTATCCTGCATAGCGTAGATATCACCCTTCAAGATATATGCATCACCATAGTTCTTGAATTTTGCAATGACTGCGTCAGCAACCAAGTTAGCCTTATCATAGTCCTTGTGCATAGCAAGGATATTACCCAATGCGATCAATGCCTTAGGATCTTTCTTGAACTCTTTCTGATACTCTTTAATCTCCTTTTCAAATTCTTTAGTAGCAGAGTTACCAGACTTCAATGTTGTCTCGATAGGCTTCAGCATGTCCTTGTAATTAACCTCCTGAGCCATTGCTGGAGCTGATAATCCCATTATCAGTGCTCCTGCTATTAAATATTTAATTGCTTTCATAATTCTAAACTTTAATTCTGTCCTTATTTTATGTAGTTGACGTTTACCTGTCGCTTTCGTTTATTCAATCTTATTTATTTTAACGCCTCTACACGATTTTTAGTTTTTTATGTTTACTTTCTTATAGGTGATATCTCCTCTATAAGGCAGTAATCCTGTTTTGAATACTATGAGTTGTCCACGAGGGTTGGTTATATAATTGGCGAAACTCCATCCTGAGATGTAGCCTCCGGTGATTGGTTCATCGGCGTAGGCATCACGTGACAGAATTAGAATCTTGCCTCTAAGGTCACCCACGGTCAAGTCTGGACGATAATCAATCCTGAATCTTGACGGGAACAGTTCCTCGCTCCCAAGGAACTCACTCATCAGGGAGTTCCACACTGAGCGGTCGTTGTAGAAAGGACTTCCGTTCTCGAACTGCATGATGACCACGGCAAATTCTGACGGATTCTTGTCGATTTTGTTCATAAGTGTATGAACCGCAGCCTTGAAAGAAGTCTTGGTAGGAATGAATCCATGGTAGACGTGAAGCTCATTCTTGTATTTGAACGCCCTGACACGCACGCTGCGGTAGCCCGGTCTGAAATCGAACGCCCGGATTCCAAGATCCCATTGTGCCGACAGCCCAAGGCTTTGTGTCCTTCCGATCGAAAATGCCGTTCCGTCTCCTGTGGCAGCGTCGTGTGTACCAGGAATAGAGAGTCTGGCGAATGGAGTCGCGTCATCTAATCCGGACATCCAAGCTCCGTTTGAGGTACAAGCCCTGGTTACAGGCTCATTCTCACTTTCTTCCTCAAACGTGGCCACCCGCTGTTCCGCAAGCAGTTCCTCGTCTGTCATCATTTTCTCACTGCGGCCGCGAACAGCACAGATGCGCAGAGTGTAGCGGCAACTAAAAATGAACTTGTCTTCATGATATTAAATAGTGTTTAGAGTTGATAATCGGAATGTCTAACGGCATCTTCGCCCCTTTCATCGCGAATAGAGAGTGTGTCACCTTATTACCCGATCAGACGATTCGGGGTTTATAAACCGCAGGGTAACATTCATTGGTCTCTATGACGGTTCTGTCCACGTAGAATGTGGTACTGTTAAGGAACGAAGCCTTATTCTCTTTAAAATAGCCTCTAATCATTTTCATGTCAATCTCTTACATTTGCTTCTGTCGATAAATGTTTAAAATAAGTGCACGCCAAATTCCCAATCAAAATAAAGCCAAATATCCAAATATAAATACGCCATTTTTCCAAAAAAAATATTCAAAATGAATTGAATTACAAAGGAATGTACTATCTTTGCACCAAAATATAATTCTATGGAATATAAGAATCGAATAGCAGATCAACTGCTACGTGATAAATTAGAGGCAATGGGTGCTGTCTTGATAGAAGGTCCCAAGGCTTGTGGCAAAACAACTACAGCAGAGCAACAGGCTAAAAGCATTATTTATATGGATGACCCTACCAAACAGCAGCAATACAAACAGATGGCGCAAACAAATATTAGCTTTTTGCTTGAGGGGGAAACTCCTCGTTTGATTGATGAATGGCAGGAAGTTCCCCAATTTTGGGATGCCATCCGATTTGAGGTAGACCATAGAGGCGAAGATGGACAATTTATGCTTACAGGTTCTGCGGTGCCTGCTGAAGCTAAAGATATTCATCATACAGGTACTGGAAGATACGGATGGCTTACCATGCGCCCTATGAGTTTGTGGGAATCCGGCGACTCTACTGGTGAGATAAGCCTATCGGATTTGTTTCTTACACCTGATAAAATAGGAGCTTTGAATAAACTTACATTGCCGATGCTTGCTTTTGTTGTTTGCCGTGGAGGGTGGCCTAAGGCTTTGCAAAAGAAAACAGAAAAGGCATCACTATTGCAGGCGACAGAATATTATAAAGCGATAACAAATAGCGATATATCACGAGTTGACAACGTAAAACGAGATGCCGAACGGGCAAAGAGAATTATGCGTTCTTATGCCAGACATCAAGGCTCTCAAGCAAGTATCGCGACAATCCTTGCCGATATATCAGCAAATGAACCGGAGGATGTAAGTGATGAAACAATAGATTCA
>OQWE01000631.1_pt1 | contig 12137 bp, 8 predicted proteins | sample 1691591 | NCBI WGS metagenome assembly OQWE01 (sample SAMN03418265, study PRJEB22391) | human gut metagenome | biome: human-gut; feature: organic feature; material: feces | host: Homo sapiens | place: Tanzania | collected 2013-01
ATTCTGGATACCAACACCGGCGAGGTGCTCAGCGAGACCAAGCCCGAGGTCATGGAATCGATGTTGCCGCTGTGGCCGTGGCGGGTGCAGCGGGGGTGCGAGGTGCTCAGCGAGACCCAGCCGGAGGTGATGGATATCATCGAGGGCAACGGCAACACCTTTGATCTGGTGCGGCAGGGCATGACACTGGTGCCCAGCACCATCAGCGGTAAGATTTCCAGCTACCCCATTGCCATCGCCTGCAAGACCGGCACCCCCCAGCGCAGCGAGACCTACGCTTCGGGCAAGCACTACCTGAACGCCACGATGATCGCCTACCTCCCGGCAGACGACCCGGAGATCGCCATCGGCATTACGGTGGAGTACGGCGGCTACGGTGCCCGCACCGGCGATCTGGTGGTGGATATCGCCAACGCCTACTTTGCCATGAAGGACGGCACGCTGGAGGTGGACCCCTATGTGGACCCGCGCACCGGGTCGCCACCAATTTATGCTGGCTCAGAATACGGCAGTACGCCGTGCAGAACTGAACCATCAGTTCTTTCTTGTTGTCGTGTGCCATGAGGGCGATGTTCATATGGGGTCACAATCCTTTCTGATGTGAGATTTTTCTATTACGTAGTAGGTCTGTCCGCTGCGCATCTGTGCCGGTCGTTCGCCCACGAACACGAAGTCGGTGCGGAAGGAGCCGTTGCGCACCTCCGGATACACCTTGCGCACACGCAGCCGGTATGTCTTGCCGTCGCGGTTTATCGTGGCGAGCAGTCCGGGGCGCACACGGTCGATGTAGTGCTCGTCAATCTGCGCCTGCACCTTGAAGTCGGAGAGGTCGTTTATCTGTCCGATGTTCTGTCCGGCAACGATGTTCTGTCCCAACTCAACGTCGAGCAGTCCGAGTTCGCCGTCGATAGCCGAGCGCACCTCGAGCTTGTTCTTGCGGTCGCGCACTAAGAGCACGTTCTTGCGCATGTTGTCGAGGTTGTCCTCCATCTGCGCCATCTGCACGTGGCGGTAGAGGCTGTCCTGCTTCAGGCGCTGCGAGATAAGACTCTGCTTGCGGCGTGCGAGCTTATAGTCCTCACGACTCTGCAGATACACCTCCTTGCTGATGAGGCGCTCCTTGTAGAGGCGTGCGTTCTGTTCGTAGGCGCGGCGCTTGCGGTCGCAGTCGGTGTCGAGCGTAGCCTGCTCGGTACGGTTGTTGAGTCGGTCCTGCTGCATCGCCACCTGCGTGTTGCGCAGCAGGTTCTGCTTCTCGGCGAGTTCGGCCTCAGCATTCAGAATCTGCAGGTCGAGATTGCTGTTGCTGAGTCGGAGTATCACGTCGCCCTTTCTGACACGTGTACCCTCCTCCACAACCTTCTCGCGCACTATGCCGCCCTCCTCGGGCGAGATCTGCACCACCTGAATAGGCAGCACCTGTCCGTTGAGACGCACATAGTCGTCGAACTTGCCGCGAGTGACGTCGCTGATGGTGATGTCTGAGGCGTCTACAGTCATCGTACTGGCGGTTGTGCCGAGCACTATCCACACGAGGAGCGCAGCGAGTGCGGCAGCCGCAGCGATATACCATGCGTAGCGGCGGAAAAATGATTTCTTTTCTATTTGTCGGTCCATAATGGTTTGTTTTTTTCTAAGCCTCTTTAGGCCTTTCTATGGCGGCGTTTAAGCCGAACTAAGCCTTTCTAAGCCTCTCTAAGCCGAGGAAGAACTGCTAACTAAGCCCTCCCCGATGGGGAGGGTTGGGAGGGGCTTTACTTTTTATAATACGCCAGCACTTGGCGGTTGTACATCATTGTGAGCTGGCTCTGCAGCAGTTTTACACGGCTTTGCAGGAGCGTGACCGCCGCCGTGCGCACGTCGATAGACGACGCCATACCCTCCTCGAACTTGCGCGTGGTGAGATGGGCGGCTAAGCTGTCAGCCTCAACCTGATCCTGCATCTTCTGCACCTCCTTGGTGCTGTTCTCCACGTCGGCGACAGCTTCGGCAATGATGCGCTGCAGTTCGGAGCGCTCGTAGCAGAGCGATTCGCGTGCCCGGTCGAGAGCTATGCGGCGCGAGCGAACGGAGGAAACGGAACCGAGACGGTTGAAGATAGGAATGCTCAGCGAGAGAGCCACGTATTCGCCGGCGTTGTTCTTGAACTGCTTGCTGAACGGAGCGTGTCCACCCACATCCATATTGCGGAAGAACGAGGTGGAGACGCCGCCGGAGAGAGAGAGCGTTGGCAGAAAGGCGCCGCGGGCAGCGCGCAGGGCGTAGCGGGCTGACGCCACGTTGCTCACAGCCTGCGCTATGCGCGGATTGGTAGTGAGCGCCACATTATATATATTATAGGCATTGTCTGAAGACTGTAGCGAGGCGTCTACCGAGGGCTTCTCCACGATGAGCGTGTCGGCGATGGGGAAGTTCATCTGCTGCTTCAGCGCGAGCAATGCCTTTGTGGTCTGGCTCTGCATGTGCGTCAGCTCGTAGTCATCGGCAGCCAGTGTGGCTCGCATCTGCGCCACGTCGGCTTCGCTCTTCTGCCCCACCTCAGCCATCACTTCTACTTGATGGAGCAGCGCACGACTCTCGTCGCGTTTGCGGCTGGTGTGTTCCACGGCACCCTCGCAGTAGAGCAAATCCATGCACGCCTTGTACACCCTCAGTCGCACGGCGTCTTTCTCCGCCTGCAACGCCGACCTACCCATCGCCACGTTGGCGCGAGCCATGCGCAGTTCGTTGTAGCGCTGCAAGCCGTCGAAGACGACGAGCGACGCCTGCAAGCCGTAGCCGTTATAGAAGGTATTAACATCAGTGTAGGTGTTGGTCTCGGGGTCGATGGCGCGTCCGAAGTTCATCTGTGCGCCTACCGATCCATACACGTCGGGCAGGAAGGCGCCGATGGCGCGTGTGCGTTCGGTGCGACTTGCGTCGAGGTCGTACTGCTGCAGGCGCACCGTGTGACTGTGCTCGGCGGCGTACTCCATGCAACGCTCCACGCTCCACGGCTCGGCTGCCTGAGTCGACACAGCGGCAAGCAGGGTGAATAGGGTTACGAATAGTGGTCTCATTCTTTCTGTTTTCTTTGTTTCTACGGCAAAATTACGCCTTTGTGCAGGCAAATGAAAGTGTTCGGCAGCAGAAAAACGGCGGTTGTATGATAATCATACAGCAGAGTGTATGAAAATCATACACATGGGTTCGCCTTGATGCGCCATTTTTTTTGTACTTTTGCAACAAATAAAGTACAGAGCGTTATGAACGACAATTACAACACGATTCTCATAGTCGACGACAACCCGGCGATACTCACCGCTTTGAAGATTTGCCTTGCGGGGGTGTTCAGCCGCGTGGTGACGCTCGCGAGTCCTGACGACATCGTAAGCACTATGTGCGAAGAGCAGGTTGACGTGGTGCTGCTCGACATGAACTTCTCGCTGGGCGTGAACTCGGGGCAGGACGGACTGTTCTGGCTTCGCACGCTGAAGAAGCGGCATCCCGATACGCCGGTGGTGCTGATGACGGCGTATGCCGACGTGCAGTTGGCGGTGAAGGGACTGAAGAACGGGGCTGCCGACTTCGTGACAAAGCCTTGGGACAACGACGAACTGGTGCGCACGCTGCGCGACGCGGTGGAGAAGAGTCGCGAGGTGGTGACGCTCGACGAACTCGAACAGCAGCACGTGCATCGCGTGGTGGACCAGTGTCACGGCAACATGAGCAAGGCAGCGGAACTGCTGGGAATAACAAGGCAGACGCTGTATAGGAAGTTAAAAGGTTGAGATGGTGAGATGGTGTGGTGGTGAGATATGATGTTGTAATGGTGAGGTGATGTGGTGACAATAGTGAGAAATCTCAACATCTCAACAAAACAACATCTCAACATCATATCTCACCACCTCAACATCTCACCACCTCAACATCTCAACATCTCACCATCACAACACCATACCGCAACATGGCACCATATATAACAATTCTTCTCGCCGCACTCCTCGTAGTGCTTTTCGTCTTTGAGTGGCTCCACCAGCGACGCCTCTCCACCCGAGTGCGCCTTATGCGCGAGGCGCTGCGCAACCGCGACTTCATGTTCCGACTGCCAACGGACAGCATCATGCCCGGCGAGCGCGACCTGCAGAAGATGCTCAACGAGATGGGCGGAGAGATTAACAAGCTGATGGCACGCAGCGAGGTGGAGTCGTGGCAGCGGCTGACACGCGTGTTGACGCACGAGATAATGAACGCCGTGACGCCGATACAGAGCATCACGCAGGCGTATATAGGCAGCAAGATGGTGAAGGGAACGCCGCTCGAAGAGGGCATCCAGGCGATATACGACACGAGTCGCAGCCTGTCGGCATTCGTGGAGAGCTACCGCAAGATGACGCAGCTGCAGACGGTGAGCTTCGAGGAGATTGACCTGCAGCGACTCGTCTCCAACCTGCAAGCGTTCTATCCCTCTCTCGCCTGGCACGTGGACATCAACGACATGCAGACGCTGCGCGCCGACGCAAGCATGATGCACCAGGTGCTGACCAACATCGTGAAGAATGCGGCGGAGGCTGGCGCTCACAATATAGACATCTGCGCACGACGCACCGACCAGTGCACGCAACTGCTCATCAGCAACGACGGCACGCCGATAGCGCCTGAGGTGGCGCGCGAGGTGTTCGTACCGTTCTTCACCACGAAGCGCACGGGCTCGGGCATCGGTCTCTCGCTCTCTCGCCAGATGATGATGGCGCAGGGCGGCGACCTCGCTCTCGCCGAACGCCCACAAGCAGGATACCACGCCACGTTCGTCGTAACGCTATAGAAGGAGCTACAGCTAACTTCAGGGGGTGCAGCTGTCTCAGCTGCACCAACAAAAAAATAGTGCCATTAACTTAGATGGTGCACATGTACTTGGATGGTGCACTTATACTATGATGGTGCACTTGAGACAAGTGCACCCCCTGAGTGCACCCTCCTAAAAAACAAATAAAAAGTTCTCGAATGAAAAAGATTAGTTTCGCAAGCGACATATTGCCAATGAAGGATATCCTTTACCGCCTCGCACTACGCATCACGCTGAGCCGCGAGGAGGCTGAGGACATCGTGCAGGACACGCTCATACGTGTCTGGAACCGTCGCGACTCGTGGGACACCATCGAGAACATCGAGGCGTTCGCACTCACCGTCTGCCGCAACATGGCGCTCGACCGACTGCGACTGCACGAGAACCAAAACGCATCGCTCGACGACACGCCCGTAGACAGCAACCCTACGGCGACAGCTAACCCGTACGAGCGCACCGTGCAGCGCGAGAAGGTGCAGATTGTGCGACAGCTCATCGACGCTCTGCCCGAGAAGCAACGTGCCTGCATGCAGCTGCGCGACATCGAGGGCAAGACATACAAGGAGATTGGCACCGTGCTCGGCATCACGGAGGAGCAGGTGAAGGTGAACATCTTCCGCGCCAGACAGACAATAAAACAGCAGTTCGAACGCTACGACAACTACGGACTTTGATTCTCAATTATTGCTGTCCGGTAAAACTGCAAAGAGCATAAATATCCTCCCCGAAGCCCAGTAAAAATGGACTTCGGGGTTTATTTTTGGTTCAACTGACATTTCGAGTGATACACAGCCTAAGCTTTTCTCACCGTTTGCGTCCGCCGTCCAATCGGATTCCGTTCGCCGTCCAATCAGATTGCGTTCGCCGTCCGATCGGATTCCGTTCGGGTGACGATGACTTTTCGTGAGGTTTTACTGCGAAAATATAAAAGACTATTGCTGTCTGTCTTGTCGAATAGCAATAGTCTTTAACGTACAAACTGTAGTATTTGTAGTGATGAGAAGCACAGACTTGGTGCGTAGAAACGAACAACGGATTAACAGGATTAAGCGGATTCTTTGCTCAATGAAGAAAATCCGTTCAATCCGGTTAATCCGTTGTTCTGTATAATATTCTAAACCCGGTTGATCCGTCGTTCTGTACGTTTTAAGCCAGCTTCTTCTCCAAGCGCTCGCGGATGGCAGCGATGAAGCCTGCAGAGTTCTTTGTCTGCGGAGTAACGCCTTCCATAAGACCGGCGAGGTCCTTCGTTACGATACCCTCGTTGAGAGTGTCGAAGCAAGCAGCCTCGAGAGCGTCAGCGTAGCGTACGAGTTCGGGCAGGTTGTCCATCTCGCCGCGCTTGCGCAGAGCGCCGCTCCAAGCGAAGATAGTAGCCATCGGGTTGGTAGATGTCTCTTCGCCCTTCAGATACTTGTAGTAGTGGCGTGTAACGGTGCCGTGAGCAGCCTCGTACTCGTACTTGCCGTCAGGCGAAACGAGCACAGAAGTCATCATTGCCAACGAGCCGAATGCGGTAGAAACCATGTCGGACATAACGTCGCCGTCATAGTTCTTGCAAGCCCAGATAAAGCCGCCCTTAGAGCGGATGACGCGTGCTACAGCGTCGTCGATGAGAGTGTAGAAGAACTCTAAGCCGCGCTTCTCGAACTCATCCTTGTACTCCTCGAATACCTCGTAGAAGATAATCTTGAACTGTGCGTCGTACTTCTTCGAGATGGTGTCCTTTGTAGAGAACCAGAGACTCTGGTTGGTGTCGAGCGCGAACTTGAAGCAAGAGTGTGCGAACGAACGAATCGACTTGTCGGTGTTGTGCATTGCCTGGAGCACGCCGGCGCCCTTGAATGTGTGAACCACAACCTCCTCGTGCTTGCCGCTCTCGCCGTCGAAGACGAGCTTAGCTACGCCCGGCTCGTCGGCACGAATCTCAACGCTCTTGTAAACGTCGCCGTAAGCGTGACGAGCGATGGTGATAGGCTTCTCCCAGTTCTTCACTGCAGGATGGATGCTCGGGATAGTGATAGGTGTGCGGAATACGGTGCCGTCGAGGATAGAGCGGATAGTGCCGTTCGGGCTCTTCCACATCTGGTGCAGCTTGTATTCGTCCATGCGCTGGTGGTTAGGTGTGATGGTAGCACACTTAACGGCTACGCCCAGACGCTTTGTAGCCTCGGCTGCGTCCTTTGTTATCTGGTCGCCGGTCTCGTCGCGCTTAACGAGTCCCAAGTCGTAATACTCTGTCTTGAGGTCAACGAACGGAAGGATAAGCTCATCCTTGATCATCTGCCACAAAATACGGGTCATCTCGTCGCCATCCATCTCTACGAGTGGAGTGGTCATCTGAATTTTTTCGGTCATAGTTATTTGGATTTAAGAGTTTATTTCTTGTTCTTATAATAGTTCATCAAGCAGCCGTCTGCCAGAATCTGACGCTCGTCGGCGGTGAGGTTCTGGAAGAAGAGGTGTATAGGCTTAACGCCGTCGCGAGCGATAACCTGCGCGTCGATCTCCTCCTTACCAGCGAGGATAGCCTCGCGGATGCCCGGCACGAAGATCTTGTCGCCCGGCTCGAAGTTGAACTCAACGTCCTTGGCGATGGTGAACGGCACGATACCCCAGTTGATACAGTTAGAACGATAGCGCTTTGTAGCGTACTCGTAGCAAACGTTAGCGTCGCCGCCGAGCACCTTCTGGCAAGAAGCAGCCTGCTCGCGAGCCGAGCCGTCGCCAGGACGATTAGCGAATACGCATGAGCCGAACGATGTCTCCTCAGCCTTTGCGCCTACCTTTGCGAGAGCCTCAGCGATGTTTGTGCTCACCTCACCTGCACGGCGTGCGAGGTCCTGCTTCTGAATCTCCTTGCTCAGACCAACGTACTCAGGCACGCGGCGAGAGAGGGCGAACTCAGAAAGCTTCAACGGGTTAGAACGGTAAGAACTTGTCTCGCCAGACGGGATAAGCTCGTCGGTAGTTGTAACCGGGTCGTGGATAACAGCTGCCAACTCGAGCAACATGTTCTCCTGCATCGGATACATTGTAGGCCAGTCCTTGATGTTCGGACCGTAGCGAAGCTCTGTCTCAGGACGCGGTCTGCCGTAGCCGTTGTATACGCGACACTTGTATATCTTGTCGTCGTAAGCGTATGGCTTGTGAGTGTTCTCGTACTCTACGTCTGTCGCAGCCGTAATCACGCCGCCGTTGGCTGCTGTAGCAGCGATAGAGCGTGCGTCCATAAGCGCAACGAGAGAGAGCTGGCCCTGACCAGGCTTAGAACCCTCGCGGTTGGGGAAGTTGCGTGTGGTGTGGCGGATAGACAGACCATTGTTAGACGGAACGTCGCCTGCGCCGAAGCACGGACCGCAGAATGCCGGCTTCATCACAACGCCCGCCTCGATGAGGTCGGCTGTGATGCCTTCGCGTGTTACAGCCATTGACACCGGTGTCGACTGCGGATAAGCCGAAGCCGTGAAGTAGTCGTTGCCGATGCTCTTGCCCTTAAGGATAGCGCCTGCCTCTGCGAGGTTGTCGTATGTACCGCCCGAGCAGCCTGCGATGATACCCTGGTCGGCGTGTACCTTGCCGTCAACAACCTTGTCGACGAGATGCACGTCCACCTTGTCGCCGAAACGCTTCTTTGCGTCTTCCTCGATGCGTGTGAGGATGCCCACCGGGTCGGCCTGAAGCTCGTGGATAGTAACTGCGTTCGACGGGTGGAACGGCAGAGCGATCATCGCCTCCTGAGAAGAAAGGTCGATGCGAATCATCATATCGTAGTAAGCTACGTCGCCCGGCTTCAGTTCCTTGAAGTCCTGCGAACGCTCGTGTATGTCGTAGTGGTGCTTCACCTCTTCGTCTGTAACCCAGATAGAGCTCAAGCAAGTGGTCTCGGTAGTCATGATGTCGATGCCGTTACGGAAGTCGATAGGCAACTCCTTAACGCCAGGACCTGCGAACTCGAGCACCTTGTTCTTCACAACGCCGCTCTCGAATGTAGCCTTAACAAGAGAGATAGCCACGTCGTGCGGACCTACGCCCTTCTTGGGCTTGCCCTCGAGCCATACGAGCACCACTTCAGGTGCGTTGATGTCCCATGTGTTCTTGAGCAACTGCTTCACGAGCTCGCCGCCGCCTTCGCCAACGCCCATGTTACCGAGCGAACCGTAGCGTGTGTGAGAGTCGGAACCGAGAATCATGTTGCCGCACTTCACCATCATCTCGCGAGCATACTGGTGGATGACAGCCTGGTTGGCAGGAACGTAGATGCCGCCGTACTTCTTAGCTGCTGACAGACCGAATACGTGGTCGTCCTCATTGATAGTGCCGCCTACTGCGCAGAGCGAGTTGTGGCAGTTTGTCATAGCGTAAGGCAACGGGAACTCTTGCAGACCGCTTGCACGTGCTGTCTGAATGATTCCAACGTATGTGATGTCGTGTGACATCATTGCGTCGAAGCGGATGCGCATCTTCTTTCCCTTCGAGCCGTCCACGTCGTGAGAGCGGAGAATGCCGTAGGTGATAGTGTTCTCGCGAGCTTCGTCGGGTGTCATGCCTTCGTACTTGTCGCAAACTTCGGTACCGTTGAGGAGATAGACTCCGTGATTAATAAGTTCTACCATAATGCCAAGGTTTTAAGTTATTAGTTTGTTTAATTATTAATATTCTTTTGTTGTTAGTATGTTTGTGTACTTCTATCCTTTGTCGTAGGATGTCCGTATTCTTTTATCTTCTTCTTTGTTGTTAGTATGTCTGTATGCTTCCGATGAACACGGTGAGCGATAGCATGTCTGCTGCGCCTCCTGGCGAAATGTTCCGCGCTGTGTAGCGGCGGTCCATATCTTTGAGAGCGAGAAGTTCGGCTGATGCGCACTTCTCTTCTATGGCTGATGCGCACTTCTCTTTGTCTTCAGCGGCGTATGCCTCTTCGAAGCTGGCGAGCAAAGCTCTTGCTTCCTGCTTCACTTCTTCTGCCGTGGCGACGTTGGTGCGATAGATTACGTTGGTGTCGTCGAGGTCGCACATGATGCGCAGCAATGTCTTGTGCAGAGCGTGCGCATCGTGGCTCTTTCTGCGTTCGTTGTAGAACGGCAGCCATTCGGCGAACAGTTTTTCGTAGCCTTCGCGGGCGTTGTCGAGCGCTCCTTTTATGGTTATTATGCCGTTGGAGAGCAGCTTTGCCTTGCTGCCGTGCGTGCCGCTGGTATCGGGGAAGCTGGCTGCAAGAGCCTTTATTGTGAGCTGGAGTGAGGATAGAGGGGATGCTAGGCTTTCTCGGGGGGCTAGGTTTTCTATAGAGACCAGGCTATCTTCTCTTTTTTCTTTTTCTCTTTCCTTTCCTCTTTCTTCAATTTCTTTTTCCTTTCCTCTTTCTTCCTTGTTAGCTGCTGCTTTTTTCTCCTCGTAGGCTGCTGCTACTACGGCTAAGCCCATTGAGAAGAGGGCGCCTTTGTGCGTGTTTACGCCGTTTGTGGCTGCGAGCATAGCCTTTTCGGCTTCTATTCCGGCGTCTCTTATGACTGTGTGAGACGGGAGAGTGTCGGCGAAACCGAGGAGTGCGAGGCGCACGAAGTAGGGGTGGAGCGTGTTGATGCTGAGTTGCATCAGCGCATAGTCCATGTCGCGGTGCGCTCCGTTATTGTCTTTGTCTACAAGACCGGGCTTCGGCGTGGTGTCGAGCTCAGCCTGCAGCGCTTGTGTAGCGAGGTGTGCTATTATATAAGGTAGGGTGGTGGGCGGCACGAGCTGTCTTATTGTGTTCATGTCGCCTTCTTCCATTGCCTTGCGGACGCGCGATGCGCTTACTGCGTTGCCGTCTTTCTCCAGTCGGTCTATCTCGCGAACGTCTTTGAGCGCTTCGTGCATCAGTTGGTTGTAGCGTCGTGTGAGCTGGTCGGTAGGCTCTGTGCCTACGAAACGCACGGTTGCGCCGAGAGCTGGCGCGATGTGACGACGGAACAGATCGAGGTCGAGCTGCATCTGCGTGTCGGCAGCGTCGTCGAGTCGCTTCAGGAAGTAGGTTGGGAACGTCGCGCGACTGATTGCGTAGTCGCTGCCGTCGATTACGGTGACGTTCTTGATGTCTGCAACGCCTTGCTCTACCATCGCTTTGCGCTCTGTGTAGGCGAAGAGCGAGCAGTCTTCTCTTACTACCATTACGTACAACCGTTTCACTTGCTTTGCGGCTTGCTCTATGAGGTAGCGGTGGCCGAGGGTGAAGGGGTTGCAGTTCATTACCACAACGCCTCTACGAGGCGGTGTGGTGTTGAGATGTTGAGGTGTTGAGGTGTTGAGATGTTGAGGTGTTGAGGTGTTGAGATATGAGGTGGTGAGATGTTGAGGTGTTGAGGTGTTGAGATATGAGGTGTTTTCTTTACACTTCTTACTATCCTCTTTACACTCTTTATTGTATTCTTTATACTTTTCTGATTCCTCTTTTATCTTTTTCAGAGCCTCGACCGTATTGCTGATTCCTCCGATGCCGGTCTCCATGAGTATTGCTTCGGGGGCTTCGGCGAGCAGGCGGAAGGATAGACTCTCGAAGAGTTGGCGGTTCTTTGGCTTTGTGAACAGCTTGATGCAGCTGTAGCCCTCCTGGTTGGCGTGCGATATGAGGTGCGAGACGAGCGTGTTGGCGATAGCTTCGCCTTTGTGCGCATCGTCCACTGCAACGCACTTTATTACGTCGTCCTTCAATCCGCCACCGGCTATCATCTCGCCGTCGTCGTCGAGCACTGCGGCGTAGTAGTTCATGTCGTCGATGCGCAGGCTGTTGCGTTTGAGGAACGCTTCTATGCGTTGGCGCTGACGGGGTGTTGTGGGGTTGAGGGTCTGTATCTCCATAGGTTTAAATATTAAGATTTGTGGGCTTCAACGTAGTTGTCTACCATTTCGTTGATTTTCGCCCATATCTCTTCTTGCGTGTGCCAGCGCATCCTCATGCAGTAGCGCGCTTCGTGGTCGCAGACGAGACAGCGTCGTGGCTTTTCGCCGATGGCGTCTCTTGAGACGGGCACGCCGTCGGCGTTGATGATGTCGATGTCGAAGAGGCGTCCGAGAGGGTGGGTGTCTTCGATGCTGACGGCTATGCGCTTGGCTTCGAGGAGCGGCATCGGGGTGATGAGGTAGGCTTCGTAGCCGGTTTCGAGGTCGAGCTCGAGGAGCTGCTCTTGACCGAAAGCTTTGCGCATGGCTTCAACAGCGGCGTGTGCTGCCGTGAGCGACTGATGATTACGCTTTACGCTTCCTGGCATGACGACAGTAAGGCACACCAGTGTCTTTCCCGAGTGTTCAGCCAGCAGCTTCTGCTGTGTGGCAT
>OQWE01000634.1_pt1 | contig 12129 bp, 10 predicted proteins | sample 1691591 | NCBI WGS metagenome assembly OQWE01 (sample SAMN03418265, study PRJEB22391) | human gut metagenome | biome: human-gut; feature: organic feature; material: feces | host: Homo sapiens | place: Tanzania | collected 2013-01
TGGGCGTTGACCAATCATTATGATGGCCAGCATACTGAAAGGACGATTTTCAGTGACCTGCCTCATTTAGTCGAGGTCACTGAAGATACAAAAATTGATGACCGAAGTTGACCCACCTTTTTATCGCACGATGGACGCTCTCGCAGACGTGACGTCTGCGAGCATGTTCGCGATGGATCTTCTTCCCGCGGCGCATATCGAGATTCCTGAGAAACCAACCCACTCTCTCGCGATGCCCGTGTCTGATCAGGAATCTCAGGATGTAGTCGTTCGTGATGTACTTCGAGGGTTTGAAGTCCCGTTCCTTGCTCATGCTGTTGTACTGCCTCCCACATGTGCAAGGTCCACATCATCATGGCCGACGGCGTTCCTCTGCTTTGGAGCGTCACTCTGGGAAACGAGGGCGACAATCCGGAATATAGGAAGATGCTCGAAAAACTCAATGTTGAGGAAATCAAACCGTCAACGCGTAAATATCCAGGTATCATCTTCCAGATGGATCGTGAACCTGGCAACCAAATTTTGGAGGTTCACGACCTCAAAGCGGTCACAGAAGATGGAACCGTACTTTTCGACAAGCTGAACTTCACGGTGGAAAAGAACGACAAGATTGTGTTCTTGAGCCACGACCCGCGTGCGATGACGGCTTTGTTTGAAATCATCAACGGCAACCGTAAGGCTGACGCAGGTGAGTATAAGTGGGGTGTGACAATCACAACAGCCTATCTCCCACTCGACAATACAGAGTTCTTCCAGAGCGACATGAACCTCGTGGATTGGTTGAGCCAGTATGGTCCAGGCAACGAGGTGGCCATGAAGGGTTACTTAGGTAGAATGCTCTTCAGCGGTGAGGAAGTGTTGAAGAAGGTGAACGTGCTCTCAGGAGGTGAGAAGATGAGATGTATGATTGCCCGCATGCAGTTGCAGAACGCCAACTGTCTGATTCTCGATACTCCAACCAACCACTTGGACTTGGAGAGTATCCAGGCATTTAACAACAACCTGGTAGCATTCAAGGGTAATGTACTCTTCGCCAGCCACGACCACGAGTTCATCAACACCGTGGCAAACCGTATCATTGAGCTCACTCCTTCTGGAACCATCGACAAGCTGATGTCTTATGATGAGTACATCTACGATGAGGCTATCAAGGAGCAGAAGGCTAAAATGTACGGAGTACAATAATAATAGAAAAACATATTAATTCATTTAGTTTTATACAAGTGCCAATTCGATGAGAATCGAGTTGGCACGCTTTTTGTCAAAACAACCAATAAAAGAATAATCATGTTTAAAAAATTTAAGGCTATGTCAAAAGAAAAGAAAATTAATATAGAGGACGGTAACGCAAAGGAGCAGGTTCTCAATGAGAATGCAGAACAGAACGCTACCCAGAATAACGATAACGTAGAGAATAAGACTGATGAGCAGAATGCGGAAAAGACTGACACAAAGTCGGCAGATGCTGACAATCAGACAGAGAATACTGACAATGCGGCAGACAAGGCAGAAGTTGACCCTCTGAAGAAGGCTCAGCAGGAAGTAGAAGAGCTCAAGAAGGCTTTGCTTTACAAGACTGCCGAGTTTGAGAACTACCGCAAGCGCACCATGAAGGAGAAGACAGAACTGATTCTCAATGGTGGCGAGAAGACCATCTCTGCCATCCTTCCTATCCTCGACGACTTTGAGCGCGCACTCGCCGACAAGAGCGAAGATCCTAAGGCTATCAAGGAAGGTGTACAGATGATTTTCAACAAGTTCATCAAGACACTCGAAGGTCTCGGCGTGAAGAAGATTGAGACTGCAGACAAGGATTTCGATGTAGATTTCCACGAGGCAATCGCTATGGTACCAGGAATGGGCGATGACAAGAAGGGTAAGGTAATCGACTGCGTACAGACTGGTTACACCCTCAACGACAAGGTGATTCGTCACGCTAAAGTAGCAGTAGGTCAATAAAAATATAGAGTAAAAAATGGCAAAGAGAGACTATTACGAGGTGCTTGGCGTAGATAAGCAGGCATCAGAAGACGAAATTAAGAAGGCTTACCGCAAGATAGCCATCAAATATCATCCAGACCGCAACCCTGGCAACAAGGAGGCAGAGGAAAAATTCAAGGAAGCTGCCGAAGCATACGAGGTTCTTCACGACCCTCAGAAGCGCCAGCAGTACGATCAGTTTGGATTCAACGGTCCTCAGGGCGGATTTGGCGGTTTCGGCGGTGGCGCAGGTATGGACATGAACGACATCTTCTCGATGTTTGGCGACATCTTCGGCGGTCACGGTGGATTCGGTGGCGGTTTCGGCGGATTTGGCGGAAGTGCCCAGCCACAGCAATACCAGGGTAGAGACTTGCGCGTACAGGCTAAGCTTACTTTGGAAGAGGCTTACGCAGGTTGCACCAAAAAGTTCAAGATTCGCAAGGACGTACCATGTTCTTCTTGCCATGGTACAGGATGCGAGAGTGGTTCTCAGCCAGAGACCTGCCCTACCTGTCACGGAACTGGTTACACCGTTCGCACTGTCCGTTCTATGTTCGGTACGATGCAGACCCAGGCTGCCTGCCCTACTTGCGGCGGCGAAGGTCACATTATCAAGAACAAGTGTAAAGCTTGCGGCGGCGACGGAATCGTAACTGGCGAGGAGGTTGTAGAAATCAACATTCCAGCTGGTGTTGATGACGGAATGGTTGTAACAGTTCCAGGAAAGGGAGGCGCTGGCAAGCACAAGGGTGTAAACGGAGATCTTCAGGTGATTGTACGTGTAGAAAAGAACGAGAACTTTGAGCGTAAGGACAAGGATCTCTACTACAATCTCGTACTCGACTTCTCAACAGCCGTACTCGGCGGTGAGGTAGAAATCCCTACATTGGAGGGAAAGACCACTATCAAGATTGAACCGGGCACCCAGCCGGGCAAGCAGGTTCGCCTTCGTGGCAAGGGAATGCCAGCCATCCAGGGGTACGGTTACGGAAGAGGCGACATCATCGTGAACATCACCGTCTATATTCCTAAGACTCTGAACAAGGAGGAGAAGGAACTGGTGAAGAAGTTCAAGGAGTGTGAGAACTTCCAGGCTGATAAGGCTACCAAGAAGTCTCTCTTCGACAGCATCAAGAATCTCTTCAATAAATAACTTTCTCCCATCATGAGGAGAAAGTGATTTCTAGAGAACAATATCTTTCTAGACAAACAAAAGATTACTGGCAATCTCATCATTGGCTGACGCCGGTGTTGGGATTGCCTCTTTTTGTTTATACACATTATTAATATATAGAAAATGAATTATCAAGAAACAATAGAATATCTCTTCAATAGTACTCCTGTCTTTGAGAAAATCGGAGCGAAAGCTTACAAGCCAGGCTTGCAGACGACATTCGCCCTGGATGAACACTTTGGTCATCCTCATCAGAAGTACAAGACCATCCATATAGCCGGAACCAACGGAAAAGGCTCCAGCTCCCATACCCTTGCTGCCATTCTTCAGAGCCAGGGTTACAAGGTAGGACTCTACACCTCTCCCCATCTGGTAGATTTCAGAGAACGTATCCGAGTGAACGGAGAATGCGTTCCGGAGCAGTATGTCATTGACTTCGTTGAAGAGAACCGTGCTTTCTTCGAACCACTTCATCCATCCTTCTTTGAACTCACCACTGCCATGGCACTGAAATACTTCGCAGAGCAGAAGGTGGATTATGCAGTCATCGAAGTGGGACTGGGCGGAAGACTCGACTGCACCAACATCATCACCCCAATCCTTTCCATCATCACCAACATCAGCTTCGACCACACCCAGTTCCTGGGCAACACCCTTGCCGAGATTGCCGGTGAAAAGGCAGGAATCATCAAGCCTGGCGTTCCGGTAGTCATTGGAGAATACCTCCCGGAAACCCGACCAGTATTCGAGAACAAGGCGAAGGCTGAGAATGCACCGATTCTTTTCGCCCAGGACTTTGACGTAACCCGTCTGGAAAGCAGCGAACCCAGCGATGTGGATATGGAACTCAAGGGTTCCTATCAGGAGCGCAACAAGAAGACAATCCTGACTGCACTTCATATACTGCGCCAAAAACTCGCCATCAGTGATGAAGCCATCCGTGAAGGATTCGCCCACGTATGCGAACTGACTGGTCTGCGCGGAAGATGGGAAAAGCTCAATGACGCTCCCCTCACCATCTGCGATACGGGCCATAATCTCGCCGGCTGGAACTACCTTGCACCGCAGATTAACTCCGTAAAAGCAGAGACCAAGCACATCGTTTTCGGCATGGTGGATGACAAGGATGTGGCGCACGTATTACAACTATTGAAGGAAAAGATGGAAAATCGAGTAAAGTACTACTGGACACAGCCATCTACCAAAAGAGCCATCCCTGTAGAGAAACTGAGCGAACTTGCATTAAAGCTTGGCTTACACGGAAGTCTATATTATTCTGTAAAAGAAGCATATAATGCAGCTCTAGAAAATGCAGGAAAGGGCGATTTTGTCTTCGTTGGCGGTTCAAGTTATGTAGTGGCAGATTTGCTCTCCTGAAAATTTTTAGTTTTTTTAAATCAAATAATTGCTAAATAATTTGTCACATTCATTTTTTTTTAGTTACTTTGCAGTAGATTACTTTAGAACATAAAGTAGAGTAACTAAAAAAATGACATATTATGAATACAGAACCAGTTAACAAGTGTGGTTTGAAAAGAGAAGATTTTCAGACCACAGTACAGGGAAAGAAGACTGATCTCTTCGTGTTGAGAAACAATCAGGGCAACGAGGTTGCTGTGACGAACTACGGTGGTGCTGTTGTAGCTATCATGATGCCAGACAAGGACGGCAACTATGCCAACCTCGTTCAGGGTCACGACAACATCCAGGACGTCATCAACTCACCTGAGCCTTTCTTGAGCGTCCTCATCGGTCGATACGGTAACCGTATTAAGGAGGGTAAGTTTACTCTTCATGGCAAGGAGTATCAGTTAGCATGCAACAATGGCAAGAACCATTTGCATGGAGGTCCTACTGGATTCCACGCACATGTTTGGGATGCTACTCGCATGAGCGACAATGCTGTCGTTCTGAAGTACACCAGCCCATACGGCGAGGAAGGTTTCTCAGGTGAATTGACCGTCTGGGTGGCTTACACCTTGACCGACGACAATGAGTTCGTCATCAAGTATCAGGCAACCACCAACAAGATGACCATCTGCAACCTCACTCACCATGCGTTCTTCTCAATCCAGGGTATTGCTAACCCTACCCCAACAATTGACAACATCATCTGTCAGGTTAACGCAGACTACTATCTCCCTATAGATGAGACATCTATCCCTACAGGTGAGATCTTGAAGGTAGAGGGTACTCCATTCGATTTCCGCACTCCAAAGCCAATCGGACAGGACATCGATGCAGATGATGAGCAGATTAAGAATGGTTCTGGTTACGACCATAACTATGTATTGAACAAGAAGGAAGAGGGCGAGTTGAGCTTTGCTGCTCGCATCAAGGATCCTGTGAGCTGCCGCACTATGGAGGTTTACACCACCGAGCCAGGTATGCAGATGTACACAGGTAACTTCCTGGCAGACTTCAAGGGTCAGCATGGTGCAACCTTCCCACGCCGCAGCGCAGTATGCTTCGAGGCACAGAAGTTCCCAGACACACCTAACCACCCTTACTTCCCAAGCTGCAAGTTGTGTCCAGGTGAGACTTACACCCAGAAGACCATCTATAAGTTTGGTGTAGAGAAATAAGATAAATCGCTAATAATCAGATAGGAGTTGCTGCCTCTGGAAAGAGAACTTCGAGGCAGCCACTCCTTTTTGCGGTAATAAAATCCGACTGAATAAACATTAATATTAACAATATCAACTATCAAGTTTAAACAATGGAACAAAACAATGGAAACAACAACGGACGCATCATTGCAATCATCACGATGTGTTTTATCTTTGCAATGATTTCGTTTGTAACTAACATGGGAGCGCCTTTTGGCAACATCTGGGGCTTCAAGTACTCTTGGGCAGCCATGATGGGTAACTTCATGAACTTCGCCGCTTACCTCTTTATGGGTATTCCTGCAGGTAAGATGATCGAAAACAAGGGTTACAAGAAAACAGCCCTCATCGCACTTGCAGTCGGTACTATCGGTTTGATGATCCAGTACTTATCAAGCATCTTCGGTGACGACATCCCAGTATTCACACTCAGCTCTGGTGCAGTTTGTCTCAACCTTATCATTTATCTGTTGGGTGCATTCATCTGCGGTTTCTGCGTATGTATGCTCAACACCGTAGTAAACCCAATGTTGAATTTGCTCGGTGGCGGTGGTAACCGTGGTAACCAGCTCATTCAGATTGGTGGTACTTTGAACTCATTGAGTGGTACTCTTACCCCATTGTTGGCAGGTGTACTCGTTGGTACAGTAACAGCCAACACCAGTATGAGCGACGTAGCTCCTCTCCTCTTCATCGGTATGGCAGTATTCATTGCAGCCTTCTTCATCATCTGGTTCGTAGCTATTCCTGAACCAAACATCAAGAAGGAGAATGTACAGTACGACCACAGTCCTTGGTCATTCCGTCACTGCGTACTCGGTGTCATCGGTATCTTCTTCTATGTAGGTGTTGAGATTGGTATTCCAGCTCAGCTCATCTTCTACATCAGTAGTATGGACTTCACAGGTGCAGCTTCTGTAGGTGGTGCTTTCGCAGCAGTTTACTGGTTGCTTATGATGTGCGGCCGATTCCTCAGCTCATTCATCAGCGGCGCCATTTCTACCAAGACTCAGATGACAGTGGTTTCAACAGTAGCTATCCTCCTGTTGCTCACAGCCATCTTCTTGCCAGAGACAAACACATTGAACTTCTCTTTGGCAGGTGACTCAGAGATTGCAAGCCTTCTCAAGCTCGACGACCACGGTACTGGCATTGTTGCATTTACAATCCCTACCAAGTGTGTGCTCATCGCTATCTGCGGTTTGTGTACTTCTATCATGTGGGGTGGAATCTTCAACCTCGCTGTTGAGGGTCTTGGCAAATACACAGCTCAGGCATCAGGTATCTTCATGATGATGGTAGTTGGTGGTGGTGTAATGCCTCTCATCCAGGACGCAGTTGCTAAGGCTGCTGGCCCTATCGCATCTTACTGGGTTATCATCGCCATGATCGCATACATTCTCTTCTATGCGCTCGTTGGTTGCAAGAATGTCAACAAGGACATCCCTGTAGGGTAATTTCCGGAAAATCCTATTCCCGGGTGAAGCAAAGCTTGATTTGCCCGGGAATAACTAGTTTATAATCAAATCTTTAATAACAACTTTTTAAACAACAACAATTATGGATATTGAAAAAGTAAGAAGCCGTTTCATCAAGCACTTTGATGGCAAAACAGGTAACATCTATATGTCACCAGGTCGTATTAACCTGATTGGCGAGCACACTGATTATAATGGTGGTTTCGTATTCCCAGGTGCAGTAGATAAGGGTATTATGGCTGAGATCCGTCCTAACGGAACAGAGACTGTAATGCTCTACTCTATCGACTTGAAGGACCGTGTAGAGTTCAAGGTAAACGACCCTGAGGGTCCTCGCGCATCTTGGGCACGCTACATCTACGGTATCTGCCAGGAGATGAAGGCTCTGGGTGTTGATGTAAAGGGCTTCAATGCTGCATTCTATGGCGACGTGCCTCTCGGTGCAGGTATGTCTTCTTCAGCTGCTCTTGAGAGCTGCTTCGCTTTCGCTCTGAACGATCTCTTCGGTGACAACAAGGTTTCTAAGTGGGATCTCGTTCTCGCTGGTCAGGCTACTGAGCACAAGTACGTAGGTGTAAACTGCGGTATTATGGACCAGTTTGCTTCTGTATTCGGCAAGGAGGGCAAGTTGATGCGTCTCGACTGCAACAGCCGTGAGTTTGAGTACTTCCCATTCGAGCCTAAGGGTTACAAGCTCTGTCTGGTTAACTCTAAGGTTAAGCACGAGTTGGCTGGCTCTCCATACAACGACCGCCGCAATTCGTGCGAGAACGTGGTTAAGCACATCGCTGCCAAGCACCCAGAGGCTAAGTTCGAGACTCTCCGCGATTGCACATGGGAGCAGTTGGAAGAGGTTCGCGCTGAGGTAGGCGAAGAGGATTACAGCCGCGCTCACTTCGTTTTGGGCGAGAAGGACCGCGTATTGGCAGTCTGCGATGCTCTTGAGAAGGGTGACTACGAGACTGTAGGTCAGAAGATGTATGAGACTCACCACGGTTTGAGCAAAGAATACGAGGTAAGCTGCGAGGAGCTCGACTTCTTGAACGAGGTTGCCAAGGAGAACGGTGTTACAGGTAGCCGTATTATGGGTGGTGGCTTCGGTGGCTGCACCATCAACTTGGTCAAGGACGACATCTACGACAAGTTCGTTGAGGATGTTACAGCTAAGTTCACAGCTAAGTATGGTCACGCACCTGAGGTTTACCCAGTAGTTATCTCTGAGGGTTCTCACAAGGTTTGCTAATAGATACACATTATTTTAATATAAAGGAACTGCAGTTGGTGTTTTCCAGCTGCAGTTTTTTTTCGCTTCTTCATCATTTTTCTTCATCTGATTACGCTGAGTTAACGGAACATTCTTGCTTCACGGATTACGCACGGAATTTAAACGGATTTGGCCTTACGGCCATTGGGCTAGCGCATTAGCGTTCCAGCTTTAGGGGGTATCGCCACGACCGTCAGGTCGAGTTTCCGTTTAAAATCCGTGCGTAATCCGAGGAAGGTGGTTAAGGTTCCGTTTATTCTGCGTAATCCGATGAATAATGACACACCCTTTAACCCCCTTAAATATGCCCCTCCTTATAGAATTTCAACATATTGATGTTGAGGATGGCGAGGTATTTCGCCTGAAGCTCGTTCTGCTTCGCTTTGAGCAGGTTATCCTTTCCTGTTCTTAGCTCAACGATATTCTTCAATCCCAGCTTAAACTGCTCGCTCAGCAGATTGTAACTGGTCTGGGCACTCTCGCTGCTAACCTTTGCCGCCTTAAACTGGCTCTGGTTGGTGGTAGCCTGCAACCAGTAATTCTCAATGGTAGAGTAGAGCTGGGTCTGCTGGTTCTTCAGGTCGAGCTGGATGCTTTCGCGCTGAATCAACGCCTTGTTCACCTGAGTCTTGGTAGAACGGTTTTCAAAGAGAGGGATGCTCACTCCTACACCGCCTCCAACGCTGAAGTTGGTCTTCAACTGCTTGCCCAAGCTTGTACTGTTCATGGAAGTATTGCTGGTAGAAATACCTGCGTTAGCGCTGATGGTAGGCAGCTTGCCCGCCTTCGCAATCTTGATGTTCAAGTCGTTCTGTGCTAACTGGTTTTGGAAGCTCTTGAACTCCGGACGATTATTAAGTGCAGCTTCATAAATACCATTCAGGGCAGGAACCGCAGCGAGTGCCATCTCATCGGTGGTGTTAGGAATCTCGATGTCAAAAGCTTCTTCGCTTGTAATCTGAAGCAGTTCCTTCAACTGTCGCTTGTAGTTCTTCACATTGCTTTCAGCCTGCACGATGTTGAATTCATCCTGAGCTCTCTGAGCGGTGAGCTGAGCCAGATCAGCCTGACTCATCTTTCCAATCTTCACCATCTCCTTGCCCCGTTCTTCGTTCTGCTGGCTCGAGAGATAGCTCTCCTTGTTCACCTGGATAGCCTCTGTAGAGTAGAGAATCTGCACGTAGAGCTGTGCAATCTGTTCCTGCAGTTTGATAGCCTGGGTAGCCGAATCGAGCTGTGCAGCCTCGGCAGAGAGCTGGTTCAGTTTTACCTGATTATGGTTCTTGTTTCCATTCCAGATAGTGTAGTTACCCATCACGGAGTAGTTTCCGTTGTAATACACCTTGTCGATGCTGGCTCTTGAGAAACCATCACCGCTGATACCGCTAGCCACCCAAGGAGTATAGTTCACGCTTTGGTTGGTGCTGGCGCTGAGCGACGGAAGCAGAGCAGCTTTCGACTGCAGATAATCTTCTTGGGCGCTTGCCTTGGTGAGTTGCGTCTTCTGAAGAGCGATGTTGTTGGCAAGCGCATAGTCGATACAGTCTTTCAGCGACCATTGTTTTGCCTGCGTAGCCAATGGTGCCGCCATAAGAAGCAAAGCAGCCATTGCGTTTTTTACTTTTCCGTTCATAATCTTCTTCTATTTTCTTTTTATCCCGTTTTATTTATTTCAGAAAGATATTAATCTGATTGCATTTAGACGGAAAAGTTTAGCATAAAGTTTCAATTTTAACAATCCTTGTGATTTTTGTGAAAAAATGGAAAGGGAGGGGGAAAGAAAAATCCGTGAGCAAGATGCGCATCTTGCTCACGGATTTGATTCTGTGGTTATCTGCTATCCGTTAGGCGTTCTGCCGGATTTGCAATCCGGCATCAATCACCTTATTTATTTGCTATTTCTGATGATTTCCTCAGCCTTATCCTTTTCGCTGTCGAAGCTGAATACTTTATAGATGAGACCTGTATTCTGAAGATCCACGATATGTGGCGCCATCATTTTGAGCGCTTTCAGCTGTTCGTCGTCGAAAGAGAATATCTTCATGATGCGGACCACTTGGGCGCAGGAATAATAGCAGCCGAGGCTTGCCACTTCTATCAGGTCGAACTTGTTGTCGTCGAAGCTTGCTTTCTTCACCTTATTATATAGTTTGGAGAAGGAAGCATCATCGAGGCTGTAGCCGTAATCCATTCTGCCATCGGGATCACATCTTCCATCGTAGAGGGGTGGAGTAGGGTGTTGTGGTTGCTGTACATTTGATGTCTTGCTGTTGGGTTCTATGATTTTTGTATCGTACTGCACAACCTTTCCGTTTCTGTCGAAGAAGACCGTGATGTACTTGGAATCTCCAAACAGATTATTATATTTAGCATATTCCCATTTGTCCCCATACATGTCGAAACTGGTGAGTTTAGGTTCTCCGAGAATGGCTATTACTTCCTGCTTGGTCATTCCCCGCTCCACGTTTCTTTTTCCCTTAGCCGAAGCCGAGAGGCATACGGCAAACATCAATATGGCTGTGGCGATGAGTGCCATTACTTCATTTCTTTTCATAAGCGATACTGTTTTTGAAAGTTATAATCTTGAGCCCCTTTTAAAAAGAGTGCTCGGTCATTATCTTGTTTACGCCTGCAAAAGTACTACTTTCTTCCGAAAAAAAACGAGATGGATTCCCTAAAGTAGAAGGGGGAATCCCTATTCCTGATTGGGGTGAAAGGTTACGACCTCAAGGTGAAAGGTTACGACCTCAGAGTGAAAGGTTACGACCTCAAGGGTGAAAGGTTACGACCTTAAGGGTGAAAGGTTAGTAAGCGGCTCCGCGTTTATACCATTGTAGACTTCTCATTTATTCGTACCTTTGCACCATCATTTTAAAATCAAACAAATTATGACAGCAAACGAACGTTTTGAGAAGGCTTGGGGTTCCTTCTTAGTCTATCTGAATCGAAACCCCAAGGCTCAACTTACTCCTTTCTTGAAGGAAAGACATATAAATCATCGCACCATGATGAACTGGATGTGCGAAAAAGGATATTCAGTTTTACGTGCCAAGCAGGAAATCCGCCAAGCCCAGGAGGCAGCCCGCAGAGAAAAAGCAGAAGCATCTACATCAAGTACAGGCATGATGTTCGTGCCTATGGAACCTCCTACCATAGATCTTCCTATGGAAGACCTCCTTTATGGCATAAACATAACCTTTCCAAATGGAACTGTAGTTTCCGTTAAAAAAGGATGTGCCAAGTCTGTTATGGCGTTGATGAAACTTTATGAGAAGGAGGATGCGGTATGTTTGGATTGAATGAGAGTACCCAGTACTATGTCTGCCAGAGATACGTACGAATGAACATGGGCATAAATGGCTTGTATCAGATAGTGAGAACCGAGATGGAACTTCCGCCACTTGGTGGTGCGGTATTCATCTTCTTCTCCAAGAACCGCCAGCAGGTAAAATTGCTCAAATGGGATGGCGATGGTTTCTTGCTGTACCAGAAGCGACTGGAGCGAGGAACCTTTGAATTGCCATTCTTTGACCCCAAGAACAAACAATGCAAAATGCCGTACAGGACACTATCGGCCATCATGAGCGGAATTTGCCTAAAAAGCATGAAATATAGAAAGAG
>OQWE01000636.1_pt1 | contig 12116 bp, 9 predicted proteins | sample 1691591 | NCBI WGS metagenome assembly OQWE01 (sample SAMN03418265, study PRJEB22391) | human gut metagenome | biome: human-gut; feature: organic feature; material: feces | host: Homo sapiens | place: Tanzania | collected 2013-01
TGATTTGACAAATCTTAGACATTGCTATCTTTAATTTTCTTATTCGTTAATTGATACCTATTCCAAACAGGGTGCAAAGTTAATGAAAATTCCTTGATGCACAAAACTTTCTTGTCCCAAAAGTGTGGAATTAAGTTTTTTTTATTAGTTACCAGCGACTTTCGATGCTTTCGGGTAGGTCTTGGGGGAGTTTTTCCTCCAAGAAATACTGCTCAAGGTGGACCACCAACTGCTGGCTACATGCTTGATGCCCGTCTCCTTGACGGCCAGGCGCAGTTTCTTCATCAGAATATCGACTACCGTAAACTCCAGGCTGGCTGCCAGGTCCTCCTTGTGATGCTCCACAAAGTCGGCATCCTCGGCCACCCACTTGCGCAGGTTGTAGAGGAAGGACGTCTTCGGGCAGGCATCACCAAGGAGCAGCTTTCCGCCGTGGCCTTTACGCGAGGACCCGGACTGATGGGCTCGCTATTGGTTGGCGTGAGCTTCGCCAAAGGATTCGCCCGTGCCCTGGGCATACCGCTGATAGATGTCAACCACCTGCAAGGACATGTGATGGCCCACTTCATCAAAGAGAACGAAGAGGACACCAACGTGCCCCCCTTCCCCTTCGTCAAGCCGTGACGTTGCTCAGAATCACGCCATTGCGCAAGACGGCAGCCGACGTGTCGTCACAACTGCTCTCTATACCTAATATATATATGTCGCTCATGTGAATCTTCTTGTCCTCTGTCATTTTATTCGAAGGGAATCCCTCATGTTGTTCAGAGAAATTCTTTCCATGTTATTCGAAGAGAATCTTTCCACATTATTCGGAGAGAATCTCCACGCCATTCTCGGTCATAAGGAAGGTGTGCTCCCATTGTGCCGATGGCTTTTCGTCGCCCGTGATAACCTCCCATCCATAGGGGTCGTCGGCGTCTATGAAGACCTTCCATGTTCCCATATTGATCATCGGCTCGATGGTGAAAACCATGCCTGGCACGAGTAGCATTCCTGTTCCACGATGTCCGAAATGCAGTACCTCAGGCTCTTCGTGGAATTTCAGTCCCACACCGTGTCCACACAAGTCTCTTACCACACCGTAGTGGTATTTCTCAGCATGTTTCTGTATTGCGTGACCTATATCTCCGACGAAAGAATACGGCTTTGCCGCTTCAGCTCCAATTTCGAGGCATTCCTTTGCCACTCTCACGAGCTGCTCCTTCTCAGGAGTAGTCTTGCCGATAATGAACATTCGTGAGGCGTCGGCGAAATATCCGTCAAGTATTGTGGTGAAGTCAACGTTGACGATGTCGCCCTCCTGCAAGACATCCTCCTCCTTAGGTATTCCGTGGCACACCACTTCATTGATGCTCGTACACACGCTTTTGGGGTAACCTTCATAATTGAGGCATGCTGGAGTTGCGCCATGGGCTACGCAATAGTCATAGCAGATTTTGTCAATCTCCAGAGTGTTCATGCCGGCATGTATCTGTTTTGCCACTTCGTCGAGCACTCCTGTGTTGACGATGCCGCTACGCTTTATTCCATCTATTTCTTCGGGAGTTCGGATGAGGTCACGTGTCGGAACCTCTTTACCTTTGTTTTCCCAATACATTACCTTCTTGTCAAGCTCAGTTGGCTCTTGTCCTGACAGACAATACCATCTTCTTTTCTTCTTAAACATGATATATTAAGTTTTGATCTTCTATTTTGCGTTCAGGGCTTCAAGAGTGTCAAGGAGCTCCTGCGTCCAATACTCTCCGTTTTGGGGGCAGAACGTCTTGAATCCCAGATTCTTTCCCATTTCTATATTTGCCGGACCGTCGTCAACGAAGAGAGTTTCCTCTGGCAGAATACTTTCTTTAGAAATGATTTCCTCAAACATTTTCCTGTTCGGCTTCATCATCTTCATCTTGAAGCTCATGTATAGAGAGTCGAAGAAATCAGCTATGCTTCGTCCGTCGCCAGAGAAGCCGTCGCTCATCCCCCAGCTCATCATGAAAGGATTTGTGTTAGAGATGAGAATCAGTCTGTAGCCCATGCTTTTAAGTTTGTCCAGGACTTTTATGTTTCTGAGAGGCACCTCTTTCGTGTATCCTCTCCATGCGTATTTGCATTCATCGAAAGTCAGTTCCCTGTGGCAGAGCTTGCTGAGTTCGCGGATAAATTCGTCAGCCGTGATCTTTCCTTCTTCCAGGTCTCCGAATATTCCGCTCTGGGTATAGGGGTCAAGGCGCCGCTCTGCGTCCTCCAGTCCTATTTCCTTGAATCTCTTTACTGCACTTGGCTGGTCGATGGTCATTATCACGCCACCCAAGTCAAACATTATATTCTTTATTTTCATATCAAAGGGATTTTCTCTTGCATCCGACAAAATATCTTTCTACATTTGTCAGAATCTTTTCCTTGCCCTGTCCATTTCTCTTCTGTCTTCTTTCTCTTTGAGAGTCTGACGCTTGTCAAATTCTTTCTTTCCGCGGCATAGTGCTATGTCGAGCTTAGCCCTTCCATGGTCGTCGATGAAGAGGAGCGTCGGTATGATGGTGAAGCCCACCTGCTTTGTGTCTTCCTGCAGATTGTGGATTTCTTTTTTGTTCAAGAGAAGTTTCCTGTCGCGCTTGCTCTCATGATTGTTGTAAGAGCCATAGAAATATGGCGATATGTTCATTCCTTTCACCCATATTTCTCCGTTGTGTATATAGCAGAATGTGTCCACGAGCGAAGCTTTGCCCATGCGTATGGACTTTATCTCCGTTCCTGTCAGCACTATTCCTGCCGTGTATGTGTCTACGAAGAAATATTCGAAAGAAGCCTTTTTGTTGCGTATGCTCACAGGACTTTTCTTTCTCAACAATTCCTGTTCTTTATTCATAAAACGTTTTTCTTCTAATTCATTATGTCGTCAAGACTATATTCAGCCAAGACTACAGTCTGGACTGAAATAATAAGTGTGTTGTCAAGACTACAGACAATATGGATGCTTTTACTGTTCGATTTTTGCGAATTCATCGATGTGTCCATCGATGTAATGGGCGATTTCTGAAGTCCATTCCTCTTCGTTTTCCACGAACGTGTCGTCGAAATCATCAAAGTCAGGGAATCTTTCAAACAGAGCCATGAACTCCTCATCGCTGCATTCTCTTTCTATTTCCTCCTTGTTTTCATTGTATAGTTTTCTTGCCGAATACAGTAATTTTGAGAAATCCCGAAGTCCCCATTGCTTCATCGCCCTTGCGAATGGGTTGTCGAAGATGAATGGTCCGTAGCCGTTGTGTATGAGCTGCACGAATCCTCCGTCCATCACTTCGTCTCTCAGCCAGATATAAGCCAGAAGTGTGATTTGGTCTGCCGAAAGCTCTGCCATGTTTTCAGCCGTGAGACTTCCCCCGATGCTGTCGAGTATGGCATTTGAGAACAGGTTGACGAACTCGTCCATGCCTTCGTTGGCTGCCTTTATTATATCCGTTTCCTTGATAACAACATTCATATAACTGTCTGTCTTTCTATTTTTTTGCAAAGTTACGTAAAATATCGCAGTATAAGCTATCTTGAATGATTTTTTTGCTCAAGCAGCCATCTGCGGCAATTCTAATTGCCAGGATAACTCCCAATGGTCACAAGAGTTGCCAAAAACGAGCAACCACGGTCTTACTACTACTTCAGTCCCCACCTAACATCCCCACCCCCTATAGGGGATGGACGGTTACCCTTGAGTCCTGATTTTCGGGGAGGGATGGTTGCTATTGAGCATCAATTACTGTTGAGGGCAAGATTCCGACCTAAGTGACGGTTGGAGTCTTAGCCTTTCCGCTATCTGCCGCACAAGGGCTTGTATGGGCAATATGTGCAGATTTTCAGATTGGCGGTAGGCGCGAAGGCTTCTTTCCTGTCGTATATGTTTGCCACAAGGGCTTTCAGCCCCTCTCCGAACTCCGCCTGATATTCTTCCACATCGTTGATTCTCTGTCTGCCCATTGAGATTACGGGGTCGTAGTTCTCTCCGAATGCACGTTGGATGAATATTAGTGCCGGACTGACGGGCAGCGCCTGAGGATTCAGTTTCCTGTCATTTCGTGCTATCATCGAGTAGAGCATCGCCTGCAGATAATAGTCTGTGTGTTTCTTTCCGCCGGCTTCGTCGGCAGAGAATATCTCTCCGATGGTGGCGACAGGAGTCTTTATGTCGCTTCCGCCGGTCTTGTAGTCGATTACTCTTATGGTCTGTCTGCCCGTCTTGGGGTCTTTCACCATGTCGAGGCGGTCGATTCTTCCTCCCACCTTCACTTTCCTTACCCCCTCGTCGGTGCTCACGTCCAGATTCATGAACATGTCTTTTTCGAGTGCCACGATGCTGAAGGGCGTCAGTTCCAGGTCGATGTCGAGAAGCCGCTTCACGTATTTTATGAGTACCGTGCGGCTGATGAGCTGCATTCCGTTGTAGTGGAGCTTGCGCCACATCCGTTCGTCGCTTCCGAACATCTCTTTCTGGAACATCCTGTCCACCACGGCCTCGATGTTCTGTGTTTCAGAGAGTTTTTTTATCACTTCAGAAGTTATCATCCTGCCGTTCCCGGCAAAGTCCTTGTATATTTCTTCGAGCACATTATGGAATATGTTTCCGAACGCCCTGCTCGTGAGCTGTTCCTCTATGTCCTCGTCGGGCTCCCTTATTCCGGCTATGTTGTTGAAGTAGAACTGCATCGGGCATCGCAGGTATCTGTTGAGAGCCGTTGGCGAGAGGGAGCCGTAGGCTGAAAGGATTTTCATCACGTTGTCGTCTTTCTCAAACCTTACGGCGATTTTCTCCACCGAACTTTGTCCCACATGCAGCGAGAGCCTGTTTATCTCGTGTCTGCTCTCCACCATGAGCTGGAGCATGAAGCGGCTCATTTCGCCTTTGTTGCCGTTTTCCGTCGATGTGTTGTATGCAATCGTGATGTCTTTCGCCCGCTGCAGCAGCCTGTAGAAATAGTAGGAATAGATGGCCACCTTGTTGTCCACCGTTGTCAGCCCGTAGGCCTTTCGTATGGAGTAGGGGATGAATGACGAATCCCTTATTCCCTTTGGCATGTTTCCCTCATTGCATGAGAGCAGCAGCACGTGATCAAAGTCCAAGTTCCTCGTTTCCAGCACTCCCATTATCTGTATTCCTATCGCCGGTTCTCCGTGGAATGGTATCGATGTGGCTGCGATATGCTGCTTGAGGAGCTTCTGTATTGTTATCCTGTCCACATCAAGTTCGCCTGCCTCCACGAGTCCCTTTATCCTGTTTATGAGCGTGTACATATTGAATACCGACTCCACGAAGAGCACGTCTTCATTTTTTCCGGCTATGTTTTTCAGTATGTTCAGTAGCCATTGCATGAGCTTCAGGTTGGAGCCCATCGGCTGGAAGAGCGCCTTGAGACTGTCGTCCGCCCAAAGCTCTTCGTTTTTCGGATATAGAATCCGCTTCACCTGTAGCTCCTTCAGCAGCTCTGAGGCTTTTGCGGATAGATATTTGGTGAATGGATGTGTAAGCAGACTACGGATGAAGGAGATTCTGAATCCGTTGTCGGTCCTCAGTCCGATGGTCTGCAGGTCGAGCAACTGCGACACGAATGATGACACCGGGGCCTGCGATAGGGGGTAGCCCGTGGTGATGTTTATGTTTTCCACCTCTTCAGGTATTGCATACATTATACCAGTGAGCAGCCCTTCGTCACACATCACCACTGACGTGCGCCTGCCGTCCTTGTAGCGTCCGTCTTGCCTCAGCCATTCGCTGACGAATCTTGCCTGTATGTTCTCCGTCTTGGCTTTTATGAATGATATTGTCTTGTCGGCTGAGAAGTTGTCGTAAGCCGCCCCGTAGTCCTCCTGCGGCAGGGAGTTTCCCAGTTCCGAAAGATACATTGAGATGTATTTTCCCGCTTCCTTGTGGCTTGAGGCTGTGCGTTTCGGGTTGCAGTAAAACTCGTCGTAGTCCCAATAGAACTCGGCTGCGCCTTCTTCCTTGAAATGTCGGAAGAGGCGGTGTTCTACTTTCTGCAGCAGGTTGAATCCCACGAAGATGTATTTGTCGAATTCTTTTTCTATTCCGCCATTTTCTATCACTTCTCTATACAGCATTCCCTCGTATGCAAGTCCTTGGCTGGCAAGTCTTTCTCTGAAATCGTTGTATATGTCCTTGAGCTTTGTCCATAGCGATAGGAAGAGTTCTTTCAGCCTTGTGTTGTGGTCTTCGGAGAAATTGCTGAAGAAGGTTTTGAGAATCTCCTTCTGCTCTTCCGTGAGATAAGAAGCGTCGTCGAATTCATGGATGTCGGCCACGTTGGCAAAGAGCTTGTCAGCATCAGCCATGTTCTTGTCTATGTCGTCGAAATCGCTTATGAGCATTCTACCCCAGTCGTAGAAGTGGTCGAGCGTCTCGTCTTTGCCTGTTATCTTGACGAAGCTTTTATACAGGTCGCAGACCAGCTTTATGGGGTCTCCCACTTCTGCCTTGGAATACTTGCGGAAGAGTTCGCTGATGGTGAGGTAGTTTGGCGCCCACACGGGCTTGCCGGCACATCTATAGAGTTCTTCGTTGAGAAATAGCGAGGCTCTTTTGTTCGGGAAGATTATCGCTATGCGCGACAGGTCATTTCCGTATTTTCTTATTATATCCTGTGCTACTATCTGTAGGAATGTTTTCATATTTTCCAATGTATTGTATTTTACTTTTCCACCTCTTTTATTTCTTTCCTGAATACATACCAGATGTATCCTCTCACATTGGCGTAGCCCATCTGTCTGAGGTATCCGATGTATTGTCTCACCTGGGTGGCATATTTTTCGTTGGGCTTTCCGAACTTGAAGTCCACCACAACCACTTCGTCGCCGTCTTTCATCACACGGTCGGGTCGTCGTGCCACGATTTCCTTCTTTCCGGTCTTTTCGTCGGTTTCCTCGCAGATTATCGTGCATTCGTTGAAGAGCGTCCATCGGGGCGAGAACCAGTCAGCCACGAGTTCGTTTCCCGTCAGGTATCCGTTGAGCAGGCTCTGCAGCTTCTCCCGGTCCAGGTTGTCTCCATAGAGTATTCCTTCTGCTTCAAACCTGTCGAGCTCGGATTCCACGTCGGCTGCCGTCTTGATGCCAGAGAATATCTGGTGCAGTATGTTTCCCGTGCTGATATAGTCGGCTTTCGGCTCCGTGTTTTCTTCCTGTTCTTCTCCGTTGTTCTCCTGTATGAATTTCTTGCTGTTGTTGCTTTGTCTGAACTCCAGTGGTATTTCGTGGTGTTCTATGGTGGCAGCCACGGAGATGTCCTGCTTCAGGAACACGTTTCCCGACTTCTTGTCCTCCTCCTTAGTCTTGCCAGGGCAGAATTCTCCGTATGTGAACGTGAGTTCTGTGCTGTTGTCGTCCTTGCCTTCTATTGTGGCTCCTTTTAGTGACTGTGCCGTTTCCGCCAGGCTCTGCTCTATGAGCATGGAGCGTGTTCCTGCCGCGTTGCGCTTGCCGACGACAAAGAGATTCTTCTTCGGTCGGGTGAAAGCTACGTAGAGCAGGTTGAGGTTGTCTATCGTGTTCTGCATGTGCTCATACTTGTAGTCGTCGGCATAGATAGACTTTGCGAGTGTGGGTGAATAGCTGATGGGGATGAGGGGCAGCTGGCTGAACGGCTCCACGGCGGGATGACACCAGATGTTGTTTCCGTATAGTTCCAGCTTCCAGTCGCAGAACGGGATTATCACGTTGTCGAATTCCAGTCCCTTGCTCTTGTGTATGCTGATTATCCTGAGTCCGTCGATGTCGTCGGTCTGTATGGTTCTTGAGTGCAGGTTTTCGTCCCACTCTCTGAGGAATCCCGCCACGTCTGCCGACATGTCTTTGATGTATGCGTTGAGATAGTCGAAGAATGCGCAGATATATGCTCCGTCCTCCTTCATGCGGTCGAGCCTGAAGATATGGAGCAGCTCCTCGCAGAGCTCGAAGAGCGGCAGTTCTTTCAGCTCTTCCTGGTGTGCGGTATATTCCTCGGGCAGCAGATTGTCGCCCAGGTCTTTCATATTTGTCATTTGACTGCCGGAGAATGTGTCGTTGCCTGTGGCGAGCGAATATTTCTTTGTCAGACAGGCTCTCGTGAGCACGTCGTCTCCGCCATACAGATAGCGCAGGGCATCTATGATGCAGCACACGGCGACCGAATGGTCGAGTCTGAAAGCCTCATCGCTCACGATGTTTATGTCGGGATGGCATTCCGTGAAATAGTTTGCCAGCACGGGTATGTATCTGTTTGAGCGCAGCAGTATAGCTATGTCGCGCTGCCTCACTCCTCTTTGCAGCAGTTCGTGTATGGTGTCTGCCAGTATGGCGAACGTGTTTTCTTCGTAGCCTTCGGTTGGCAGCAGCCTGACGCTCACGAGTCCCTTGGCTTCTCTCTTTATCGTCTTCTGCTCCACGTCGGCATAGGCTGTGTTTATCTGCTGCGCATTGTTCTGGTCTGTATTGCTTTCGTTGGCGAATTCGGCGGCTATGGCAGAGCGGAAGAATGCGTTGTTGAAGCGGATGATGTTCTGCTCGGAACGGTAGTTGGTGTCGAGCGATTCTACGTTAACGGAGTATCCGGGGAATGCTTCTGAGATATTGCTGAGCAGACTCCATTCTCCGGCTCTCCATCTGTAGATGCTCTGCTTTATGTCTCCCACTATGAGGTTGTCTGTCACTCCCGGGGGCGTTGTCTTGGCATGGCTCAGACATTCGCCGAGCAGCACCTTGAAGTTGTTCCATTGCACTACGCTCGTGTCCTGGAATTCGTCTATCATGATGTGGTTGAGATGTGTTCCTATCTTCTCGAAGATGAATGGCGAGTCGGAGTCGTTTATCATCATTCGCAGCAGGTGTTGCGTGTCGCTGAGCAGGAATCTGTTTGCCTCGGCGTTCATCTCCTTCACCTTGTTTTCTATGTCTCTGAGCAGTCTGAGGTTGTTGATGTTCTTGAGCGTGGCGGCCACGGAGTTCACTATTGTCGCGGCCGTCGTCCTTTCCTTTTCCGCCCTCTCGAGGAGGGGCATGAGGCTCTCGCGTGCTGCCCGTATTATGAGGTCGCGGTTTTTGTTGGTTTTCGCAACCCAGTTATCTTCGCTTTCCATGCAGTTTGCCACGGTCTTCGGTATGAAATTCCTGTCGCTGAGGTCGTCTTCGGCCAGTCGGTGGAAGTATTTCTGTATTCCGCTTCTCTGCCCGCCCTTGAAATCCTCTTCCTGTATGCCGTATTTGCCGATGAGCCTGAAGAATTCAGAGCTTGTTTCCTTGAGAATTTCCCGTGCGGCGATCTCTTCGGCTCGCAGCTTGGTGCGGTAGGAGGTGAGGAATCTGCTGTCGGAGAGTTTTTCGTTCACTGCTTTCCCGATTTCGCGATACTGGTCGTTGAATATCATCCGTCCAAAATCCTTCACCGAGCCGATGATGTTCCAGCTGTTGTTTTTGTCTATGTTTTCCATTATGAACCTCACGATCCATGAGAAGAGGGGCGACTTTCTGTCGAGTTCCTCTATCATGAGGTCCACTGCTTGGTTTTCCACCGCCGTATCGTTGAGTTCCACTCTGAGGTTTGCCGAGAGGTCCAGTTCGCGCGCGAGGTTCCTGAGCACGCTCTGGAAGAACGTGTCGATGGTCTCCACGTGGAAATAGTCGTAGTTGTGTATGAGGAGCGAGAGGGCTGCCGAGGCTGCTTTTCTGATGTCGTCTTCCGCCATCTGTGTCTCAAGTGCTATCTTTTTCAGATAGTCGTCAGATTCGGCCAGTCCTCGTGATATTCCGTAGAGCTGACTCAGTATTCTGGTTTTCATCTCCTCTGTGGCTTTGTTTGTGAAAGTCACGGCCAGGATGTTTCTGTAGCTTGCCGGATTGGCTACGAGCAGCTTTATGTATGCCACGGCAAGCGTGAATGTCTTTCCGCTGCCGGCACTTGCCTTGTAAACTGTGAGTGAACTCATGTGTGTGGTTTTATTGTCGTTTTTTTTTATTCACCAGTCTCTGAACAGCTCCATGCTCATTCTGATGCCAGTGCCCTCGAAGTGCTTGTTGCTCACCCCTAGGAAGAGCCCTATGGAGAAGAGACGGTTTGTCAGTCCGTAGCCACACTCCAGATAGGGGTGCAGCTTGTCAGTGAAGAGTGTGTTGCAATAGAGCCTCTCCATCTCGATGAATTTTCCCACGAATGGTATTCTCGACACGAGCAGCAGGGGCGACTCATAGGTCAGATTGCTGTTCACGTAGTATTTCGAGGCATTATACCAGTTTTTGTTCAGTAGCTGGAACTCCCCCGTCCAGTCGTCGTTCCATCCCTCTGGGATGGAATTGTATCTGAAGTTCCTGTAGTCCAGAAAGTAGGCCCCCTTGCTTCTTGATGTGTATATTCCGTATCCCATCTTCATCGATAGTACGCGGAGTTTCATCACGGGTATTTTCCACGAGGCGTCTATTTCCATGCGCTCGTAGTTCATGTCAGACCGTATCACTCCCTTTATGCCCCGCTCATAGTCGTAGGTCAGTACGGGGCCCCGATTCAGCCACGGGCTCCATACCAGCTGCAGGGTGGGGGAGAAGGAGTAATACTTCGGTTTCCTGCCCGTTGCGGCGAAGTCCTGCGGGTCCACCGCCGTACGCCTGTGGTAGGCGAATCCTGCACCCAGCCTTAGCCTCGGGTTGATGAGGAAACTTGTGCGCAGGCGCCAGTACATGTCTTTGAAGAGGTCGAGCCTCAGGTTCTCCCATCTGATGGAGTCGTACGACTCATGCTTGAGCTGCGTGAGGATTTCCGAATTGAAGATATGGTTGCCCGTTCCGTATTCCGTCTCTATGGTCAGCCGCCTGCCGAGTGTGAGCCGCATCGGGATGTTGAAATACACTTGTCGGAGCTTGAATGAATATCCGAGCCTCGCACCCATGCCGAGCCTTGCGTTGGGGCTGAAATCTAGGTTCCCGTTGAGCTTTATGCGATAGGTCACTCCCTTGTAGCTGCTGTAGCCCAGATAGAGAGGGTTTATTATGGGCGACATTCTGAAGCTCCCCCTTATGTTGCCTCCGAAATCGCCGCCCAGTCTGTCTATGAGATAGCTGCCCAGGTCTTTCCATAAGCTGCTCTCTCTCCGGTTGCGCCTAGTCGTGGCACTGTCGGGGGTAGGGTCGTTCTGCGTTCTGCGGGCTATGAGCGTGTCTATGGCGGCAGGGTCCAGATGGTAGAGCACGTTGTATGCCGACACCACCTTGTTGCCCATGAAGCGCATCTGTGTCCTCACGTTGCTGCTGTGGGGCATGGGCGGATGGTCTTTCTGCATGAGGATGCGGATTCTAAACTTCATCACGTCGATCGTGCCTCTGAATTCCACTTCGTGTATGCAGCCCGCCGAGTCCACGTTGGCTGAGCCTGCCACAAGCTGTATGTTCTTGAAGCGTGGTCGGAACGCCACTCTCATCAGCCCCGTGGTCTTGTTGTGCTCCGTCTTGTATCTGTAGAAGCTCCTATTAGTTCGCTCAAACGGCGAGAGCAGGAAGCTGTCGAATATCGTGGCGCCGTAGATTCTGGGCCGCAGCAGGATCTTCATCATCGACACCACGTCCTTGTTGCGTGGCACGTTGCCGCTTGACCTCACGAACTGAAGGTCTCTGATTTTTCTATTTGACATAATTAGTCTGAACAGTCTTTCTCCTTGATATTCCCTTCGCCCTTTGGCTATGGGATACATCGACGGCAGGAGTTTAAGAATGAAATTCCTCTTCTTTATGTCGATTCTGAAATTGTGATATATATATAGAGAGGTGTCTGTTCTGGATTGCAGCAAGCTGTCGCCCTTGTCGAAAATCCTGTCAAGCAAGAGATTGTCGACATCTGTTTTCCTTTCGCGCCCCAAGACTCCGGCTGCCGCGCAGAAAACAATAAACATCAGTAAGATGATTCTCCTTTTCAACTCACCTTATTTTATATATGAGACTCCAAATTTCAATTTCTCGTACTGAAGAACTCTGAAATTCCAGTTCGCGGATTAAAATGCAAAGATATGGAATTTTTTTCAAGTTTACAAGGAGACGAGTAAGCAAATAAACAAGGATTTTTTCCTAAATACCTGAGTTCGGGATAAGCGACAGTCGTTTTTCTTGTT
>OQWE01000639.1_pt1 | contig 12081 bp, 11 predicted proteins | sample 1691591 | NCBI WGS metagenome assembly OQWE01 (sample SAMN03418265, study PRJEB22391) | human gut metagenome | biome: human-gut; feature: organic feature; material: feces | host: Homo sapiens | place: Tanzania | collected 2013-01
GGGCGTTCCTGATGAACCAATAGGCCATCTTCGGGCTGTTGTACCAATCCACGATCGCATCCGAGATCAAAGGCCAGCCGTCCCTGATGTTCCACCAAAGCATGCCGGTGTTCGGCTCGAACTTATGCCCGCGGAACTTCTCGATGAAGTACTTCATGGCCTCGGCCTGGACACTCTGCGAGGCAAAGATGAACTCGTCCAGATCCGTCGGGACAGTGCCGAACAAAAGTTTGACCTGATTGATCATCAGGTTGTTCCTATCCGGAGTGTACCCCCATTCCTTGAATATTCTCACGGCCTTCGTCAGCCAGTCCTCGTTCCACCTTCTCGTCTTCACGTCGCTCCACGGGTAGACCGACTCCTTCGGGAACATCTTCTCAAGACTCTCTCTGTTCGGCATGCCGTGATAGCCTATCTCGCTGACGAATATGCACTTGGCCTCCGTGTAGAACGGATCCTTGTAGTAGCCTCTCGGTCCCCAGAGATGATCCTCCGGGATGTTTTCCGTGCTATAGGAAGTCGCCACAAGTTCCTCGCTCCAGTACGGAGACGAAGGCAGGTAAGGTCTTGTCGGATCCACCTCGTAAAGCACCGACGGGATGGTCACCCTTGACACGACATCGTCATTCGGATCCATCCGGAAGTTCCTCAGGGTGCCAAGCGTCAGAGTCTGGTCGTTCTCGTTGTTGCCCGCCCACAGAGCCAGGGAAGGATGCGAGCGGAGCTTGAGCGCCACCGAGCGCACCTCCTGCGCTATGGCCTTCTGGAAATCAGGATCCTGCGGGTAAAGCGTGCAGCCCATCGCGAAGTCCTGCCAGACAAGGATGCCGTTCCTGTCGCACAGATCAAAGAACGCATGATCCTCGTAGACGTTGCCGCCCCAGCATCTCAGCATGTTGCAGTTCAAATCCTTGGCGATCGCGAAGGCACTCTCAAGATGCTTGGTGTCACGGCTGTGGAAAGCGTCCATCGGAGTCCAGTTGCTGCCGTGAGCATAGATTTTCTCGCCGTTCACAATGAAGCAGAAACGACCCGGCGCGGACTCGGAGGTCGTGGGAGTCATGTCAAGTCTGACTGTTCTGACACCTATGCTTTTCCTGTCCGCGTCCACCTCCCTGCCATCCTGGTCAAGGATCCTGAATGTGGCGTCGTACAAGGCGGGATCCCCGTAGCCCCTCGGCCACCAGAAGTCCACATCGCTCAACCAGAACATCTCCCTCGCGGCGTGAGAGGTAATCTTCTTTGAACATCTTGCCTTCTCCACACCATCCTTGCTGATCGTGATCTCCGCCGTCATGGCGCCGTCCTGGTACTTCACCGGCAACGTGATGGTGTAGTCAAGGTAGACCGACGCGGTCCTCTCCTTCACGTTGGCGTCCACGGTGTACCAATGGGTGTCCACAATGTGGACCGGAGGCTTGACCTCCAGTGTGACATCCCGCCACAGACCCGCGCTGACAAGCCTCGGCATGATGTCCCAGCCATAGGTGTGCGGAGCCCTCCGGGAATAGACCGATTCCAGCTGGGCGAAGTTGTAGCTGATGACAGGCGGAACGTTCCTGCGTCCTTCGATCACGGATGACCGGATGTAGACCTCAAGCAGGTTCTCCTCTCCGGGAGCGGCGACCGCGTCCGTGACATCATATTCATAATCAATCAGCATGTTTGACGCGCTGCCGATATGCCTGCCGTTCAGGTAGATTTCGGCATAGCAGTCAATGCCGCCGAAGTGGATCGCCACCTCGTCCTCGTCCGAGCGCTCCGGAGAGACGAATTTTCTGCTATAACGCCACTGGCAGCCCTCGTAAGGCCTGAGCAGGTACACATTGCTCCCTATCTCGGGATTCTCCACAAGGCCGGCGGCCAGCAGGTCAAGTTCCACATTTCCAGGCACTTCCGCTTTGATGGTCTCATACTCGACACCCTGCATGCCTTCCGGCGAGACAACCGGGATCCTTTTCTGCTCCCAATAGTCCAAAGTCCAAGTCCCGTTCAACGAGACACTTTCCGCCGACAGCGGCAAGGCCCATACAAGCGACACTATCGCTGTAAGGATCAATGTTGACAAGCGATGCTTCATTTCACACTGAATATATTAGTTTTCATTTCCTGACGGTCTGACATTCCTGACGAACGGAATGAGCGCCACCATGTAGACCCAGACAATGGCAAGGGTGATGAGCGCGGAACCCTGTGTGCCGAACGTGTCCGTGATGACACCCAGAAGAGGAGGCAGTACAGCTCCTCCGCTCACGCCCACAATCAACAAGGCTGACACCTCGTTCGTCTTCTGAGGCATCTTCTGCATGGAGAGCGAGAAGATGATCGAGAACAGGTTGGCATAGCCAAGTCCGAAAAGAGCCACGAAGAACAGGATCATCGTCAGATTCCTTGAGAAGATCAAGCCGACAAGGCTCACAAGAGCCAGACACGAGCTGGCCGTGAAGAACTTGCTCGCGGAGAACCTCATCAAGACAACACCGCCGAGGAAAGCGCCGACCGTCCTGGCGAGGAAGTAGACACTGTTGCCCATCCCGGCTTTCTCCAAAGGCAGGGAGCATCTCTCCTGCAGCAGCTTAGGAAACGTGACACCCATCCCGACATCCACACCGACAAGAACAAGGATGCCGATGAAGAAGAGGACGATGTACTTGTCCCTCAGCAACGAGAACGTTCTCGCGAATGTTATCTCCGACTTCTCTATCAACTGCTCTTGAATAGGAGAAACCGCGAGCCATGCCATCGCAAGGACGGTCACGGCGGCATAGACAGGGAAGATCGCCTTCCAGCCCCAGACGCTGCCCGCGAACATCGCGGCAAGGATAGGCCCGAGGAACGAACTCATGGCCTTGATGAACTGCCCCAAAGTGATCGTCCCGGTCAGCTTTTCCGCCGACACCACATTGGTCACCAGAGGATTGAGCGCCACCTGAAGCATCGTGTTGCCGATACCAAGCATGGCAAACGCGACAAGCACAAAGGCAAAGTCATATTTCAGGACAGGAATAAGCATGGCCAATGCGGTGATGGCGAAACTGACAACCACGGTCTTCTTACGTCCGATCCTGTTCATCAGCATTCCTGTCGGGATGGACAGAATGAGGAACCAAAGGAAGCAAGACAAGGAGATCAGCCCGGACACCTTGTCGTCCATGCCGGCGAAATCAGCCTTCACATAGCTGGTCGCCACGCCCACGATGTCCACGAATCCCATAATGAAAAAGCCGAACATTACGGGCAGGACTGCAAATTTGGAATTTGACTTCTGCATAATATAATATATAAGAATAATCTCGCTAACCCTTCAAGTTAATCGGTTAAATTTAGGCATTAATTTTCAATTTGCAAAAATATGCATAAAAATTAGGCAAATATCTTTTTTATGACTATGTTTGAACTGCCAACCGGCAGCGAACAGCGGCCACAAGCCCTGTTACTTGAACTTGCAGCCGAACAGGCTCACATAACAACTTAGTACACAGTTAATCGATTAGTTGATGAAAAAGGCTTCAATGCAGGATATTGCCGACAAGGTCGGAGTCTCAAGATGCGCCGTTTCCCTCGTTCTCAGCGGCAAGGCTAAGGACAAGCGCATAAGCGAATCTTTGACAAACAGGATCATACAGGCAGCCAAGGAGTTGAACTACACTCCGAACGAACTGGCCAGAGGGCTCCGCACCGGTCTGACCAAAACCCTTGGGGTCATCGTTGCCGACATCTCCAACGAGTTCTTCGGAGAGTTGGTCTATCATATTCAGCAGCAAGCAATTTCAATGGGCTATTCAACAATCGTGACCAACTCGAACGAGGATCCTGACCAGATGCTGAACGGCCTTCATCTTCTGGCCAACCGCCAGGTGGACGGCATCATCATGGTGCCGACCAACAACAGCCAGCACATCGCGAAGCAGATCATGGCGATGAATATCCCTTTCGTCCAGGTGGACCGCTTCATTCCGGGCGTGGACGCAAGCTATGTCATTCTGGACAATTTCAAGGCGTCGTACGACCTTACGGTAAGACTCCTGTCTTCGGGACGGAAGAGAATCGCCATGCTCAAGCACAAGACCAGCGCGTTGAACGGCAGACTTGAAGGCTACATCAAGGCTCTTGAGGACAATGGGAAACTCCATCCGGAATTAGTCAAGAACATCAACTACTCATCTGAGTCAGAGGACATTGAGCAAGCGATTGAAGACTTGTTCATCGGCTCCTCAACCGCAGACGCGGTGATTTTCCAGTCACATGAGCTGTTCTTCACAGCCATGAAACACCTCAGGCACAAAGAAATCGACTTCAGAGGAAAGGTCAGGGTGGCATGCTTTGACAAGACCGACGCGCTCGCTTTGGTCGATTTTCCTATGCTCTACGTCGAGCAACCAATCCCGAGCATGGGAAAGGAGGTAGTCAACATCTTGATAAACAGGATCAACGGCACCCCTTATACCATCCAGAAAGTCTTCGAAGGCAAGATTGTCGAGATCTAAAGCCTGTTTTCGAAGGCTAAGTTTTATCAATTTTCAAAGAACTTTGTCAGAAATAAAAGTTAATCGGTTTAATATTATTAATACATTTGCAACGTTAATTTCCACGTAGATACTGTTGTTATTGTCGTGGATTTACATTTAACCACATATTTAATCGATTAAGCATAACATCATTAACATAACAACAAAGGCGTATGGAAACAATCCTCAAATCCTGTATTTGCTTTTTGCTATTGGCGACGCTTCCCGTGATCGTGGCCACGCGCTTGGTACCGTAACCCACGACAACGGTCTCGTCAAGGAACAGATTGTCCTGCGAGAGAGTGATCGTCATCTGCCCTGAGGCCGCGACAGTCTTTGTGGCGTAGCCGATGCATGTGATCTCAAGGCTTGCCCCCGCCTTGACGGAGATTGTGAATTGTCCGTTGGAGTCTGCCATCGCTCCATTGTTGGTTCCTTTTTCAACAATGTAAGCTCCGACTACTGGATTGTTCTCCGCATCGACCACCTGCCGGACAGCTTCCGGGACTTGTCTCCAAGCAGGTTTCCGGTCTTCCTGGACAGGACAACGCCTCACTGAACATCCGAGGCTTCGGCTCCCCTCTCGTGATCATCGACGGTGTCGAGGGCGACCTTACAAGGGTGGATCCGAACCAGATCGAGAGCGTGTCGATCCTAAAGGACGGAAGCGGCTCGATCTACGGTGCGAGAGCAGGTAACGGTGTGATCCTCGTGACCACGAAGACCGGCACCAACCAGGCTCCTACAATCTCTGTGAACTCATCAGTCTCCCTTCAGGGCAACACCGTGACCACACGTCCGGCCAACTCGTTCCAGAGAGCCCTTTTCCAGAACGACATCTACATGAACGGTGGCGGAGTGGAAGAACGCAAGCCTTACCTTGAAGAGGAGTTGGAACTCTTCAAACTCGGAACAAATCCGGAGTATCTGAACACGGACTGGTACAGCGCCGTCATCCGCAAGTACGCTCCTCAGCAGAATCATAACATCTCTGTCTCAGGAGGTTCCGAAAAGACAAAGTACTACGGCTACTTCGGCTACAACCGGCAGGAACTTCAGTTCAAGGACGTACATGATGTTCGCCTTGGCCTTGAGCTCTTCAAGGTAAGGCTTGCGTTCTTCCACTCCGCCAGAACTTCAGTTCAAGCCGAACAGCGGACACTACGACAGGTACAACTTCCAGGTCAACTTCAGCACGAAGGTGAGCGACAGGATCAATGTCGGCATGAACATGCAATACATGAAGGACGACAAGGACTACCCGAGCGGCGGTGACCTCTACCAGGACGGAGCGAACTTCTGGCAGGGCATAATCTACTCAGCGGACCCTCGCTACCCTCTGTCACTCCCTGACAAGAGCAAGCTGTCCTACGCCAACATGCAGAACGGTTCGCCGATCTGGGCCGTGAACATCGACAACTCAGGCTACTACGATCTTCAGAACAACAACATGAAGTTCACGGGCTTCGCCGAGTACAATTCGAAATACGTTGAAGGGCTCAAGGCCAAGGCGAACATCATGTACGTCTACAACAGCTCATTCCTTAAATGGATGCACAAGCGCGGTTCGTTCTACACCTACGAGGCCGGAGCCGACTTCTATGGCTTCGCCGGCCAGTCGGTCGAGCCAAGCTCACTGCGTGAGGATCACGGCCAAGGGACGAATCTCGTGCAGCAATATTCATTGAACTACAACCGTGACTTCAACGGACACCACGTCAGCGGACTCGCTATGTTCGAGACCACGATCAACCACAACAAGAACTTCTACACTAAGGTTCAGGACTTCAAGACCACGATCATCGAAGAGATGGTGGCGGGTGACGCTGAGACGGCGGTCAACGGATCCGGAAGCAGCAACTATGGCCGCGTGTCGGTCATCGGACGACTCGACTACAACTACCGCGACAAGTACATGGTGGAGGCAACCGTACGAGGTGACGCCTCATCACGGTTCGCCAAGAAGTACAGGTGGGGTTGGTTCCCTAGCATATCCGCCGGATGGAACATCGCCAGAGAGGATTTCCTCAGCTCGGTGAGCGCTGTGGACAATCTGAAAATCCGCGCCAGCTACGGTACCTCCGGCTACGATGCCGTCGCAGACTTCAACTACCTGACCGGCTACACCTACGACTCTCCGTACACATTCGGAGAGAGCACTTCCATGGGACTTGCAGCCACGGGTATGGCCAACGAGCTTCTCTCATGGGAGAAGATGGCCATCTACAACTTCGGTCTGGATTTCTCGTTCTTCGGACGTAAGCTCTACGGAGAGTTCGACATGTTCCAGAGAGACCGCACAGGAATCCCTGGCTACAGGTCATCATCTCTCCCGAACACCTTCGGGGCGAAACTTCCTCAGGAGAACCTGAACTCGATCAGAAGCCGTGGCTTCGAACTGAGACTTGGAACATCCGGATCGATCAGCGACTTCACCTACGATGTCAACGCGAACATCTCCTGGAACAGATCCAAGTGGAGCTACTACGACCAGGCAGAAGAGACCGACCCTGACCGCAAGAGGCTCTATTTCAGAGAGGGACAGTGGATCGACAGACAAATCGGCTACAAGACCGACGGTCTGTTCGAGAGCCAGGAAGCCGTCGACAACTGGGGTGTCACGATTGACGAGCTGAACAACGACAACTCCACCCTTGCGGCAGGTGACGTCAGACTGGTGGACGTGAACAATGACGGCGTGATCAACTGGAAAGACCAGGTTGAGATCGGCAAGGGCAGCACTCCTCACTGGATGACAGGATGGAACTTCAACCTTGGCTACAAGGGCTTCGACCTTTCACTCCTGTTCCAGGGCGCGTGGGGCTACACCCTTGCGGTCTACTACGACACAAACACGGCAAGCTACTGCGACCTTTACTATGATCCGGTCCACAACGCCGACCCGAACGCTCTCGTGGCCAGGCCAAACGGAGCGGCCATCAACGGATGGGCTTCCGACTTCATGTACCGCGATGTCGCCTACCTCAGGCTCAAGAACGCATCGTTCGGCTACAGCATCCCTTCAAAGATTGTCAAGAAAATCGGACTCCAGAAGTGCAGGATCTATGTGGCGGGAATGAACCTCTTCACACTCAGCACTGTGTCAAAGCGTTGTTCCACCAGCGCATGGTCGTACCGTTGGACTGGAAGCCGTACTTCTTGACTCCGAGATAGTTGGCCTGGGCACCACGGCCGCTGTACTTGCACTCGTCGCTGATCGTGTTCGCGTGTATCGGGCCTTCTCCTTCCGCCGAGACACCAAGATTGTAACCCCAGTTGGAGGAAGAGGAGAACTCGACATTGACTGGAGAGTTGCCGTAAAGGGCCACGGCATCGTTGATCATGAACGCGCTCATCGCGTAGAGATCATTTCGCCATGGTGAAGCGTTACGGCGGAGTTCCGATCATCACCAAAGAGACCTCCATCGACGCTCCTGACGAGGAGATGTACCCTAAACGCTCCACCGAGCAGGAAAGCTACGACTTCATCATCGACGAGCTGACGGACATCGCCGACAGACTGGAGGCGAAACCCGAGGCCGGTAGAGCGGGCAAGGGAGCGGCCTTGACATTGCTGAGCAGAGTCGCCCTCTACGCCGGAAGCATCCAGCAGTTCGGCAAGGTCGCCCTCGACGGACTGAACGGCATCCCTCAGGGAACAACGAAGAACTACTACCAGATCGCCGCCGACGCAGCCAAGAGAGTGATGACCGAGTGTGGCTATTCTCTTTACAAAGGAACGGCAGGGCAGTCCAAGGTCGAGGCGCTCAGAGACATATTCCTCGTGAAGGATAACTCCGAGGCCATCATGGTGAAGCGCCATCAAGGCAAGGGAGGCACACAGTACAGATGGTCCTGGGACATCTGCAACTGCCCTAAACCAAACGCCTGGTCAGTAGGACAGTACTCGCTTCCATACTATGATTTCGTGGAGGATTTTGATTTCATCGACGGTACATCAGGAAAGATTGACAGAGCCGAATTGGAGTCCCACACCTGGAGCATGGAAGAGTTCATCGGCAAGAGAGACCCAAGGCTTGAGGCCTGGTTCTGGACGAACGGTTCGGAATGGCCTGGAGCGGTCGGAGGGGATGTGTTCGGGGAGAACACCATCAGCATGTACAACGGCATCCGCCTTGCTGACGGCAGCGTGTTCCACAACGTGACCACACCGGCCTACGAAGGAGTGATGTGCTACGGAGACCAGATGAACGAGTTCCGCGACCAGGGAAACCTCCACACCGGCTTCGGAATCCGCAAATACCTCGACCCAGGGGCAGACAACATGACGTGGTTCATCTATTCCACAACCGACTACGAGATCTTCCGGTACGCCGAGGTTCTGCTGAACTATGCCGAGGCACAGTTCGAGCTCGGAAACAAGGCCGAGGCGCTTGACGCGGTCAACCAGATCAGGAACCGCGCCGGAGCCGACGAGCTCAAGAGCATCGACAGGGAGAGCCTTCACCGCGAGCGCAAGCTTGAGCTTTGCTTCGAGGATCACCGCTACTGGGATCTCCGCCGCTGGAGAGAGGCCGAGGCAGAGCTTAACGGCCCTCACACCGGACTGAACTACCTTCTTGACTGGGAATCCTACAAACAGGGAACACCAAGGTTCTGGCTTGAGCTTAAGGAAAGGATCGACGACAGGATCCAGGATCCTCAGTTCCCGGCGAACAACTACTACATGCCGATCGGTGACGGTACCGTGGCGCTCAACCCGAACATCGTGGAGAACCCGGGATACTAGCATCTGAATAATCATAAAACATATTCAACATGAGAAAGTTACTATCTATACTCACTATAACAGCGGCTGTCTGTGCGACAATGTCCTGCACCAAGGACGGCGGACTCTTCGGGAAAGGCTCCGTCAAGGCTAAGATCGTCGAGGAATATATGGACGGATCAAACGCCCTGTACTGGGGCGAAGGCGCGACTTTCGGACTTTTCAACAGTTCGAAGGCAAACGAGAAATACAGATTGTCTTCTGGCGCCGATTCCAGAAACGGGAAATTCAAATCTGATGGCGGGAACGACGGCGCCACCATCAGCGGCACTGTGGCAGTGTCTCCTTATTATGAAGGATCCACTGTCACCATGACGGATGGAGTCGCCACCATCAGGACAGTCGTTCCTTCAACAATCCATTTCTCCAAAGCTGGAGTCTACGACGCAGGAGTCTGTCCGCTGGTGGCGGTTACCGACAAGAAAAAGAGCGACAATCTGTCATTCGTGGCTCCTCTCGGAGGTGTATCCGTGAAACTCACGGGGGAGGTGGTCATAAGCAAGGTCGAAATCACAGCCAAAGGCGGTGAGATCATCAACGGAGACATGATGGTCACTGCTGACAATGAAGGTGTGATCTCTGTACAGATGAGTGGTGGCTCATCTACCACGGTCATCGATTGTGATGGCGGCATACAGCTGAGAGAGTGTCGCTGACTGATCCTTGAATGTAGGATGGATACCGGCCTGTCCGTTGCCTTTGACCGTGGCGTCAAAGTAGTAGCCTCCGCCGGATGTGATCATGTAGCAGTTGGCCCTTTCTGTCTCATCTTCATTGATGTCGGAGTAGAGTACGAACTGTTGACGTGAGATGTTGAGTACTCTGGCTTTGGTGATCTTTTTCGGCCCGGCCACGTCGATGAAGTTGAGAGCTCCGTCGGCGGACTGTACCTTGATGCTCTGCCGGAGCCAAACTCGTCTGGGAAGAAGTCAGCGGACTCATCACCGGTGTCTCCTACGAGAACGGCAAGATCTACTTCGCATGCTCCGGCAAGGACGGCAACGCCGTCATCGCCGCGACAGACGAGGCAGGAAACGTGATTTGGAGCTGGAACATCTGGAGTACAGGCAAGATAAAAGACCTGCATCTCGGAGAATGGGACTTCATGGACAGAAACCTCGGAGCAAAGTCAGTCGATGATCATGGACTCTACTTCCAGTGGGGCAGAAAGGATCCATTCTCATCAATCATCGAGTTCGACAGCGGAAAGGGAGAAGGCAAATTCCATCCTGTCGCCGGCGGGGCCAATGACAATGAAAACGTCAAGAACACAGTTGAATACTCAGTGGCACATCCGGACACTTACATCAGGGCATCCAGCCGCAACAATGACTGGCTGCTTGAGGCTCCGCAAAGATACCTTTGGGGTGTGAACTTCGAAGCTGACGGTCTTGCGGCCAAGTCTTCAATCAAGACCATCTACGACCCTTGCCCTGCGGGTTATTCAGTCTGCACGGCAAACGCACTTGCGGCAGGCCTCGGAGCCGGCGCATCCAACCAGGGTTCCTTCATCACGTTGTTCAACGGCCAGCTGAAGATTCCGGCCAGCGGATTCCTCTACTCCGGCGGTTACGGTTGGTTTAATCAGGAAGGCTTCTGCGGACTCTGGTCTTGCTCGACATCCTGGGGCAATCCTGAGAATGCGTTCAGACTGCGCGGAACAGACGATGCCTACGACAACTATGACCGCGCGACCGGACACCCTGTACGTTGCGTAAGATTCTCTAAATAATTTAATATTGGTTGTGTTGGAAGCCGGATCAGGGAAACCTGCCGGCTTCCTATTATCTTCTTTATGAAAAAAGTAATCCTCACACTATCGGTCATCGCCCTCGCGTTCGCGGTGTCTGCCTGCCAGAAGGACAGCGATGAAAAGAAAATCGAAAAAACCGCCCCTTACGCCCCCGAGGTCTACTGGAACGACAGCTATTCCGGCAAATTAGGACTACAGCTTGGTTCTACGAAGTCCGGCAAGCCAAGGATGACCCTTGGCGGAGAGCTTCTTTACGTCACGGGAGTCAACTGCTACAACCTCTTCGTCCAATGCCACGAGGCGGACAGGATGGGGACCGCCATGATGGAGAGAACCGTCAAAGTCCTTGAGGAAGAGCAGGTTCCGATTGTACGCTTCAGTTGCAGTCCTTTCTATGCGAGCCAGATGCATTACTACACAGAACAGAAGGAGCAGTTTCTGTCGAATCTCAAGAAACTGGCCGACCTGTGCGACCAGAGGCACATTCTTCTCATCCCGTCGGTCTTCTGGAACAAGGAATGCTTCCCTGAATACTGCGGAGAGGAGATCAAGGCTTGGGGCAATACATCCAGCAAGACCTACAAGCTGATGATCGACTACACAAAGGACATCGTCAACACGCTGAAGGATCACAAATGTCTCGCAGCATGGGAGTTCGGCAATGAGTTCAACCTCGGGGCCGACATCGACATCGCAGGCTACGCGGAATTTCCGGCGGCAGCGGTAGAGACCGCATGCAAAGGATTCGCGGAGACCGTCGCCTCGCTCGACCCGCAGGACCGCCTGATACTCAGCGGACACAGCGTCATGCGCAACGCACAGTGGAACCTGGCGCACAACAAGTCCTGGGCAACCGACTCATTCAAGCAATATGTCGAGATCACAGGAGTGATGACGCCAAAGCCGATGAACGGAATGTCGGAACATGTCTACGATGAGCCACGGGTCTTCTCGGATCTTGGGGAACTGAACCTTTCCTATCAGGTGGCGAAGGCCAAGTCATGAAGCCGAAGGCCATGTTGCCATATTCA
>OQWE01000640.1_pt1 | contig 12079 bp, 8 predicted proteins | sample 1691591 | NCBI WGS metagenome assembly OQWE01 (sample SAMN03418265, study PRJEB22391) | human gut metagenome | biome: human-gut; feature: organic feature; material: feces | host: Homo sapiens | place: Tanzania | collected 2013-01
GCTAGGAGCTTCTGCCCTTTCAGGGCGTGTGGGGCTTACTTGCGAAACTTGAGTAGTTTATAGTTTTTCCTGCAAATATTGATAAATGGATTTATTGAACGACTTGAATGATGCGCAGCGTGCTGCGGTAGAGTATATTGACGGACCTTCGCTGGTGATTGCCGGTGCAGGTTCGGGCAAAACGCGTGTGCTTACCTATAAGATTGCTTATCTCCTGAGCCAGGGTATGAAGCCTTGGAGTATCATGGCACTTACCTTTACCAATAAGGCGGCAAGGGAGATGAAGGAACGTATCGGAAAACTGGTGGGCGATGACCTCGCCCAGCATCTCTACATGGGTACTTTCCATAGCATATTCTCCCGTATTCTCCGTGCCGAAGCTGAGCATATCGGTTTCAATAATAACTTTACCATCTATGATGAAAGTGACTCACGTTCACTGCTGAAGGCAATCATCAAGGAGATGGGACTGGATGACAAGACCTATAAGCCTGCTGCCGTTCATGCCCGGATTTCGATGGCGAAGAACAACCTGGTAATTGCTGAAGCCTACGATAGCGACCCTGCCATCCTGGAGCAGAACAAGCGTGCCAAGATGCCTGCCATCGGAAAGATTTATGTGGCATACGTGCAGCGTTGCCGTCAGGCGAATGCGATGGACTTTGATGATCTCCTGATGCTTACTTTCCAGCTTTTCAGAGATCACGAGGAAATCAGACAGAAGTATGCCGGCAGGTTCGATTATATCCTGGTGGATGAGTATCAGGATACCAACCATGTACAGATGTCTATTGTGATGCAGCTCTGTAAGGAAAAACTGCGTGTCTGTGCCGTGGGTGATGATTCGCAGAGTATCTATAGCTTCCGTGGCGCCAACATCGACAATATATTGAATTATCAGAAACAATTGCCTGGAACCCAACTCTTTAAGCTGGAACAGAACTACCGATCTACTCAAACCATCGTAGAGGCAGCCAACAGTCTGATTCATCATAACCGCAATCAGATTCAGAAAGAAGTGTTCAGCAAAAATGATAAAGGAGAGAAGATACTGTATAAGCCAGCCTACAGCGATAAGGAGGAGGCGCTGATTGTGGCGAAGAATATCCAGCGCATCAAGCGGCAGGATGATTGTGGATATGATCAATTTGCCATTCTCTATCGTACCAATGCCCAGAGCCGCAGCTTTGAGGAGGAATTCAGAAAGCAGGGCATTCCATATCGTATTTATGGTGGATTGAGTTTCTATCAGCGTAAGGAAATCAAGGATATCATCGCCTATTTCCGTCTCGTTGCCAACCCTGACGATGAGGAGGCTTTCAAGCGTATCATCAATTATCCGGCTCGTGGCATCGGTGCTACTACCGTGATGAAAATTGCCGATTGTGCGCATCTTAATCAGGTGAGTTTCTGGGAGGTAATAGGTAATGTGGAACATTATGGACTGAATGTCAACAAGGGTACGCAGACGAAACTCGAGAATTTCCGCCTGCTCATTTCTTCGTTCATCGACCGTTCGCATACCCTGGATGTCTATGAACTGGGTGATGCCATCATCAGGGAGAGTAGAATCAGCGAGGATATCATGTCGGGCAAGAATGCCGATGACCTGGCTCGCCAGGAAAACCTGGAGGAATTTCTGAGTGGTATGCAGACCTTCGTGGCTGGACGCCAGGAAGAGGGACGAATGGATGAAGCCTATCTTACTGATTATCTGCAGGATGTGGCGCTGCTGACGGATGCGGATAGTGAGGGAGAGAAGGATGAACCGAGAGTTTCGCTCATGACGGTTCATGCGGCAAAGGGTCTGGAGTTTGCTACTGTTTTCGTAGTAGGTTTGGAGGAGAATATCTTCCCGAGTCCGCTTGCTGCAATCTCTGTCAGGGAGCTGGAAGAGGAGCGTCGTCTGCTCTATGTTGCGATTACCCGTGCCGAGAAGCATTGCATCCTGACCAATGCCAAGAACCGTTTCCGATATGGCAAAATGGAATTTGATAATCCGAGCCGCTTCATCGATGAGATTGATGCCAGTCTGATTGAGGGAGGCGAAGAGACTCCTGAATCTTCATTCGGTGGGGAAAGAAGTTCGTTTGGTGGCTATGGTTCAAGTAGTAGATATGGTTCTGATGGTGGCTATGGCGGAAGAATGCCATGGGATAGAGACAGGTCAGGCTATAGACGTGATTATCAGAACGCTAAGCCTGTAGCTTCGCAGTTCATGGCTGATCCTAAACCCGGATTTAAATCTGTAAGAGCTGTGAATGCAGTACATAGAATCATGGGTGATACCGCTAGTTCTTCATCCGTAGCATCTTCTGGTTCTTCAGCTTCTAAAGCTTCCTCAGCTGCAGGTTCTCTCAGCGAGGGCTGTAGAATCGAGCATCAGCGTTTTGGAATAGGAACGGTATTGAAGATAGAAGGTACCGGCGAGAACACGAAGGCCACTGTAGAGTTCCAGAATGCAGGAATCAAGCAGTTGCTTCTGAAGTTTGCCAAGTTCACCATTCTCTCATAGAAAAATTTTTGTTCATTGTTTTTTTGTTCATCGAGTTTTATTCATCGGATTTCGCGGAGAAAACGGAACATTCTTGCTCCCCGGATTATGCACGGAATTTAAACGGAAAACGACCTATGCGGTCGAGGGGCTTAAACCACATGTATAAGGTCACGCAGATTTCGCAGATGACGCAGATTTATCGGATGAAAGAATCTGCGTCATCTGCGCAATCTGCGTGCCTAAAATATGATGTGGTTTACGCCCCTCGACCGCATAGGTCTCCCAATCTGTGTAAATCTGTGAAATCTGTGGGACATTAAAAACGTAAAGCCTAGAAATCTGCGTCATCTGCGCAATCTGCGTGTCTAAAATATGATGTGGTTTACGCCCCTCGACCGCATAGGTCGCTTTCCGTCTAAAATTCCGTGCGTAATCCGAGGAAGGCGGTTAAGGCTCCGTTTACTCAGCGTAATCCGATGAAGAAAACTCGATGAATAAACGAAAAAGAGGGTGTGTCATAAACCATGACACACCCTCTTTTGAAATATAGAATCTTTTATAAAGCTTCATCATCAGGACGCTTGATGGCAGGCTTCTTGATTTTTGGAAGATGCTTCTTGCGTCTCAGCCAGGCAGCTTTGCGCTGCTCGTAATCTTCGCGGTGGCGTTCAAGGAAATTATCTGCCATGAATTTATTCCTTGAACTTACTGTAGATCACCTTGATCTGAACAGGACCTGTAGCCACCCGCTTGCCGTCCTTGGTGGTGTAATCCTTGTCTTGATCATCCGTCGCCTTGATCAGTCGGGTAGAGGTGAGCTGCATATCGTGATTGATCTTGGTAATCACGGTAGCATTGTTCTGTGTACTTGTGGTCAAGGTCACAGGTACCAGTACCACCTTGTTCCAGTTTTCACTCTTGCCCTTGTTCCTGTACATCGCCGTAACCAGGTTACTGATGTTATAGAAGGTATAGGCATTCTTTACGCCTGTAGAGTTCTTGTTGTAAGAAGCCGTATATGATGTACGGTTGTCTGTCAGCTTGTTCTTCTCGAAGAAGGCATCCAGACTGTCTTTCTGTACCATCAGGATAGTAGAAGGAACGCTGAACTGATAGTCGTTGTTGTTATCTACATTATTCATTCTTGGGAAAGAGATGGTGGCTGTATTCAGCGTATCCTTCTCATGACCCTTCATGATATCCTCTACTGGCAGCGTTACTTCTGTGAAGATGCCGGCTGGTGACTTCAGGTAGGTGCAGCTCTCATCCTTTGCCAGATTAGCCAAAGTCTTGCTGTCGTTGGTAATCTTGTTGAGCTGCAGCACCTCTTCTGTACCGTCAAAGCGGTTGAAGGCGAGACCTGTTACGATACTGTCGTTGCCCGCAGAGTTCTTCACCGTCTTCTGGATCTTGTAGTAGAACTGCAACTCGGTATTCCAGATATTGGCTACGTTTCCGATACCACCTGCGTTCTTGACATAGAAACCCGGACAAACCTTGTTGAGGAAATCCCAGTTGGTCTTGAAGTACTCAGGGTGCTCCACGAAGGTATTCATCACGTAAGAACCGTAGTTCTTGTAGGTCTTGCCATCCTTTGCCTTATATGGCTTGTTCAGATAGATCTTGAAAGCCATTGTCGTGCTGTTCAGGTTATAGGTAGCGCTCGACTGATAGTTGTTCTCGCTCACCCAGTTGTCCTTGAAGGCATCATAGTCTGAGTAATACTCCTGATCCTCGCTCATCGGCTTGCTCATTTCGTAGGCAGTAGCCTTCATCGGTGCGAGGGTATCACCGTATGTCGTCTTGTATGATACCAGGAGATAGCATGAGTCCGCCTCGATCTTGCCATCGTGTGCATTGCGGATGTACTCCAAAGTGTCCAGACTGAATGATGACAGTACGCCAAACTGGGTCATATAGTCGCCAGCCACGTAGGTACCGGTCTCAGGATCCTTCACATTACCGATCATACCCGTATTGTTTCGGCTCAGAACCGGGCCGGAAACGATGGAGCGTGAGGTGACGTTGAACACCTGGTCTTTGATAGAGATGTTATCAACGTCGTTGGTGATCGACGATCCGATGTTGTCGGTGGTGTCATCACATGCAGCAATAGTCATCGCTGCTATAAATAACGCTGTAAATAGTCTTAAAATCTTCATTATCCTTGAAATGTGTCTAATTTCTGAAGCTTACTCCTCATCAGGGCATACTTCGTTGATGAATGTCTTGTAGGCATCCGCAAAGTCATCGCCAGGATAAGCGAGGGTTGGCTTGCTCTTCTCATTGGCATAATCCAAGAGAGTTCTGTCTGACAGGCTTTCGCCTTCAATCACGCCGTCGCTGTAGTCGATGGCCATCTTGCCCAACTCGATGAAGTCGAAGTCCTCCTTGTAGTCAGAGAGCAGTTCCGACTTGGCATCACGGAACTCCACGCAGCGCTTGAAGTGTGTGCCGAGTTCGCCTTTCAGCTCGTTGGTATAGAGTGAGAGAATCACCTTTGAGTTGGCGAAGGATGGCTCCTCTGCGTATGCGGTCTTGATATAAAAAGGAACCACAGCGCTTACCCAGCCCTGACATACGATGACGTCTGGTTGCCAGCGAAGCTTCTTCACGGTCTCCAATACACCACGTGCGAAGAAGATGGCGCGCTCTCCATTATCTGTATATTCCACACCCTGCTCGTCGGCTGCCATTTGGCGGCGGGTGAAGTAATCGTCGTTATCAATGAAATAGATTTGTTGACGTGTTGTTGGTATAGATGCAACCTTGATGATCAGCGGATGGTCTGTATCATCGATGATAAGGTTCATACCAGACAGGCGAATCACCTCGTGCAGCTGGCCGCGACGCTCATTGATGGTGCCCCATTTAGGCATAAAGGTGCGAATCTCAAAACCTGCTTCCTGCATTTTCTGAGGTAATTCGCGTCCCATGATAGACATGTGGGTCTCGGCTACGTATGGGTCGATCTCCTGATTGATAAATAATACTTTCTTTGCCATAAATTTAATTATTATTCTTACGAATTAGGTGCAAAGGTACAAAAAAAACTCCAAAAAAGCGTATTTTTCTTCTGAAATTCAATAATTTCGGCAATAATTCGCATATTTTTAGGTTTTTTCTTTCTTATTTGAGAAAAAAGTTGTTATTTTGCACCCGAAAACAGATAAGAAGATGAAAGTAATCAATAAGATTGTTGACCTCCAGAACGAACTTTTCGATCGTCGCAAGGAGGGAAAGGAAATCGGCCTTGTGCCAACTATGGGTGCGCTTCATGAGGGTCATGCCTCTCTGGTAAAGCGCAGTGTTGAGGAAAACGGTGTTACGGTAGTTTCCGTTTTCTTGAATCCTACTCAGTTTAATGACAAGGGTGACCTGGAGCGTTATCCACGTACACTCGATGCTGACTGCAAGCTCCTCGAGGCTTGTGGTGCTGACTATGTGTTTGCTCCTTCTGTAGAGGAGATGTATCCTACACCGGATACCCGCCACTTCGAGTTCCCTCCGGTAAGTACCGTGATGGAGGGTGCCAAGCGTCCGGGCCACTTCAATGGTGTATGCCAGGTAGTTAGTCGCCTGTTCTATATCGTTTGTCCTACCCGTGCTTATTTCGGTGAGAAAGACTGGCAGCAGATTGCTGTCATCAAGCAGCTCGTGAAGTACATCAACAGTGATGTGCAGATTGTGGAGTGTCCTATCATCCGTGATGAGGATGGCTTGGCTAAGAGCAGCCGCAATACATTGCTCTCTGCTGATGAGCGTGCCATCGCACCGAATATCTACAAGGCTCTGAAGGCGAGCGTAGAGTTTGCCAAGAATCATACCGTGCAGGAAACTCACGACAAGGTGGTGAGCGACATCAATGCCGTGGATGGTCTGGAGGTAGAGTATTTCCAGATTGTGGATGGCGACAGCCTGCAGGATGTGGCATCATGGGAGGATAGCGCCTACGTGGTAGGTTGCATCACCGTATATTGTGGCAAGACTCCTATCCGTCTCATCGACCATATCAAGTATAAAGGATAAAAAATAGTATTATGCAGATTGAAGTATTGAAGAGTAAGCTCCATTGTGTGACTGTAACTGAGGCTAACCTGAATTACATGGGTAGCATCACGATAGATGAGGATCTGATGGACGCCGCTAACCTGATTGCAGGAGAGAAGGTGCAGATTGTGGATAACAACAATGGCGAGCGCCTGGAGACCTATATCATCAAGGGTGAGCGTGGCAGCGGCTGCATCTGTCTGAATGGTGCGGCAGCCCGCAAGGTGCAGGTAGGTGATACCGTCATCATCATCGCCTATGCCCTGATGGACTTTGAGGAGGCTAAGACCTTCAAGCCTACCGTGGTTTTCCCTAAAGAGGGAAACAGGGTTTAATATTCAATGGAAACAAAAGAAAGGGTGTGTCATGGACTTATGGCACACCCTTTCTTTTGTTTTTTATATTTTATTCTTCGAGAAATGACTCATGATGAAACGGTCACCGAAATACTATATAATTTAAGGTGTAATTGCGATGGGTTAAGGATAGATCTCGATATGGCTGCTGCCGGAGTTGCCATTCTTGATAATCCTTATCTGGGTGGTGATGCGCTCGCTCATCGTGTCGGTATGACTGATGACGCCCACCTTCTTGCCTTGCGAACTTTGCAGTATGGCGAGGGAATCGATGACGGTGGCTAAGGTATCGGGGTCGAGGGTTCCGAAGCCTTCGTCGATGAACAGGTTCTCGAAGGAGATGTTGCGGGAGGATAATGCTGACAGACCCAAGGCGAGACCGAGACTCACGATGAAGGTTTCGCCACCTGATAGGGAGGTGGTGTCTCGGATATCGTCGGCACGGTCGTGGTCGATGACTCGGATGCCCAAGGAATGTTTTACCTGCTGCAGTTCGTAACGGCTGTTGAACTTTCTGATTTCCTGGTTGGCATGAGTTATCAGGAAACTGAGCGTATAGCATTGGGCTATCTTGCGCAGCGTCTTTCCGTCTGCTCCGATGGCATCCGTAATGGCTGTCCAGTCGTCCTTTTCCTGCGTTACGAGCTTCAGAGCCTCAGCCTTGTCACCCAACTGCTTCACGGCTTCCTGATGGTTCTGCATCCTGGCGTTGGCAGCAATCAGTTCGTTGCGCTGGCTTCTTTCCTGATACTCCTGCTGAATGGCTAAGAGAGCATCCCGGGTTTGGGCAGGCTGATGTTCCAAGTGCTGCTGATGCGCCTTTTCTGCACTCTGGTAAAGAGCAGTTGTTGAAGCCACGGCTTTCTCCTTTTCGTCCTTTTCCCTTCGGATAGCGTTCCAGTCTTCGGCAGAATGAAGCATCTCCCGGATGGTATTTCGGTCGATAAGGCTTGGTTCGATGCTCTTTTCTGCAAGCTGCTTGTTATATTCCTCAATCCAAAGGTCGAGTTCCTTTTCCTTCTCTTGCAGATTCTCTTTCATCGTCTTGTTCTGTGACAGCATGGTTTGATGCGAACCTTTACTGTTGGCGAGTTCAGCCTTCAGTTTGTTGATATTCTCGTTCTGAGTATCAGCTGCTTTCGTTGCCTCATCCTTTGCTGCTGTCAGTCTTTGTTCAGCCGCATCAGGTTCTTCTCCATTCAGAATCTGTTTGTATTTCTCCTGCCATTCCTCCATTTCCTTCTTGGCGCTATTCCATGTCTGAAGGGCTTTCCCGTAAGCCTCCTCCTTACTCTTTTGCTGTGAGATAAGGTTGGTGGTAAGTGCTTTCTGCTCAGCCAGTTTTGTGGTGCAGGTTGAAGTGTTTTCCTGGACTTCATTCAGTATTGTTGAAGCCTTGCTTTCATACGCAGCTTCATCCTTTACAGCCTTATCCTTGAGTTGGGTCAGCCGTTCTATCTCTTTCTGAATCTTGTTAAACAGGCTCAGTTTGCCAGTTGCTTCTTTCGCCTTGTCTTCATAGATAGGCAAGAGCGATTTCAGTTCTGCCTCTTCCTTTGGAATCTTTGGATACTGGGCGATGAGCGCCTTCCATTCTTCTTCGTAAGTTGCGATTTCTCCCGACAGTTTTTCCTGTTGTTTCTGGAGCGTCTGTATTTCGCCGTCGTTCTGTTTTCTTTCGCCGGAAAGATCCTTCTCCTGTTTCTGCTGCAGTTTCAGCAGATCCTCTTTCGCTTTCAGAAGTTGCGAGAGTTCCGTAGTGGCTTCTTCAAACTGCCTGTTGTCGGTATGATAAGGATGAGTCGTGCTGCCACAGAGCGGACAAGGCTTGCCCTCGGTCAGGTTGGCACGATGAATCTCCCATTTTTCACTTACCATCAGGGTATAGGCATTTCTTAGCGTCTGGGTCTCTTGAGTCAGAGCCTCAATGGTCAACTTGCCAAGCGCTTCATCTATCTCTGCGTTTCTCTTGCCCAAGAACAGGATGCGTTCCTCATTCTTCTGCTTTTCTGTTGTGGCGGCATCGAGATGAGCCACAACCTTGATGGCTTGCTGGACATCTTGCTGTTTCCTGTCAGCTACAGTCTTACTGTTCTGCAGTTCCTCTATGTTTTGTCCGGCAGTCTTGTTCTTTTCTGTCTCCCAAGCCTGCTCAGCGGCTTGCGTCGCTTCCTGCAGAACCTGTTTCTGCTTGGCAATCTCTTCCTTGGTCGTTTTGAGGGCAAGGTTCGCTTTCTCCGTTTCGGCTTCCCATTTCTTGATGTTTCGGGCGTTTTCCTCCACATCTCTTTGGGCAGTTAGATTCTCTTTCTGAGCCAATTCCAATGCCTCTTTCTTCTCAGTCAGATTCGGCATAGCCGCTTCTATTTTTGTTTTCAGCGCCCTTGCTTCAGCGATAATCGGAAGAGTCTTTTCGAGTTGTTCCTGTGCCTTGTTGACTACTTCCTTTAGGTAGGAGAGAGTATGCTCGCTTTTGGTGATGCCAACCACCTTGCTTTTCATGGCAGCTTCCGATTTCAGGATTTCTTCTTCCTGTTCGTGGATGCTTTGTATCTGTCGCTCAACTTCCTGTAACAGGTTGACGGCTGGCTGTACTTCATCATGCAACTGCAGATGGAGATTCTGGGCTTTCATCTTTTTGATGGCATTTGATGCTTGCTCCATATCTGCTTGATAGATAGCGATTTGCTTAGTTTGCTTATCGTTTTCCTCATACCATTGCAGGTCTTTCGAGATGGCTTGCAACTGGCTGTCGAGTTCCTTCTCAGCCTTTTCCAGACGGGCAATTTCCTCCTGCAGTTGGGCGAGTTCTTCATCGTTCAGCAGGTTCTGTTTTACGGCTTCCACCGATGCAGCCATCTGGTTGTAGGCATCCGTTGCCTGGTCTTTCGCCTTCTTGATTTCAGTAGCGATGTTCGTATAAGTTTCCTCGCATCCGATGAGTTTTTCCAGGAGTTCGTACCGCTCGTTTTCCTTTGCCGTCAGGAAGTTGGCAAACGAGCCTTGGGCGATGAGCACGGTGCGGAGAAACTGGTCGTAGTCGAGTCCGATGATGTTCGGCAGCTCGTTCCAGTCGGCAGTTCCTTCCGTCATCTCTTCTCCGTTTCTCGTGATTTTATAGAGCGCAGTCTTGGCGTTCTCGTAGCGCACTCTCTGGAATCTGACGTGCCATTCTGCGCGGTAGATGCTGCCGTTGTTGGCAAGGAAGGTGAGTTTGCTGTAGCCCTCTTTCTTGCCACGGGTCAGTATGTTTCGACTATCTGTAGGAGCTAACCGGTTGTTTTCATTAGCATCAGCTTCTCCGAAAATCTCTATGTTCTGATTCTTGTCGCCTTTCTTTCTTGGGTAGCGAGGGGCGCGGTTGTAGAGGGCAAGGCAGATGGCGTCGAGTAGGGTGGATTTGCCACTTCCCGTCGGACCTACGATGCTGAAGATGGTGCTCTCGCCTAAGGCACCTTCTTCAAAGTTGATGACCTCGCCACCCTGTTTGTCAAGCGAAGCGAGGTTGAGTATTTCGAGTTGTAGGAATTTCATAATGATGATGTAGTTAATAAATCGGATAGCATTTTCTCCTGTCTTTCGTTCATCGGAGCGTTGTGCTTGATGGCAAAGGCCTCCTTCAAAGTATCAAGTGGCGGTCGGTTGACGATGTCCTCGATGCTGGTGATTTGCTGGGAACCTTGGATGGTGGAGAGGTCTAACTGCGGGATGATGCGCTGGATTTTGCAGAGTACGGCATCCTTCTCATTGACGAGAATCTCCAGTTCCTTGATGTCATCGTTGGAAAGCTTCTCCTGTTTCACCTTCAGCATTACGTAGTCGAAATGGTCGCTCAGTTCGCCATTCATCCTTTCTGAAAGTTCTGAATGGATGAGTTTCTGCCATTTCTTGATGGTGAGTTCCTCCTCGTTTTCAGGCAGAATGCGAAGGGAGTGCTGAGGCTTGTATTCCAGGAATTCTACTTTTATATCCTTGCTCTTGCCTTTGCAGTTTTCCTTTTCCTTTTCTTCTTCTTCCTTCATTCCATCTTTATTTTCCTTCATTTCATCTTCTTTCTTCTTCACTTCCATTTCCTCCTTTTCTCCCTTGTCACATCCGATGGTGATGAGGTCGATGCCGTGAGTGTAGTCTTTCTCGGCGAACGACATTGGAAGAATACTACCCGTATATCTTGCCCAGTCGGTGTTCCAGATATGTTGTCTCTTGTGGATATGTCCGCAAGTCATGTAGTCAGGATGATCGTTCCATCCTTCCAAGTCCACTTCCTCCTGTCCGCCGATGATGATCTTTTCGCTCGCATCCTGTTTGGCTATGTCTGAACCCTTGGCGTACATGTGGGCCATCATGATGCACTTTCTGCCCGGGTATTTCTGTCGTGCTTCAGCAGTCAGTTCTCTCAGGAAGGCGTTGACTCCTTGCGAATAACAGGCGTTCTGCACCACATCACTCCGAAGGAAAGGTACGGCGAGGATGATGACTTCTTCTCCTTCCTCGTTGGTTACGGGGATGATGAGGTCATCGAAGGAATAGAGCCAATGTCCGCCGGTTTTATCATCGTCCTCGTTTTCTCCCTGCTGCCAGATTTTCCTTACGTTTCCTCTTATTTCCACGTGGTATCGGGTGAGCAGCGGACGGGGAGCCTCCAGTCGGCTGGCTGAATCGTGGTTGCCGGCGGTAATGATGACCTGCATGTTAGGGCACAGTTGGGTAGCATCGGCAAGAAACTCGTAATAAACGGTCTGTGCCGCTGCCGATGGATTTCCGTTATCGAAGATGTCTCCTGCGATGAGGAGAGCATCGGGTTTTTGTTCAGCGATTTGTTCCAGGAGCCATTTCAGGAAATGCTTGTGCTCAGGCAGACGGTCGTTGCCGTGAAACAAGTTGCCCAGGTGCCAGTCGCTGGTTGCTATTATCTTCATACTCATAAGAATGTCTAATCTTAGTTTTTTGCTTTGTCTTTGGCTTTTGCTTTGTCTTTGGCTTGCAATCCATTGGCCTTTGGCTTGCAATCCTTTGACCTTTGGTTTGCAATCTGACTACAAAGTTAACACTATTATTTGGGATACGCAAAGAAATAGGGTCAAAAAACGAAGAATTATGAATGGAAAAGTGAAGATATTCAGGAAAAGTCTTGTTTAATATAGGATAAAGTTGTATCTTTGCCTAGTAGAAAGTT
>OQWE01000641.1_pt1 | contig 12078 bp, 12 predicted proteins | sample 1691591 | NCBI WGS metagenome assembly OQWE01 (sample SAMN03418265, study PRJEB22391) | human gut metagenome | biome: human-gut; feature: organic feature; material: feces | host: Homo sapiens | place: Tanzania | collected 2013-01
GGACTTTCTTATCCGGGAGGGCTACAAGCGGATCAGCGTGGGGGTCACGCCGCTGGCGGCGGCGATGCGTTCGTTGGAGGCCGTGACATCGTCGATGATCTGCTGAGCCGTGAGGGCATTATAGTGATCGTGGTGGTTGGAGTGACTCATGACCTCGTGGCCCGCGTCGTGGAGGGCCTTCACCGACTCAGGGTATTTCTCCGCCCAGTCTCCCACGGCGAAGAAGGTGGCCTTTACCCGGTAACGGCCCAGGATATCGATGAGCGTCTGGGTATCCTCGTTGCCCCATGCGGCGTCGAAGCTGATGGCGCAGCGTTTGTCCGGGCACTCCACCGAGTAGATGGGCAGCTGCCGGGCAGAGGCCGCCGTCTGCAGGGCCGCCGGGGCCTCCACCGCCAAGAAGATGCCCCCTGCCGCCAGCAGGCACAGGCCCGCCGCCAGCCACCGCCTCCGCAGCACGAGCAGCCGCAGTTTTTTCCGTTTTCGCATTCTCCTCACCCTTTCTGCCATAATCTATGCGGTGGAGGTGCAGAAAAGAAGCAGCGGATGCGATGTCTGCAAACCTGTCAGCTGTCGGACTTACGCCGCAAGATCATGTGCAATAGCCGATGGCCATCCTTTTCCAGAGTGAACTTAAGTTACACCTCTGCTCCGATTCTGCAATAACTTCAAAACGACAATTTACTTTTCCTGTGGGCTCTCTGCGCACCTTAAAACTTGACTTTTTTTCTTTCAAGCAAAATGCCAAACGGAAAGCAAATCATTATGTGACGCCAAAGAAAAGCAGCGAATAAGCTGACAGTTAGCTAAATATATTTAGTTATATTTGAAGAAAACCTCCTTGTTAAATGTGTAATTTAGACAGTACTACAATCGTATATTTGCTATCTTTGTAGAAAAACCACGAGATGGCTTGACAGTAAAAATGTCGCAGCATATAATGCAAATAACAAAAAGTTAGAATATTTAGTTCGAGGGATGCTTATGCAAAATAAAGCTGTACGCCTGCATGGCACATTGGATTTACGCCTGGATACATTCTCTATCCCGGAGATCAAGCCGGATGAGCTCTTGCTGCACATCGTTTGTGATAGCTTGTGTATGTCGTCTTATAAGGCGGCAGCATTGGGCTCCGGCCACAAACGGGTGCCCGACGACATAGATGTACACCCGGTCATTGTCGGGCACGAGTTTTGCGGCAAAATTGCCGCGGTGGGTGAAAACTGTCGTGACAGGTACTCTGTTGGACAAAGAATTTCTCTGCAAACAACGCTTTCTGATACCTATGCGGCCCCGGGCTACTCGTATGAGTTTTGCGGCGGAGACAGCCAATATGCGATCATTCCCGCACCCTATACAACCCGTGACAATGTGATCTCTTATAACTGCGACAGCTTTTTTGGCGGCTCGCTGGCCGAGCCCTATTCCTGCGTGATAGGTGCCTTTCATGCCAATTACCACAACACCCCGGGGGCGTACCGCCATGAAATGGGCATCAAGCAGGGCGGAAACATGGCCCTGTTGGCAGCCACCGGGCCTATGGGAACAGCGGCTATCGATTACATTTTACATTGTGACCGCCGCCCGGCGGTTTTGGTGGTGACCGGCCGTACACAGAGCGTGTTGGACCGGTGCGCAGCGCTTTTTCCGCCGGAAAAAGCGGCAGAAAATGGAGTGACCCTGCACTATCTCAATACGCGAGATTGCGAAAATGTGGCCGAGGAGCTGCTGGCCTTGTCAGCAGGACAGGGCTATGACGATGTGTTCGTATATGCGCCGGACGAGGCCCTGCTTAAAACAGCGGATGAGATACTGGGCTTTGACGGCTGCTTGAACTTCTTTGCCGGCCCAGCGGACAAGTCACTCTCCGCCCCGATAAACTTTTATAATGTACATTATAATCTGCATCATTTTTGCGGCACATCCGGCGGCAATACCGATGATATGCGAGAGGCCATCCAAATGATGGAGGCAGGCAGACTGACGCCGGCAGCACTTGTTACACATATCGGCGGCCTGGATGCCGCGGCGGAGGCAACTTTACACCTACCTGATTTGAAGGGCGGCAAAAAGCTGATTTACACAGGGATAAGCCTGCCGCTGACGGCAATCGCTGATTTCCAAAAGCTGGGTGAAACGCAGGCACTTTTCCGTGGCCTGGCCGAGATCTGCAGCCGCAGCAACAATCTGTGGAGCGCCGAGGCCGAGGCATATCTCCTACAGCACGGAAGCAAGCTATGACTGCGGCGGAAAAGGGGAGCTTTGATGGAGCATTATTACATAGGTGTCGATGTAGGTGGGACAAAGATCGCCTTTGGGCCAGCGCCGCCGCGTTTCCGTCATTTTCCAGCCGCACCTCTGCCGCGGTCCGGCAGCTTAAGTAATCCCGCATCGGAAAATCCCGTATGTTGGGCAAATTGGAGGTCTTTAAAATCCGCCGGCGATGCACTGGCCCTGTGGGCTGTGGACCATATGGCGCATTATATGGCACTGTGGTTATTCGACCTGTATCAAATTTTGAACATCAATTGCTTTGTTTTTGGCGGCGGTTTGGTTCATTTCGGTCCACTGCTGTTTGACAAAGCTTTTGAAGAATTCCAAAGGTACAATAAGAACGATTTGCCGGTTTATTTTCGATTTGCCCAGTTAGGCGGAGATGCCGGCATCATCGGGGCGAGCCGACTTTTTTCTTAAGCTAAGCGGTTTTATTAATCAATGCTTTGATAGGAGATTTTAATCATGAAAACAGCTGTTGTAGTGGGCGGCGGCCGGAGCTTAGGCGCATTTCTTTCTAAGCATTTGGCGGCCGAGGGATTCCGTGTGGCCGTGCTGGATATTAACGCCGAAAATGCGTGCGCCGTGGCGCAGGAGATCGTTAGCGCCGGAGGAGAAGCCAAGGGTTACTATGTAAATGCTTGCCAAGAAGATTCCGTAACGGAGGTTTTTGCGCAGGTGTCCGCTGACCTGGGCGCGGTTTATTTGATGCTGTATGTGGCGGGAATTGCCCGCAGCGCAAAAATTACGGAGTTTACGCTGAAGGACTTTACCTGCAGCGTAGATGTAAATCTGACGGGATATTTCCTCTGCGCCCGCGCGGCGGCGCGCATCATGATCGACAACGGGATCAAAGGCCGCATCATTCAGATCAACTCCAAGTCGGGCTGTGTGGGCAGCAAGTATAATGCCGGCTATTCCGCATCCAAGTTCGGCGGCGTCGGACTTACGCAATCCATGGCCCTGGATCTCGCGGAGCACGGTATTACCGTGAATTCTCTGATGCTGGGCAACCTCCTGTATTCCGATATGTTCCAAAGTCTGATCCCCAGCTATGCCAAAAAATTGGGCATCCCCGAGGATCAGGTGGTGCAGACATACATTGACAAGGTTCCCCTAAAGCGAGGCTGTGAGTTCCAGGATGTTGCCAATGTGCTGGATTTTTATGCGTCTGAAAAAGCGTCCTATTGCACCGGGCAGTCTATCAAGATCACCGGCGGACAGGTTATGTGAAGTGTGTGCCATGCAGATTATTCCGATAAGCAGCCCGGAGTTTCTCCCGTATGGGCGTATCGTGGCCGAGGTGAGGGGAAGCTGCTATGCGGCGCTTTTGAAGGACCGCGCCATCCCGAAAGAGGTGGAGTATATTCCAATGGACCCGGCACTGCAAGCGCTTAGCGACACGGAGCACCTTCGGGTGCAGACCTTTGGCTGCCTGCCGATCCAGGCCGGTTACTGCGCCGGGCATAACAGAAAGCTAAATGCATTGGAGTACCATGCTTGCTCAGAAGTAAATATCGCTGTTACCGACCTGGTATTGCTTTTGGGCCATCGGTATGATATAGATGAAAAAGGATCCTATCATACAGAAAAAGTGCAGGCGTTTTTCCTGCCTGCCGGCACGGCAGTGGAGCTATACTCATCGACTCTGCACTTTGCACCGTGCGGCGCAGGAGCGGACGGAGCATTCAAAGCGGTTGTGATTCTGCCTGCCGGTGTGAATGCGCCGTTGATCGATGAGGATTGTGCCGGGGCGCTTTGCGGTGTAAGCAAATGGATCTTGAAGCACCGAGAGTATCAGGGAGAGGGTCTCTGCGGCGCACTGATAGGTGAAAATCTCTCTATTTAGCAACAGGGCATACAACGAATTGAGGAGGCGGGATATGGAACAAAATGAATACCTGCTGGAAATGCTGAACATTGACAAGTCGTTTTCCGGGGTGCAGGCCCTTAAAAACGCACGGCTGCAGGTACGCCCGGGGACTGTACACGCTCTTTTGGGCGAAAACGGCGCCGGCAAGTCCACATTGATGAAGCTGCTGCTGGGAATATACCACCCCGACCAGGGAACCATCCTCTTTAAGGGAGAAACCCTTAAGAACCATTCTCCGCAGCAAGCGCTGGACAAAGGGATTTCCATGATCCACCAGGAGCTTTCCCCGGTGCTTGATATGCGCGTATGCGACAATATTTTCCTGGGGCGCGAGCCGGTAAAATACGGGCTGGTGGATGATAAGCGCCTTTTTCGCGATACGGAGGAGCTGCTGCAGAGCTTGGGGATGACCGATTTGGACCCCTTAGCAAAAATGTGCGACCTCAGCGTGGCACAAACGCAAATGGTGGAGATCGCAAAGGCCGTGTCCTATAAGGCAGATCTGATCATCATGGACGAGCCGACCTCTACAATCTCGGAAGCAGAGGTGCAAATTCTCTTCTCCATTATTCGCGACCTCCGCGCCCGGGGCATTGCCATTATTTATATTTCGCACAAAATGAGTGAAATATTTGAAATCACCGACGAGATCACCGTATTTCGAGATGGCGCATACATAGCCACGGGCAAGACCTGCGATATGACGCAGGAGGAGCTGGTCACCATGATGGTGGCACGCAATCTGAGCCAGTATTATGTTAAAACCCCCCACGAGATTGGAGAGAGCGTGCTGGCTGTGGAGGGAATGTGCCTTCCCGGACGGCTGTACGACATCTCCTTCTCTCTGCGGCGCGGCGAGATATTGGGCTTCGCGGGACTGGTGGGCGCAGGACGCACAGAGATCGTTGAGACGCTCTTCGGCCTTCGGAAAAAGAGCGCCGGCACCATCCGGATCAAGGGCGAGGAGGTGCAGATCAACTCCATACAGGATGCCATCCATCACGGCATTGCCTTGGCTACGGAGGATCGCAAAAAGTACGGGCTGTTTTTGGGGCTAAGCGTGCGCCAAAATGTGTGCGTTTGCTGGCTGGATCATCTCTGCGACAAGCTGGGCTTTGTTCGCAAGAATAAAGAATATCCCGTGGTGGCCGATATGATACGGAACCTGAAGATCAAAACCCCATCCCAAAGCCAACAGGTAGCAAATCTCAGCGGCGGAAATCAGCAGAAGATTGTTTTGGCAAAATGGCTTTGCACAAGCCCTGATATTCTTATTTTGGATGAGCCGACCCGCGGCATCGATGTGGGTGCCAAGGCGGAGATCTACGGAATCATGGATGAGCTGACAAAGGCAGGAAAGTCCATTATTATGATCTCGTCCGAGATGCCAGAGATCATTGGTATGTCTGACCGGGTGCTGGTTGTCAGCGAAGGCCGAATCAAGGGCGAGCTGACAGGCAAGGACATCGATCAGGAGAATGTTATTCGGTACGCAGCCGGCTAAGGAGGAACGATTATGAAACCGCTGACTTCACTGAAGGTGAACAGAAAAACCATTCTAAGCAAGTACGCCATTTATATGGTGCTGTTTGTGATGGTCGTTGTGCTGTCTATTGGAACAAGCAGCTTTCTGACCGCGCGGAATATTTTGAATGTGCTGCGGCAAATTTCCATGAATGCCATCTTGGCCTTTGGCATGACATATGTGATCATTTCCGATGGCATCGACTTGTCCGTGGGCTCCACCATCGCATTGGCCGGTGTACTGGCGGCCAATTTTGCCCATCCGGGCGAGCACGCCCTGATCGTGCCGATTGCCGTGGCGTTGGGTGTCGGCCTTTTGGTAGGCCTCATCAACGGCGTCATTATTGCCTACACGGGAATTCCTGCCTTTATCGTTACGCTGGGTATGTGTCAAATAGCCCGCGGCGCGGCATTCCTTTACACAGATGGTTTTTCCGTTATCAACCTGGGCAGCAGCTTTAAGTTCATCGGACAAGGCACCCTGCTGGGGATTCCCTTCCCTGTGTATCTGCTCTTGTTCTGCGGCATTCTTGCCTATCTTTTCCTGCACCGCACCAAGTTCGGGCGCCACATCTACGCCGTTGGCGGCAATGAGAACGCAGCGCGCGTGTCCGGCATCAATGTGCAGAAAACCAGAATCCTCGTATACACCATCTGCGGCTTGTGCGCCGGAATCGTCAGTCTGATCCTAACCGCACGCACAAACTCGGCAAACCCCAATGCCGCGGATGGCTATGAGTTAGATGCCATCGCAGCGGCGGTCATCGGCGGAACGAGTATGTCGGGCGGAAAGGGCCTCATTTTGGGAACCATCACCGGCGCGCTGATCATCGGCATCATGAACAACGGTCTGGACTTATTCAACATCTCGTCTTATGCCCAGCAGGTAGTCAAAGGAGCCATCATAATTGGCGCTGTATTGATCGACCGCATCAACGAGAAAAAGAAATGATGTAACCCCATTCCTGCACGGCCGGGAAAAACAATAATACTAAAAAAACAGGAGGAACAACAGATGAAAAACGCAAAGAAGTGGATGGCACTCTTGCTGGCGGCGGTTATGACAATGGCGGTGCTGGCAGGCTGCGGAAAGCAGGAGGCAACCGACGGTGAGAATTCCGGCAGCGAAAAGCTCAAGATCGGCGTGTCCTACTATGCACTGTCCGGTGAATACAACGCCAACCTGAAGTCCGCGATGCAGAGCTATTTTGACGAGGCCGGCTTGGCTGACAAGGTCGAGCTGAGTGTTACGGATGCCGGCGGAGATGCCAACACGCAAAATTCTCAGCTGGAGAACATGATCGCCGGCGGCGTGAATGCGATCATCCTTATCCCCGGTGATGCAACCGCCCAGGCGGTAATGGTGGAAGAGGCCCATGCGCAGAACATCCCTGTTATCGAGCTGTGCACCAAGACCGAAGCGGAGGATTATCGGACCTCCTTTGTGGGCTCCGATGATATCGTGGCGGGTCGTATGCTGATGGAATACCTGGGTGACCTGGTAGACGGCAAGGGCGACATGATCATTTTCCACGGCCCCACCGGCGTGTCTGCCGAGATCAACCGTCATACCGGCGCACAGCAGATGATCAAGGAAAAGAATTGGGACATTAAGGTCGTGGCAGAAAAGGTCTGCAACTGGAGCCGTGAGGAGGCTATGACCGCTATGGAGAACATCATCACCTCCGGCATGAAGTTTGACATTATCTTTGCCGAAAACGATGAGATGGCTGTGGGCGCCCTGTCCGCTCTGAAGGATTCCGGGCTGAAGTATGTGATCGGCGGCATTGATGCGATCCCCGACGCCGTTCAGGCTGTGGCTGACGGCGACATGGACTGCACCTTCTTCCAGGATTACATTACGCAGGCCAAAACGGCGCTGGATGTCGCCATTAAGGCCGCCTCCGGCGAGCAGGTGGATGCCTCCTATGACATCGACTTCGTGTTGATCACCAAAGAGAATGTAGCTGATTTTCAGTAAGCATTCATAAGCGATGCAGCAAGGCAAGCCCTCCCGCAGCGTGAAGCGCTGCGGGAGGGGAGCCCCTTTCGGATGAACTGTAAACAGCCGCCCAAAACACAGGAATATCCCCGCGGCGGCAGATAGGAGCTTTTTTTATGGACAACTTTGTATTCCAAAATCCAACGAAGATCTATTTCGGCAAAGGATCTATCAGCCATTTGTCAGAGGAATTGCAGCATTACGGAAAGAAGATCCTTCTTACCTCCGGCGGCGGCAGCGTAAAGCGCTCCGGGCTATACGATACCGTGCTGAATATCCTGCGCGCTGCCGGAAAGGAAGTTTTTGAGCTCTCAGGCATTGCGTCCAACCCCAAGCTTACATCTGTGCTCGAAGGCCGGGAGATCTGCCGCAGAGAGAATATTGACTTGATCCTTGCCGTCGGCGGCGGCAGCTGCATTGACGGCTCCAAGGGTATTGCGGCTGCCGCCAAGCTGGAGGGCGATGTGTGGGAGGAGTTCCTGAAGGGCTATGACCTGACAGAGGCCATTCCTGTGGCAACCATCCTGACATTGCCGGCCACGGGCACGGAGATGAACGGCAACGCCGTCATCAGCCGCTGGGATACCCTGGAAAAGGTACCCATTTACGGCCCTGCCATCTATCCCGTTTTTTCGATTTTGGACCCGGAGTACACCTATACGGTTCCCCGGTCTCAAACGGTATACGGTAATATCGACATTATCATCCACGCCCTTGAGCAATACTTTACACATACCCCTGAAACGCCGGTTTTGGACTACCTGACGGAGGGCCTGGTGAAGACGATGGTGGAGAACACCTACCGCGTGCTGAAGGATCCATGCGATTATGATGCCCGCGCCAATATCATGTTTTCCGGCACAGTAGCCAACAACCACTGGATAGGTGTCGGCAAGGTGCATGACTGGGCCTCCCACAAAATCGAGCATGAGCTCTCCGCACTGTATGACATTTCTCATGGCGCGGGCCTGGCTGTGATTTATCCCAACTGGATGAAATATGCTATGGAGAAGGATCCCTCCCGCTTCGTGCAGTTTGCCGAAAAGGTGTGGGATATTGATCCTGCCGGCAAGACGGACAGGGAGATCGCAATGGCCGGAGCCGACAAGATGCGGGAGTTTTTTAACAGCATCGGGGCCCCTGCTACGCTGGCCGACCTGCATATCGATCCTGAAAAAATCCCCTATATGGCTCAGCAGGCCGTTCGCTTCGGTCCCTTGGGCGGCTATAGAATTCTGAACAAGGAAGATGTTGAGAGCATTCTGAAGCTCTGCATATAAAGAACATGAAAACAAAAGTAATCATCGGCGTTGCCCCCACGCGACGCGACGCTTTTTTGAAAGAAAGCGCCCATCAGGCCAGAGATGCGCTCAATGCGGCACTGGTGGGCTACGATGCGGAATTTATATCCATCTCCGGCGTAAACGAAGAGGATCTGCTGTTGGACGATGCATCCGCGCAGGCGGTGATCGAGCGGTTTCGCAGCGCAAGGGTGGATGGAGTCTTTTTCCCCCATGTAAATTTCGGCACAGAATTTGCTGTGGCGCAGGTGGCGCAGGCACTGCAGGTGCCGGTGCTGCTTTGGGGCCCTCAGGATGACACGCCCTCATCGGACGGTATGCGAAGCCGCGATACGCAATGCGGGCTGTTTGCCACGGGAAAGGTTCTTCGCCGCATGAATGTGCCCTTTGATTATATCCCGAATTGCCGAATAGAGGACCCCCGTTTTCGCTTTGGCCTGGATGCCTTCATTGGTGTTTGCCGCGTAATCAAGGCAATGCGTGGCCTGCGGATCCTTCAGATCGGCCCTCGCCCGCAGCCGTTTTGGTCTGTCATGTGCAACGAAGGGGAGCTGCTGGAGCGTTTTCGTATTCAGCTGTCCACGGTGACACTGGGAGAGCTGGTCGCCTTGGCCAAGCAAATTGAGGCGGCGCGCCCCAAGGAGCTTACAGACACATTGTCTGGTGCCGTTTGCGATTATTCGCCTTGCGGCGGTGAAGAAGTCAAGGTGCGTATTGCCGCGCTTAAGTGCGCGATGCAGACGCTTTGCCAACAGCGCGGCTGCCGCGCCGTGGCAATTCAATGCTGGGACGAGCTGCAGGCGGAGTGCGGACTTATGCCGTGCAATTCCAATGCGCTGCTGACGGATGAGGGCATCCCCGTGGCTTGTGAGCTGGACATTCACGGCGCTATCAGCTCTGTTATTCTGCAGGCGGCAGCCAATGCGGTGCCCTTTTTTGCAGATATGACAATTCGCCATCCCGAGGATCCCAATGCGGAGCTCTTATGGCACTGCGGCAACTTCCCCACCTGCAGCATAGCGGATGTCAAGCACGCCACCGTGACGCCCAATGTTTTGCTGGCGCACCACTGTCCCGGGACAGGGCACTATCGCCTGAAGGACGGCGATCTGACGATTTGCCGCTTCGATGGTGACCACGGTGAGTACCGCCTCTTTATTGGTGAAGGGCATACGACCACTGGGCCTGAGACCACGGGAACCTATGTTTGGCTGAAAGTAGAGAACTTGGACCTGTGGGAATACAAGCTGGTAACGGGGCCGTATATTCATCACTGCTCCGGCGCATACGGCCATGTGGCACATATTCTCTATGCTTCTGCGAAGTATATGCCGGGGGTCCAGGTCGAATTGGCCGACAAAACCCCGGAAGAAATGCTGTCTTACTGGCTGCGCGGCGGCAAGTGAAAAGCAACTAACAGTATACAGGATGTACAAAACTCTCTTGCCTTTGTATGTCCTGTATACTATAATATCTGATATCAGATGTAAAACGAGGTCAGGAGGACCGCAAACAGGAGAGGCTGCATGGGCATCAAAAACATTGAAATAGCCAAACAACTGAACATTTCAACGGCGGCGGTATCCTTGGCGCGGAACAATCGGCCGGGTGTGAGCGCTGCCACACGCGCCAGCGTCAGGCGCATTGTGGACGAATATAATGCCGCACACCCCGCAGAGAGCATCCTGTCGTCTGACCAGGAGCTGCTGTTTGTGGTGCATAAAACGCATGGGCAGGTGATCAAGGACACACCGTTTTTCAACGAAATGATGGAGGCCATCCAGCGGGTGGGCTTAAACGCCTCTTATACGATTCCTGTGGTCAACTATACCCAGGGAGAGGACAGCTTTTCGTTGCTGAGCTTATGCAACCGTGAAACAGCCAAAGGGATCCTGCTTTTGGCTTCGGAAATGAACGAGGATGAGTTTCAGCTATACAAGCAGATCGAAAAGCCGCTGGTCGTGATTGATGCCCATTTCCCGACCGCATATGTGGACTGCATCGGTATTGACAACGAATATTTGGTGCGTCAGGGGGTGCGCTATGCGCACAAAATGGGGCACAGACACATCGGCTTTTTGGCAAGCCGCGTTTTCACCTATAATTTTTTAGAGAGATTGGCTGCTTATCGCACCGCGATGAACGAGCTGGAGCTGGAGATCGGCGAGCAGGATATTGCATATTTGCACTGCACCGCCAATCAGGCCTTTGAAGATATGCGCCGATACTTGGCCGCTTGTGACCCGGCTGAATTGCCCACCTGCTTTGTGGCAGGCAACGACCTGCTGGCGATGGGCGCCATCAAGGCTCTGAAGGAATATCAGATACGCATCCCGCAGGACATATCCATTATTGGTTTTGATGATATGCCGATCGTTGCAATGATGGATCCGCCGCTGACCTCGCTGCATTTCAACACCTGTGATATTTGCCAAATGGCGGTGCACAGATTGGTGCAAAAAATACAAGGGGATACATCTTGCTGCCGCGCTGATATACGGGGCTGGCTGATGCCGCGGGACAGCGTGTATGACCGCACGGCTGTTGGCGGCAAGCGGCGCTGATTTGAACCTCTCCCCTATCTCCCCCCCGTCTCTCCCCTATTGTGTAAAATAACAAGCGATCATGCGGTTATCCGTGCCAATGGCGCATAGGGGAAAACAGCCAGTACCAGCAGTACCAGCGCGCAAATAATAATGGACGCCATAATCATGGCGCCCAGCACGGACAGAATGACAGTATAAGAAGCGGCGCAGGCGCAGCAGAAAGCAGCACCGGCACAGGCGGCGGTCATGGTCTTGTTCATCTTGCGGGTCATGGTCTTGGTCATGGCGGCCGCCTCCCTTCGCTTCAAAAATGATGGGTGAATTTTAGCAAAACCTTCCGGAGAAGTCAACAGACGATTCTACCAAAATGCGATCACACTGCACAATTTTTTACTATATAGATTATGCAGAATGCACAATTATTTTCCTGCCGTCCAGCTGCCGTCTCCCGGATTTCTCTGCCTGCCCGCACCCCGGAAGCAGCGCCGCTTGCCGCCGGCCGCAGCATCTCGCCGCACCGGTTGCAATGATGGATCCGCCGCTGACCTCGCTGCATTT
>OQWE01000644.1_pt1 | contig 12049 bp, 10 predicted proteins | sample 1691591 | NCBI WGS metagenome assembly OQWE01 (sample SAMN03418265, study PRJEB22391) | human gut metagenome | biome: human-gut; feature: organic feature; material: feces | host: Homo sapiens | place: Tanzania | collected 2013-01
CCGTAGGTGAAGTAACCGACAATCAGCAGTATGATGCCGTGCCGAAACTGATCCGGATCACGCTCGGAAAGCCATACTATGCGTTCTTCTCGGTGTTCATGTGCTTCCTCCTGCTGCTTGTCGTCGCGGTCTTCATCAACGTCCCTGCGACCATCTTCAATATTCTCACGCCCGGACACGAGTTTTTCTGGCTGGCAGTGGCAGTGATCTTCCTGTATTACATCTGCGCGACCATGTTTCCGGTAGACAAGATCATCGGCATGGTCTATCCTTTCTTCGGCGCAATGCTCATGATCGGAAGTTTCGCGCTCTTCCTCATGCTCGTAAAAGCAGGAGCCGCCAATCCCGGACTGTTCCAGGAATCCGCGGCATTCAAAGCCGGCATGTTCAAGGAACCGATCATTCCGCTTCTGTTCGTCACTATCGCCTGCGGAATTCTTTCCGGTTTTCATGCGACACAGTCGCCACAAATAAGCAGCATTTCAAAGCCTCTCTTCCTCGCGTCTTCTTTTAAGAGTTCCAAGACTTCGTTTCGATTTCCTTCTCCCAAGGGATAATGGTAACAAATTGTTTTCTCGTCAAAGTATATCCTTACGATAAGGAAGTCTTTCAGTATTGCGTATTCTCCATGATATAAGAAAGAATATGCACAAAGATTGGCAAGCGAAGATTCCGCATTTTTGATTTGCGGCATAAGGTCATGGAAACGCTCAAAAAGCAATCTGTCTTGCGGACTTACGATTTTGAAATCAATCATCTGTCGAAATTTGGTTGCGAAATTACGAAAATAATTACCTTTGCAGTCTATTGGGTTTTGAATAATGCATTTTCGAGAGCTGAGGTTTGATAACAGCAGCTTGTTCTTTCGTGAATTGCGTTTCAAATAGATATTTATGGAAGTCAGAATAGAAGAGAATGCAGGTTTTTGCTTCGGTGTGGTATCCGCAATAAAGACTTGCGAAAGGAAATTGAAAGAAGAAAAGGAGCTTTATTGCATAGGGGATATTGTGCATAACAGCGAGGAAGTCGATAGGCTGAAAAGGCTGGGACTTCGCATAATAGATAAGGAAGATTTGAGTCGTTTGAAAGATTGCAAGGTTATGATAAGGGCTCATGGCGAGCCTCCTTCAACCTATAAGACTGCCGAGGAAAACCACATCTGCATTATAGATGCCACTTGTCCCATAGTGCTTAAATTACAAAAAGATGTAAGGGAAGGCTATTTGGAAATGAAAGAATGCGGAGGGCAAACAGTGATTTTCGGAAAGAAAGGACATGCGGAGGTCGTAGGTTTGGAAGGTCAAACGGACAATACAGCCATAGTGATAAGTAAAACAGAGGACTTAGACGATATTGACTTCACAAAACCTCTGCATATATTTTCGCAAACCACCAAAAGCAGGGAAGATTTCATGTCTTTGGTGGAACAAATCAGACAAAGAATGAAAGCTAATGGCAATGAGAATAATTTATTCGTTACAGACAGTATTTGCAAAAGAGTGGATTCGAGGAGTAAAACATTGTTGGAATTTGCCGATGGTGTAGATGCGGTGCTGTTTGTCAGCGGAAGACATTCCTCAAACGGCAAATACCTCTTCCGTCTCTGCAAGGAACATAAAGAGGAAACCTATTTTATTTCAGACAAAGAGGATATAAATTTGGCAGAATTGCAACAATACAAAACCATAGGCATAAGCGGAGCAACCTCAACACCTATGTGGTTAATGGAAGAAATAAGGAATTATGTACTTGAAGCATCTGAGAATAACGAACTTTAAGAACATCTCCTCTTTTGACGAAGATTTTGCAGCAATCAATTGCTTTGTGGGGGATAACGGCGTAGGAAAAACCAATATATTGGATTCCATACACTATCTCAGTTTTTGTAAGAGTTATTTCGGTCAAAACGATTTAGATTCCATAAAGAAAGGTGAAGACTTCTTCTCAATTAACGGACTATATGAGGGAAACGGCACGACGGAAAGTTATATCTGTGCATTGCAAAAGAATGGGAAAAAAACAATACGGCATTCCGATAAGGTATATCAGAGACATTCCGACCATATAGGCAAATTGCCGGCAGTGATTATCACTCCAAACGATCATTGTTTGATAGGAGGAAGCAGCGAATTGAGGCGAAAATTCATAGATATTGCCGTTTCGCAACAGGATAAACTTTATTTGAAAACGCTTATTCGTTACAATAAAGCAGTGGCTCAAAGAAACCGTATGTTGAAAGACTGCAAACTCAGAGGCTGCCTTGACATGATAAGTTTGCAAATTACGGAGGAACAGATAGCTCGCCATGCGGAGGAAATACAAAGAAAAAGAAAAGAATTTTTTGTTGATTTCGCCACTCCTTTTTCGACCTATTACAGTCATATAAGCGGTGATAAAGAGGAGGTAAGCATAGAATATAAAACATACGATGGTAATTTGTCGAATATTTTACTTCAAAACAGAGATAGAGATTTGGCAGTCGGTTATACCACAACGGGCATTCACAAAGATGATTTATTGTTTTGCTTATCTCAAAATCCGATTAAAACTTTCGGTTCGCAAGGCCAACAAAAGACTTACCTGCTTGCATTGAAACTTGCGCAGTTCGATTATCTTTGCAATAAGCTGAAAGAAAAGCCAATCCTTATGATAGATGATATTTTCGACAAATTGGATTTTAACAGAGTAAACACGCTGCTGCAACTCATGAAAAAAGAACAATTCGGTCAGGTGTTCATAACAGATACTCACCCTGACAGGATAGAAAGACTTATAGACGGAGCATTGAAAGAGAAAACAAAAATATTCAGACTATGATTTATCAAAACGGAAAGAAAGAGAATTACGGGAAAAAGAAGAGAGGAATTGCAGAGGCCAAAGAACTGCCTTTGAAAAGCGTTTTGCAAGCATGGTTTGATAAGCATGAAATTCCCGCAGACTTCAACGCAGAAGAAATAATTGCAGCATGGGAGGATTTGACCGGCGATTTGGTAAGAAAACTGACCAAAAAAATTTTTGTGGATAAAAAAACGCTTTACGTTTATGTCAATTCACCTGCTTTGAAGACTGAATTGATGATGATACGCAGCGAATTATGCGAAAAGCTCAATGCCCGGCTCTCCGGAAGCAGGGTGAAAGGGATAATAATCAAGTAAACAAATATGCTTCCACTTAAATCGCTTTTACAAAACCCTGTTATAAGGAAGTGCCTATCGCTTTTCTCTACCGATGTATTGGTTAGAGGTGCAAATTTTCTGCTTATTCCGATTTTTCTACACTTGATGACAAAGAATGATTTCGGAATTTACGGCTATCTTTACAACTTTGCCATGACCTGTTCACTCATTCTCAATCTCGGATACCACAGTGCTTTGCCCAAATTATATGTCGAAACATCGGAAAACAAGAAAGACAATTCTTCCATGCTGTTCACATTAAGCATAAGCCTGTTCGGCTTCCTTGCATTCATGTTCGCATTGTTTTATATCACCGATGCCGATTATGCTTTCTTCAACATAGTCAACAATAATGAAGATGTGCAATTCGATTACAGGTCTTACCGTCCGTATCTCTTTATTGCACTCGCTTCAATGATATTTTCCAATTTTCTGACCTATTATTTCATATCTGCAAAGAAGATAAAGAATATACAAGCCTTCAATCTGATAAGATTGTTTGCCTGTAATATTACCGTTATAACGGTATTGTATCTCAGCAAAGATACAGACAAGGTTTTGCTTCGTCTCAGTATAACTTATGTAATAGAGTTTTTGCTGTGCTGTGTGTTTGCAAGAAGTTTCATAAAAGAGATTTGGTGCAAATATCGCAAGGATTATATGTTGCGTGCCTTGAAAATAGGATTACCGCTCAGCTTTGTAGGACTTGTAAATTCTGTCGTGAACTTCGGAGACAAACAATTCATCATGCTTTACTGCGGAAGCGAAGCCATGGGGGCTTATAACCTTGCCACCCTTTTGGCAACAATCCCTTTGATTGTCTTTCAATCATTTAATTTCGTATGGTTACCGAATTTTCTTGGCGAAAAGAACCTCCATATACTCAAAAAAAAGAATGACCGCAACGCAAAAATAATATTATCCATACTTCTGCTGCTCTCCGTTTTCATCTGTTTAGCTACTTACCTGCTTTTACAATGGAATATCTTTCCTCGCAATTACGGAGAGATAATAAGCTATTTGCCAATGCTGCTGCTTTCGCAGGTATTCGCAGCAATCATCTTATATTACTTCAATTACTTCACCTATTTCGAGAAAACACACATACCGATGAGCCTTTCTATATGCGGAGCCTTTGCAGGATATTTGCTTTACTCCTTTTCTGCGGAAAGATTTGGAGCAATAGGAATAGCAAGCTCAATAGCCATAATCAACATTGCAACAGCATTGCTTTACATAGTCTTTTCCAATCACTATATCAACAAGAGAATAAAAACCACTGCCTGAGTCCGAATGCGTTCAGCATATATTTTGTAATCGTAAATCAAATCGGTAATTTGGGGTATGGCATCTTGATGAATTCATTCTTTGAATCCTCTTTTCATGCTTCACATTCGTTAGAACGGGAGTCGTTTGGGTAAAACATATCCTCGAAAGAGCAAAATAAGACTTTTAGAGATGAAAAAATATTCCGATGTCTATCAGTTTGTTACAAGAAAAGGCAAAGAAAAGTTGCTCAAAAATTTGGCTGGTATTGCTTTTTGGTGTACCTTTGCACTCGTTTTCATAAGGATGAATGTTTGATAGCCTCCTTAGCTCAGTTGGTTAGAGCACATGACTGTTAATCATGGGGTCTTAGGTTCAAGTCCTAAAGGGGGCGCTTCAAGAAAAGGGAAAAGAGATTTGGTAATCCAAGTCTCTTTTCTTTTTATGGCATTATTGCATTCAAACACTGATACAAAGAAATCGAAACGGTAAATCACGTAAAGATGGTGAAGTGAACGCAAGTTGAAGAGATACTCCATTCTATCCATATTCATTACTTTTTAATGTGCAATTTTATAGTTTGATGGCTCGGAATTTGCGTGAAAATTGTACCTTTGCTTTTTGAACTTTAAAGAAAGTATGGAAGCATGCGTTTTTTGTATCCGTTGTTATAGTGTTTCCGTAATGTGAATAAAGAAAGGAGTTATCATGAGAGGTAAATTTGTATGTTTGTTTTCTATGTTTGTTGCGTTATTGTTCCAGTCTGTATTGCTGCATGGGCAGATTAGTTTGCGGAATATGTCTTGCGGTGCTGCTGTTGTGGAATTTGAAAATGTGAGTGGGGAAGATTTGATGTTGGAACTTTTTACGATGGGAGCCGCAGATACCTTGATTTTTGCAGAAGATTTTTCGCATTTTCCTTCTACGCAGAGTGGTGCCATGATTTGCAATGCTTCACAACTGCTTCGTATGCCGGATTCTTATACTCTTTATCCGAATTGCAGGGCAAAAAGATTGTACTCTCCTAACGGGGATACTTGTTTCTTCGATAGAGAGGGGGCTTTCTCCACGCCTTATCTTGATTTAAGCAATCATGGAAATGAAGTGCGTTTGTCATATTTTCTGAAGTCAAAGCATATATCGACTTGCACTTTTTCGGTTTATCTTGTCGATGAGGCGGGCAATCAATCACTTCTGCAAAGCATTGTATTGCCTAAGGACGCTTCCCGCATTGTGGATACCGTGTTCAATAAGCCTTGCAACGGCTTTCGACTTGAATTTTCTGTTACGGGTTTTGTTGCATTTGATAATTTGAAAGTGTCTTCGTCCGATATTATCACTACGTATGTACGAAATCTTACTACGGCTGCTGATACCTGTGTATTTGATATGCTGAAAGCAGATACAAGATATTTTTGTCGCATAGTCGGACACAATGATAGTTTGATGTTTCGTACTTCCAAGGCGATTGAAACAGCTGATGTGAACAATATTTCGCCATACTCGGCTGATATATCTGTATCGTGCTGCCAAGACATCTCGAATGCCCGCTATGTTTTGAAGCGCCTTTCAGATGAAAATACCATATACGCAACAGATTTGTTCTTTTCTCAAGTATCGAGTGCCAATACAGATAACAGAGCCTTGGAAATATATAACGGAACAGGCAAGGACATCTGCTTGGAAGATTACAGAGTGGTAACGGATATTCATACCGGAAGCGGCAGTTACAGCTCTACCGTAGTATTAGGTTTTACGGAAAGGGATACAATAAAGTCAGATTCCTGCATAGTAATAATGCAGGCTTTGCATGCTATGGAGAATAATATCAACGGAGTATTCTACGTCAATCCTTCCGTAATCGGCACTGTTGTAATAGATGGAAATGACCCTATTGCTTTGATTAAGGGTAACGATACAATAGATATATTCGGAAATTTCGGAGAAAGTATAAGCAATCAGCAAGGTTGGAACGACGAAGGTACAAGAACGGCAAAGACAGTTCTGCAACGTCGCCCATGGGTTACGAAAGGAGTGAAGACAAATGTGCAGAGCGGATTTTCGACGCTTGCAAGTCAATGGCAGCAGTTGGGAAATCTTTCTACGAACAGGGCAGAAGATTTTGCAGATTTCGGAAAGCATGAAATGGACGGAGCTTTGAGCGGTCTTTGCTTGGATTCTGTTATGGTGAATTTCAATTCCGAAAGCGACATTCTTTCTCTTGAGGGCTTGCAAAGCAATACGACTTATGAATTATACCTTTTGGCAGATGTGTCAGGTGAAGAGGTGAAATCTTCATCTGTTGTTTTCAAAACGGGAAAGGTAATTCAAAGAATGCAAAGCGGAAATTGGTTCGACGAATATTGGACAGATGGCGTTCCAACAGAAATCGACGAAGCTGTCTTGTACAATCCTCAAACACTGCTTATCAATCATGGAGATACGGCACAATGTTACAGACTTTCCATAAAGGATACAATGGGAGCAGAGAAGGCTGAGGTCTTGAATAACGGTGTTCTGAACAGTCGAAGCGGTGTTGCAGTGGATATGAATTTCGGAAAAGAATTACAGGACAGTGTATCGTATAAGCTATTCGGCTTTCCGATAAATGTAAATCTTGCAAACAGAGACAGCCTTTCGGCGTTTCTATCTTCCGAAACGGGTTTGGAAATAAACGGTTTACCTCAATCGGGAGAGTTTCTGCAAACACAGTCTTACGCAATGAAGATATATTCGGATACAATGCTGACATTTTCAGGTGAATTGAATAATGAAACGAGCTATTCACTGCTTGCTTCTGATATGTCAGGTTTGGAGAATAATGCTTCACAAACCATATTCACCTACAATCCGTATCCGTTTACTGTATGCGTAAATCAATTACTCCGAGATGAAGTTTCCTTACCACAAATTGTTGATAAGAGAACAGGTATCTTCGCTCCATTGAATGAAACAGATAGTTTAAGACCATTCGAGGGCTTTTTAGTGGAGAAAATGAGCAGTTCGGCAAGTCTTGTTTTACATAAAACGCCTTTAAGTCCTTTGCCCCCGAACAGCAATGAAGCATTATGCTTGACTTTGAGCACCTCTGCTTATTCGGATAAAGTTGCCTTGGAATTTTCCGAAACTGCAAATCATACTTTCGACCCCTTGACGGATAATCATAAGTTTTTTACGGACGGAAATAAGGCAATAATTGCTTTTGAAAGTAATGGAGAAAAATATTCATTCAAAACACTGCCTCTGTTTGAGGACAGCATTACTTTGGACTTTTATATCAATCTTCCGAAACTCGATGTGTATTCTCTCGTTTTGCAGAACGACTCAATAAATTCTTATCTTCTTGCAGAACTTAAAGACAGAGAAAGCGGAATAAGTCTTTTCGATTTTCTGCAAGACAGTGTTTATACTTTCCAATCGCCGCAGACGACCAAGCATTTACAACTAAAACTATACAAAACCCTACCATCCTTTGATGAAACTTTGAACTTATCCGCTGTTCGCCTGATCAGGAATGGGGATTGGGTAATATTGGACTGCGAAGAGGAAATAATATGTATGGAATTATATGATATGCAGGGTAGAATTGCGGATAGAGTGAGAGGAAAGAAGAAAATAATATTACCAAATGCAGGCACATTCGTATTGAAAGCAACAAGTCAAACAGGTGAATATACATGGAAGTTGATTAAAGCAGATTGAGATGAAGTGTGTTCGCTTTACAGCAGGGCGATGTTTTGCTTCTTATGATTGAGATAAAATTCATGGATTGCGTATCGACTTGGATTTTTTTTCGTATCTTCGCCGCTTGCTTATGGCTGTAACATTTGAAAGTATAGAAAAGGAGATAAAGACCGGCGATTTGAAGCCTGTTTATCTTCTGAAAGGAGAAGAACTCTATTATTTGGAACTCCTGAGCGACAAATTCGAGCAAGAGGTGCTTGATGAGACGGAAAAGGATTTCAATATGAGCATATTCTATGGCAAAGATGCGTCCATGGACGAGCTGATCTTATCTGCCAAACAGTATCCGATAATGGCAAGACACAGATTGGTAATGCTGAAAGAGGCACAAACGATGGACAAAAGGGAATTGGAGAAAATGAGCAAATATTTGCAATCTCCCGTTTCAAGTACGGTTTTTGTTATTATCAACAATGCTAAGGAGTTTCCTCAAAGTCTCACCACAAAAATCGGCAAAGTGGGGACGGTTTTTGAAAGTCAGAAAATAAGAGAAGAGAAGTTGGCAAGTTGGATTGATGCCTTTGTAAAACAAAAAGGCTTCGCAATGGAACAACAGGCTTCCATGATGGTGGCAGAATATCTCGGCAATAATCTGATGAAGATAAGCAATGAGATTTCAAAATTACTTATAAACATCAAGGATAGAAAGGAGATTACAAGCTCCGATGTATCTTCTCATATCGGTATAAGCAAGGATTACAATGTTTTTGAACTGCAAAAAGCCATCGGAAAGTTGGATTACGAAAAGATAAACAAATGCGTGTGCTATATGGCGGCACATGTGAAAGAGAACCCTTTACCTGTGGTATTCGCAAACCTGTTTTCATATTTCGTGAAACTGTTGATAGTGGCACAACTGTCGGATAAATCCGATACGGCAGTGGCTTCCGCAATCAAAGTGCCGCAATTCTTCGCACGAGATTATGCAATACCGGCTCAAAAGTACGGTGCAGATAAAATAATGCAAAATATATCCCTGATAAAAGAATACGAATTGAAGAGTAAAGGCGTCGATTTTGCTCCAATAGGCAATGAAGGCGAATTATTGAAAGAATTGGCTTATAAATTGACTCATTGACGTAACACAAAGCACAAAAAATATGAATAGGATAGTATCTTTTTTATCCCTTATGGTATTCAGCCTCTGCCTTGCTGCACAAACAGGTTCCATAAGGGGGTTCGTATATGATAAAACAACAGGTGAGCCGATTGCTTACGGCAATGTGATACTCAAAGGAAGCACAATAGGAACCACAACCGACATAAACGGTTATTTTGTTTTCTCAAAAGTGAAAGTCGGAACCCAAGTCGTTAAAGTAAGTTGCATAGGCTATGAAACGACAGAGCATAATATTGAGGTGGAAAAGGGGAAAGTTGTATCCATAAAGGTGGAACTAAAACCCTCTTCGACGGAATTGGCAATCGTTGAAGTCAGCGGGAAAAGGGAAGCAGTGAGATTGGAAAGCAATGTTTCCGTAGAGAAAATAACATCGAAAGATATACAACAAATTCCTGCAATCGGAGGACAGGCAGACTTGGCTCAATACATTCAAGTCTTGCCGGGAGTGGTTTTTTCAGGCGACCAAGGCGGACAACTATATATCCGCGGAGGTTCTGCCATTCAAAACAAAGTGCTTTTGGACGGAATGGTTGTTTATAATCCCTTTCACTCCATTGGTTTGTTCTCTGTATTTGAAACGGATATTATAAGAAACGCCGACGTTTATACAGGCGGTTTCGACGCTCGCTATGGCGGAGTGTTGTCTTCCGTTTTGGACATAACCACAAAAGATGGAAACAAAAAGAATACGAGCGGAAAAATTTCCCTTTCCACTTTCGGAGCAGGCTTATTATTAGAAGGTCCGATTATAAAGAACGATGAAAAAAGGCGATACAGTTTATCATATATTCTGAGTGCAAAAAACTCCTATCTTTCCCATACCTCAGCTTCTATATATTCTTATATGGATAAGAAATTGCCGTATGATTTTCTCGATATTTACGGGAAATTGACCCTTGCGACGGATAACGGAAGCAAGGTCAACTTTTTCGGACTTAATTTCACCGATAAGGTCAACCAATACGAAGCCATAGCTGATTTTAATTGGAAAAATACAGCTTTCGGAGCCAATTTCTTAATTCTTCCCGGTAGCGGCTCTTCCTTAGTTGAAGGAGTGGTTGCATATTCCGATTATACGATGAAAATGTCCGAGACTTCATCAACCGATGAGCAAATGAGCAATATCGGAGGTTTCAATATCGGAATGGCAGTTACTAATTTCTTCGGTGAAAACAGGCTTAAATACGGCTTAAACATGCTCGGCAATACCACAAAAACTCTATTCACCGCTTCCGACACCATAACGGATTATTCCACCGAATTTGCCGCCTACACCGTTTTCAGAGGAGTTGCAGGCAGCTTTGTTTACGAACCGAGTTTCCGTGCATCATATTATGCCTCTGTCGGAAGCCTGATACCGGAACCGCGTTTGTCCTTAAAACTTAATATTTCGGATAATTTCCGTTTGAAAGCAGCCGGAGGCATCTATTCTCAGGTATTCATGGATACCAAAAGCGATCGCGATATAGTCAATCTGTTTACGGGTTATCTCACTGTAAGTCCCGATTTGAACATAGTAACAACTTACAAAAGCGACACAATAAACTCATACGTACAAAAATCCAATCACCTTATCTTCGGAATGGAATATGACATACTCAAAAACCTTTCTCTCAACTTTGAACTATACTATAAAACCATGTCCCGAACAGCCTCGGCCAACAAAGACCGTATGTATCTTGATGATAATGAACACAGAGACAAACCCGACTACCTCAAAAAGGAATACATAGTCGAGGACGGCAAGGCTTATGGCGGTGATTTGTCGTTAAAATACGATGACGGCAGACTTTACATCTGGGCAATTTACTCCTTGGGCAAGGTTACCAAGACCAACGAAGTTCAAACCTATTCTCCGCATTACGACAGAAGACATAACATCAACCTTTTGGTGAATTACCAATTCGGAATGGACAGAAGTTTTGAATTAAGTTTCAGATGGAACTACGGCAGTGGTTTCCCTTATACCCCGACAGCCTCCATGATGGAACAACTTGACTTCTCAGGCGGCATAAATACCGATTACATCAATCAGAACGGCACATTAACCACCATATACGGCGACTTGAACTCACGTCGCCTGCCCGATTATCACCGATTCGATATTTCCGCAAAAAAACGCTTCGATATAGGCAAACGCTCCATACTTGAAATAAACCTAAGCGTAACAAACGTCTATAACAGAAACAATCTCTTTTATTACAACCGTATAACCTCCGAAAGGGTTGACCAACTACCAATCATGCCTTCCCTCGGACTGAGCTTCACCTTCTAAACACAAACCACGGATTTGCAACAACATAGCAATCAACAGCCATAAGAGTAAAACGAAACGCCGAAAGAATTTTCCAAAACGCCGTTCTGATTTTTTCTTTCGGCGATTTAGAAAATTAAAACGCCGTTTTAATTTTCTGAAACGGCATTAGGTGATCAGACTGCTGTTTTACAAGAAATTCGTCCCATAATACGGAGAAATTTCCGCCTATTCATGCTTTTCACATTCTTAATCTCTTGATAAAAAAGCATCTTTGGTATCTATCACTTGCAATTCGGAAATAACAATCAGGCTTTATATCAATTCAGAAACTCATGAAAACTCTCGGACAAAGAAAAACGGAGAAAAGAATAGGATTTTGCAGGATTTCAGTCTTCAAAATAATGTGAACTTCTTCTGAGACAGCCTTTCCAATTATCGAAAAACAATAATTCAACAAGGCAACGCAAGCCATTAAAAAAAAAAAAA
>OQWE01000645.1_pt1 | contig 12037 bp, 8 predicted proteins | sample 1691591 | NCBI WGS metagenome assembly OQWE01 (sample SAMN03418265, study PRJEB22391) | human gut metagenome | biome: human-gut; feature: organic feature; material: feces | host: Homo sapiens | place: Tanzania | collected 2013-01
AGAATATAGATACATCCGAGACCTTCCTCACCGAAGTCTTCACCGATGATGGTAACAAGGTAGTCGAAATGCTTCTCGTTCTTCAACTTCGCCATTTCTGAGGCGAAATTATCAAAACTCAATTCAATATTATTCAGTTTCATGTTCTTATACCTTATTATATTAATCAGTTAGACCTTTCTGAGGGTCGAAATCCTCAGGTACTTCAGTTACGATGATAGGCTCCTTGTTGCCGAGCTTCTCGCTGTCAGAGAGGTTCTCGTTGCTCAAGCCGCGGAGACCACCCTTGCTCATAGAGAGATCCTTCTCATCCTGAGTCATCTTGTGGTTAGCACCACCGAAGAATTTCTCAACCTTTACCTTACGCTGCAACTGCATCATACCATAAAGGATAGCCTCAGGGCGTGGAGGACAGCCAGGGATATAAACATCCACAGGAACCAACTCGCTGATACCACGAACCACGTTGTAGCTCTTCTTGAACGGACCGCCAGAGATGGCGCATCCACCAACAGCTACCACATACTTTGGCTCAGCCATTTCATCATACAAACGCTTGAACACAGGTGCCATCTTATTGGTGATAGTACCGGCACACATGATCAAGTCTGCCTGGCGTGGAGAGTTACGGGTTACCTCGAAACCGAAACGGGAGAAGTCGTAACGTGCACAACCTACAGCCATGAACTCGATACCACAGCAAGAAGTACCGAAGGTCAGTGACCAGAGAGAGTTACTACGTCCCCAGTTGATGGCAGCATCGAGCGAACCGACTACCACGTTAGCACCACCCTCATTGAGCTCCTGCGCAATCTTTTCGAGGGTATCATTGTCCTTAAACTCGTCGTAAGGAATACTCTTGATAGAGGCTCTTTTGTTTACTTCCATTCCAATGCTCCTTTCCGCCAAGCGTATGCAAGGCCAAATACCAATACCAACAGGAAGAACCCGATGCTCACGAGAGCCATAGGTCCAAACTGCTTAACTACGACTGCCCATGGGTAAAGCATTACAGTCTCAATATCAAACATCAGGAAAAGGATGGCGAAGAGATAGTAGCCGATGTGTGATGGCAACCAGGAGCTGCCACGTGTCGGAATACCGCACTCAAAAGGTTCACCCTTTACCGGATTGTATGAACGAGGACCGATCAACTTTGCGATGACATAAGCAGCCACCACCAAGGTTACAGCCGTCAGCAAAACGGTGATAAATAGTGTAAAGTTCATAAAAATTGTTATAACGTTATTTATTTAATTGCTTCTAAGCGGTTGCAAAGGTAACACTTTTTTCTGAAAGAGCACATTTTTTTATGGTTTAATTTGCGTTCAAAGTGAAAAAACACAAAAAAATGCCTGATTCATCAGTCAGCAGACAGACTTAATGGAGGATCAGGAACAGAGAAAACGAGCATGTTTTATAGCAAAAAGGAACAGAATAGTAGGAATTTTTATCCAAAATACGTTAAAAAGGATTAAGCATTGAATATTTTCCAAGGTTTAAGCATTTTAAAACAGGGAAAATATGTATCTTTGCACCCGCTAACCGGGTTCTGTCTAGAATAGGTTGATATATAAAAGCATTTGCGATTACAGTGAAGAAGGATAACTGCACTCAGCATGCAGATAAAGGTTCTTGCGTTGGACTTATCTCCAGCGCCCTCCCCGAAGCTAAAAACAAGATTCTTGCGGCTAGCTCAGACACAGGGGTGTCCACCCATTGTATACCTGCGAAAACAGAATCTATCACGAAAAATTCTAAAGAACAACAGAACTGGTATGCACTCCGAACTACCTACGGAAGAGAGAAGAAAGCCTACGACTACCTCGTAGCAAAAGGCGTTTCTGCTTTCTACCCTACCATCAAGGTGATGAAAGAAATAAGAGGACTACGTAAGGTTGTAACGGAATCCCGACTGCCCAACATCTTTTTTGCTTTCGGTACCGAAGAGGAAATCAAAAGTTATGTGTATGATAATGTGAATCTGCCATATCTCCGCTTCTATTACCGACACATACATGAAGGGGCAAGAATTACGAAATCTCCTCTGATTGTTCCCCAGAAACAGATTGAGGGACTGAAGATTATCTGCGAATCAGAAGCGGATGATATCCTCTATGTGCCTGAAGAGGTTCAGAAGTTCAAGGAAGGACAGATGGTCAGGGTGATAGATGGTAAGTTTAAGGGACTGACAGGAAGAGTGGCACGGTATCAGGGGCAGCAGCGCGTTGCCATCATCGTCGACGGCGGCTTTACCATGGCTACTGCTTATCTACCTACAGCCTTCCTGGAATATATTATAGAATAAACCAAACTAATTTAGTTAAAAGTCAAAAGTGCAAGGAAAGATTGTTTTAATCTCATTTTTGGTATGCGCAACGATGAATGTATCTGCCCAGGTGAAAACCACAGACAGTACGTTCATAAATAACTCGCGCCCTATAGTCTTTGTCGTCAACCGAACTGATATCAGCGAGAGTGACAAAGACTGGATTAACAATTTTCTGATTCCTGAGCTGGAAGCACTTGGAGACAGGGGCATCATCCTTGGGCGTGCTACGGCGTCACCAGAAGGTCCTACTCCCAACAACGTGCGACTTGCCCGGAGCCGAAAGGCTTCCATGGATGCCTTGCTAGACAGATACGGTATCAACACCAAACGCATCAGATATGATGTGGTGTCGGAAGATTATCCGCTCCTCCTCTCGCTGATGCAGATGGAGCACGACAAGTACCTGCCTATAGTAAAGACCATCATCAGAAAACATGACGGAAAAGGTGACCAGCTGAAAGCGGAACTGAAACGGCTGGAAGGAGGAAAAATCTGGAACCATATGCTCAAGAAATATTTCCCGCAGTTGCGTGCTGTGAGAATCATGCCGATAGACGAACGGATCGTAAATACCAACCAGTTGCCAGAGGCAAAACCTATCCATACGGACTTGCCGTTTCCTAAGCCCAACATCTATGTGGAAATGCCGCTACCGGAACCGGCTGAAAGCAGCAGGAAACGCCGTGAGTTGCTGAGCATCAAGACCAATCTGCTCTACGACTTTGCCTATATGCCGGGCTACGACCGCTTCTGCCCTATCCCCAACGTGGCTCTTGAGTATTATCCGCTGTCCGGACATTTCACATACGGTGCCAGTTTCGAGGGTCCCTGGTGGCGGAACTACAGCAAGCATAAATATTTCCAGTTGCGCAATTACCAGTTGCACACCCGGTATTACCTGCAAAGCGGTGAAACGGGTTTCAGGGGTTTCTTCGTAAGTGCTTACGCGCACGCGTTCCTATATAATATATGCTTCGACGAAAAACGGGGATGGGAAGGTGAAGGATGGGGAGCCGGACTGGGACTGGGGTGGGCGATACCGCTAGACCGCTCCAAACACTGGCGACTCGACATCGGTCTGCAGGCTGGATTTCTCAATACCCGCTATGACCCATACCAGTGGCGATGCCCCATCGACCCCGACTACGACAAGGAGCAGTATTACTACAAATGGTACGGCGACGCCAAGGATTTCAGAAAGCGCAAGCATATCTACAACTGGATGGGTCCTACCCGACTGGAGATAAGCCTCAGCTACGACCTGCTCTATCGCCGCAACCACAAGAAGGGCGCAAGCTTCCGCAGCAAGGAAAAAACAAGGAGGGCGTATGAGGAATAACAGGATTTTCTGGAATATCGCCCTGCTGGGCATTTTCCTTTCCAGTTGCGAGCGAGAGCCGATGCTCAACCTGCACCAGGGCGGAAAAGACATTACCATGGATATGCCTGCCATCGACCTGAAGCTCGATGTTTATTGGGATTACCAACTGAAATATGACGTGGTATATGACTGGAAGGCAGAATGGTTCTACGGTTGGGATGAGAAAGACAAGGAACTTTTCGGCATCCTGGGTTACACCGAGCCGACGGCATTCGATATTCGCCGCTATTATACCGGAAGGGTATCGGGCGCACCGCACAGTTCTCCCTACAAGCATTACATCACCAGCCATTCCATTTCGGCGAAATACGATTTCGGATTCTGGGACATTCTGGCATGGAACGATATCCAGACACCGGACGGTGTGCAGAGCGTAAGAATCGATGAGGAGAGCACCTACGATTACGTAACGGCGAAAACGGGCGAAACGATGCATCCCGTGAAATACAACGCTCCCCAGTTTCCGAGGGCGTTCTATCAGCCGGAGGAACTCTTTGCCGGATATGAGAAGGGCATCGAGATTAATGAGAACCTGGATGGCTTTACCTTTGATGAGGACAGAAACTGCTGGTACAGGGTGCTCAACCTTCAGCTCCAGCCTGTCACCTACATCTATCTGTTGCAGGTGATATTGCACAACAACAATCGCAACGGTCGCATTGTGACGGCGATAGATGGCAATACCAACCTGAGCGGAATGGCCCGGTCGGTGACGCTGAATACGGGTCATACGGGTACGGATGCCATCACGGTGAACGGTAATCTGAGGATGAAGTTCGACCAGAAGGGCAAGAATGGTGAGACGGTGGATATCATCGGTGGAAAGATTCTCACTTTCGGGATGCCTAACATGAATCCGGGCACGCTGAGCCCCAAGGCTTACAGGGAGTCATTGGAGAAGGTGAAGGCTGCGGATTTGAACAACCGCCATTATCTGGATGTAACGATGCAGTTTTATAATGGCAAGGATTCTACTTTGGTTTTCGACGTGACCGACCAGATACGTCGCCTTTTCCGTGGTGGAGTGATCACCGTAGATGTTGATATGGATCACGTACCGGTTCCCGTCCGTCCCGGCGGTTCTGGTTTTGATGCGGTGGTAAAGGACTTCGAGGAGAAGGAATGGGAAATTGAGATGTAATTGATAAACATGAATATGAAATCAGAATATAGAATAATAAATTAAAAAATTATAAACATTTTATGGATATGAAGAAATATTTATTTATTGCAGCCTCAGCACTTGCACTTGCAAGCTGCTCAAGCGAAGACTTCGTCGGAACAGAAGGCGGAAATGTTGAGAATGGTGCCAATCAGGCGATTAACTTTAGTGGAAATGCCGGCAAGATTACTCGTGCCACAGCTAACACTGGAACTGCAGCCGAAATGCTCGATGGCCAGTTCAGAATTTATGGTGTGAAGAAGATGGGTGAAACACAAATTGTGAGTGTATTCAACGAATACTCTGTTTGGGATGTTGCAAATAAAACAACATCAAATACAGATGGATGGGAGTATGTAGGAGCTAATGGTACTACAGGTCTCGGTAGAGGTAATATATCATTAACCAAGAACCAGACCATTAAGTACTGGGACTACTCAGCTTCTGAATATCATTTTGTAGCAGGTTCACCTATTTCTAATTTCAAATACACTTTGGTTCCTGGTAAGGATATTGAATCTGCCACAATTAAAGGTCTTGCTGGTCATATCACCCCCAACAATACAGAAACAGCCCTCACAACACATCCTGTATATATTGCGGATCCAGTAAAACGAACCGATTACAAAAATGCTGTACAATTCTCGTTTAAGCGCCAGCAGGCTATGGTTCGTGTAGGTTTTTACGAAACAATTCCTGGATACTCGATTCATAATGTTAATTTCTATGATGCTGAAGGTAATGTTTCAAATGGCTATAACATTATCCTTACTTCTGGTACAGCAGACTACTTTGTTGGTGGTAGTAATGTTGAGGGAACCATTACTTATAATTGGGCAGGAACAACTCCTTCATACACCTACGCATATAGTGAAACTGATCTTACAAAGAACAAGAACTGGTATGCAGGTAAGTTGAGCACTCTTGCCACTACATCAGCAGGGACGAAAATAAAATTAGGAGATGGGACCAAAATGGAATTACTCTGGGGTACAGACAAAGATATGTCAACTAATGGTTACTTCACTGTAATCCCTACACCTTCTGCTACTACAGCTGCCCCAATCCTCATCAAGTGTGACTATGAACTGATTTCAGATGATGGCTCAGGCGAGACTATCAAGGTTACTGGTGCAACAGCTGCTATCCCTGCAGCATTCAGCAAATGGGAAGCAAACACTCGCTATACATACCTTTTCAAGATTTCAGACAACACTAATGGCTATACAGGCAATGATCCTAACAAAGCGGGTCTCTACCCTATCACTTTCGATGCAGCTGTGAAAGAAACAACAGACGCAATGCATAAGGAGGGTACTGTGACAACAGTTTCAACTCCATCTATCACTACTTATCAGGATGGTTCAGTTGTTGAAAATGGTGGTATCAAGTACGTAGCAAATAAAGCTATCAAAGTAAAGGTAACAGATTCTGCCAATGGTACAGATTTGGTACTTAAGGAAACACAGAAAACTGGAGAAACAGAAAATACAGTTGTAAAGGTTGCAGTTTATAAGCTTTCAACATCAAGAACAGAAGCAGACCTTCAGTTAGCTAATATTACCCAAGCTGAATTTACAACAGAAAACAATCAGACAATTAATCTCGATGCTGATAACAAGTCATTTACATTCACGCCAACTGTAGATGGCTACTACGCTATCCAGTACTTGACTACAGCAGTAGGTACAACTCCAGCATACGCCTATAAGGTGGTATATGTAGGAGATGTGACAAAATAACAGAGTAAAAATATACAGAACTTTCGTAAATAAGCCCCACATGCCTTTAAAGGGAAGAAGGGCAGAAGTTCATAAGATGACAACCGGACGGGGAAATTCTCCCCGCCCGGTTCCTATGATAAAAAGCAAGAAGAAAATGAAATTATATCGCATCCTGACCATACCATTCTTGGCTCTATGTCTTTTTTCCTGCGCTGGATCTGGGCAGGAAGAACCGGATGTGCCTACTCAACCGGAAGAACCGAAGGGAGTAAGTATCTCTTTCGGAGGAAATAGCGGAACATGGCAAGATGCACCTACTACCCGTGCTAATAAAGAAACAGGACTGGAAACTATTTCCAAAACCTTCAAAGTATGGGGATATAAAACCACAGAAGGAAATTACACCAGCGGATTCAACCAGTCCCAAAACGTAATGGATGGATATACCGTCAGCTGGACACAACAAACCGCCAATACAACCTCCAGCAATACTGCCGATTGGGAATACGTGGGTATTCACAATGATAAACTGAACGCTAATCAAACTATCAAATACTGGGACTATTCAGCTACCAGCTATCGCTTCTTCGCCTATAGCATCCCGACAGCAGCCTGTAACAGTTCAGCCCCATCTTTCCAGGAACCTACATCGATAGAAGGTTCCACAGCAAAATATGCATCCTTCTCTATCCCATTCACTTACAATAAGGATGCCACCGCAGTTACCACCCCTTATATCTCAGATCTCTGGCTGTCAGACAACCAGAACTTCGAAAACAAGAAATACGGGGCATGCGTAAAACTCACCTTTGCTCCTATTATCACAAAGGTAAGATTCAAATTCAATTATCTGAAAGATACCAAAATCTCTATCACCGATATTGTTTTCAAAAATATAAACGATGAACATTCACCTACAAAGGGAAATATCATCGCCAGCTACCCTATTACAGGAACAGGAACCAAAGCTTCCTATAATTGGGAAACTACAGAAACAGGAACTGAGCCCATCAAATTCACCATTCCTTACGAGGAAGATGCAGATTTGAATCATCAGGCTACAGAAAGAAAGAAATGGTATTACGTTCCACCATTGGGAGACAGTAACACACCGCAGGGCGCTTACATCATCAGCGCCACCATAGACGGAAAGAAATCTACAGCCACCATTCCGGCAGAATATATGCAATGGAAGGCAGGCTACCAATATACATACATCTTTAAAATAACAGTAGCAGGACCCAACATTGCCTTCACCAATATGCAGGTGGAGAAATGGGTGGAAACTCCTATTAAAAATAATGGCGGTACCGAAGACTGGTAACGCCCCACATGACTCATTATGAAGAATAAAAAACTGATGATACCCCTCTTTGCCTTCCTCGCAAGTCTCACTGCCTGCGAAAGCAACGACCTGCCTATCCAGCACGCCGACAGTTACCGATATATCACCTTTGCTGCACGGACACAAAAGATGACGACACGTGCGGATGACAGATATGAAAGCTATGATCCGGTTCTGCGAATGCACCCACAAAACATGGGCGTCTTCGGCTATTACAACTTTGCCACTCATAGCTTTGAAACCACTGGTACAGAGACAGGAGGCAAAAACCACGCCATCTTCGACAATATCCGGGTAGATTACAATACATCGACCAAGACCTGGAGCACAAAGGAAGAAAAGCGATGGGATGCTTACCCAGACAGCAACTTCGACTTCTTCGGGTATATGCCGCATTCTACTGAAGCAACCCTCAGTAAGCCATCGGTAACAGAAAGTACCTATCTCCTGACGATTCCTTTCTCCATGCCAACCATAAATGGCACCCCATCCCCTATCCTTGCTCAGAAAGATTTAGGACAGGCGCCAATCATCTGCGCCAAACCGGAACATAAGGGAAGTACAACGGCAGGAGGTTCGGATACAACCTTTGGCCGAGTAGTTACTTTCCTCTTCGACCAGACGTTGACGGGCTATAACCTCAACTTCCAACTGGACCAGAAGATGAATGCCATCCGCCACTTCCGCATCAAGGGTGTCAAGATTTACGGCAAAGGACAGAACGACGAAGGTCTGGCAACGGGAGGCTACGTAAGCCGCAGCTATACCTGGAGTAACAATGAATGGACGGCAAAAGCCATCCAATGGAGCAAACTGAACAAGGTAATTATAACGGAAGAAAACGCCATCAAGCTGGCAAAAAATTCAGAAACCCCATTTACTCCGGTAGCCAACGAATCTATGGATATTGACGACAGTAAGTATCACCGTTGGGGCACCACCTTCTATGCCATCGCCGATGCCTCTTTCGTACCCACCATTGCCGTCACCTACGATGTAATCCTGAAGGATGAAAAGGGAGTAACGGTTACCCGTAAGGACGTAACCTCTACCATCATCCTGGGAAATAAATATTTCGAAACACTCAATCCTGCCCAAACGGCAGCGATTTACAACATCAATATACTCATCCAGCCAAGATACCTCTATGTACTGGCTGACCAGGATGCCTATACGGGGCATCTCCTGATACAGTAATAACAGAATACCCTCATGACCTATACCACGAAGAAACATAAGAACAAAGAAAAAAAGAATCGCTTATAAATGAAGACTCATGAAAAAGCAACAAGATAACAATACACAAAACAAAAAATTCAGAATACTTCTTGGCATTCTGACCCTATGGCTCATGTGTGGACAAACCTTATGGGCTCAGACAACAAACAAATATTCCATAGATATCTATGCCGATAGCTATGCAGGGGGTGATGGAAGCAAGACCAATCCATACGAGATTGCTATGGCAGAACAGCTCGCCAAACTGGCAAGTGATGTGAACAACGGAAACACACCACAGGCTTTCCTTGGCAAATACTTTAAGCTTACTGCCGATATCGACCTGAGTGGCGGTATCTGGATGCCAATCGGTAAATACTATAACTACGGCAATGTCAACAACCGTTTGTTTTTCGGAAAGTTTGATGGCAATGGTCATGTCATCAAAAATATGCATATACAATGGGAAGATGCCGATGACAATGCCAAGAGTGTATGGGGACTTTTCTCAACACTCCAAGGTGAAAGCAGCACTAACCTTACTACCGTAACAAACCTCATCATCGAGAATGCCGTGGTAGAAAAGAAACCAGGATTCCCACCTAATGGTCCCGATTATTACGTGGGCGTAGTAGCTGGTGAGATATATCCAAATACAGAACTTAGCAACATCATTATCCGCAACTCTGAAATTAAGGATAACGACGAAACCTATGAGCTCAACAGGGAAACCAAGATTGGCGGTATAGCGGGAAACGTTCAGAACGAAGGTACTTACAGAATCTTCAACATCGCTGCTGATACAAAGATTAACATGCTGAAGAATACTTCTGTTTTTAACGATAAGGTATACATTGCCCAAGGTTTCGGTCGCTTTAGCTACGACATGAAGGGAGAAGGTTCTACTATCGAGCCTACTAATATCTACATCTATGGCAAGGAATTCAATATTGATAATTCAAGAGCAGACATCAAGAAAGGTGGCATAACTGCCAATTGTCAAAACGAAGGTAATGCCAATAAATATGCTTCTACCTGGTATTATACTCAAGACGTAACTGGTGGTAAGAACCTGGGAACCCAGAAGAAAGTTGATGAGTTTGCAACAACATTTGCAAGCCAGAACAACGAGTATATATCAAAAAACAACTTTCAAGACAAGCTCAACTGGAGCTATACTTCTGGTACAGGCTTTAACTTCGGTTCAACAAAACTGACAGTGAAGCGTGGCTATAATACTATCATCACAGCAGAAACTATTGAAGGTAATGCAGGAAACGAGAAATATTTCTGGTATACATCTACAGACAAGAAGAATTGGACTCTACAGAACGAGAACAATCCATATAACTATTTCAGCATCCCGCTCACGTACTTCGACCAGTATGTTTATGCAGAATTGGAAGATGGCAGTTCGCAATCGGGAGTGGCAAAGATTGAAGCAAGAAAAGTGAATGCTGTGATGAAGCACAAAGAGAATACAATCTACATTGACATAAATAATAACATTTGGGAAAACAACGATAATCTTAATATCACATATTCGTGGGCGAAGAATGATGTAGAAGTAAGTACCGCCTCTACTTTCGACAAGACATCTCTTGCCTCTACCGACAAGCTGAGCTGTCATGTGATAGTAACAACAAAAGACGGAGTTGAACTATTAGACAAGTGGCTATTTTATGTAAAGAGCGTGGTATATCTATGCCCTGCTGGCGCTACAGCAACAATGGCTAATGGAAACACTATATCATACAATCAAGGAGACGACACCCATGATGGTTTAACTCCACAGACTGCCGTAAAGACATGGAAGGGCGCATATTCAAAATTGGAGAAACAAGGCTCATGGGATGACAACATCATCGTGCTGATGGGAAAGAGTGACCAATCCGTAACCAACAATGGTAACAACGGCTTCACATCCGTAACTTTCAATACAAGTTCTGATTGGGAGAGAGAAAAAGCCGAGTCTCCTTTCTTCAGAAACACAACCATTACTGGAAGTTGGGATGGCGTTAACTACAATGGTATAATTGAGATGTATGGTGGTCATGATCGGAACCATAGTTTACCGATTTATGGAGATACCCGTTTCCAATATCTCACCTTCAATCGCAATAATAATAATGAAAATTACGATATTCTGTACTGCCAATTCTACAATCTGGAGATGGGCGAAGGCATACAGATGACAAACTATAAAAATATGTTCTCAGGTGATGGTACTATCAAAGGAGCAGTATCTACATCTTTCCAGATTTTTGGTGGTTTCATGGATGATAATCGCTTTTCACCATTATCAACAGAAGGCAACCTCAAGAAGATGGATGATGCTCTACCACATGGACGTGAAGGCTTCAAGATAAAGATCAAATCGGGACACTACTCTTCAATTTGTGTTGGTGGACGACAGACTGTGGAAAACAGAAATGGTGTGATGGGTAGCCCTAACATGCCTATCAAGTGTACTATTGATGTAGATATTGATCGTAAATTCAATGATAATCACAATGAAAACAATTCTACCCTTGACGTTGCCATAGTTCTTGCAGGCAACCATGAGGGAGCTATGGTTGGCGATGTAGACATCATCATCAAAAGTGGAAAGATAGGACGTGTGGTTAATGGTTCTTTGGGTGCGAGACGCAACACGAGTAATTACAATGCACCTTACAACACCTATATGGGACGCGCCAACATCTTGATAGACCCGGCACAATCAGAAAGTAACAATAAGAATACGGATGTCAATAGCCGTGTAGAGATTACCGAGATTTACGGTGGTAGTACAGGACGTGGTTTTCAGGATCGTGAATGGGTAGAGAATCCTTTCTATGGCTATAGCTCCATTACCATCAAGGGTGGTACCTTC
>OQWE01000648.1_pt1 | contig 11996 bp, 10 predicted proteins | sample 1691591 | NCBI WGS metagenome assembly OQWE01 (sample SAMN03418265, study PRJEB22391) | human gut metagenome | biome: human-gut; feature: organic feature; material: feces | host: Homo sapiens | place: Tanzania | collected 2013-01
TGCCATTCTTCTCTACGGTCTTATCGATGTAGGAAGAATCATTTCGGTCGAGGCCGGTGTAGTTCTTTGTCGCTGTCACAGTATAGGAACTGCGCTTATAGCCGGCTGCCTCCGTTTTGAGAGTGCTATGATCGAGCGAAAGTGTGCCGGAGGAGACTCCGTCATCGTACTCGATCGTAGGTTTCAGCTCAGCAAGGATATCTTCGAGGTTCTTACTTGCGGTTGTGACAGTGACAACCTCGGTATGTGCGTTCTCTTCCTGGTAGCGCTGCTCTTCTTTGACAATATCGCTCATAGAATACAGGAATCCGTCATACTCGAAGTCATCTTCATATAGGTCGGAGGGATCCTGATTCGGAAGAAGCGTATAGGTCTTGATGGCGAGCTGCTGCCCGTTGAGATTCTGATAGGTCACATCGTCCGGAATGTACGATGCCGCGCTCGCTCCCATCGTCATGGATACTGCGACGACAAGAATGAGCATCAATGATGTGATTCGCTTTTTCATGGTTTTAACCCTTTCATAATTTGAGGCGTTACGCGACCGGGTCGGTCGGATACTTACCTGTAGTAAGGCGGCCTTTGCCGCGCTTGTACTCGCTGATGCATTCTTTCAGCATGGTAAGGAGGTCTTCATAGGTCAAGCTCATCGATAGCCAAAGACATTGCCGGTACATATAAATCATGCTGTCATCCGCCAGGAAGACGGAATGCCAACCTGTGACCGACACCAGATTCAGCTCATTCGCGATGCTGTGCATCTGTTCCGCGTTGATATCTGCGAGCAGAAGTTTGTCTGCAACTATGATGGATAGGATGGGATAGCTTCGGATCATGGAGACAAGGACGATGCATTCGATATCATCGTCCTTGTGGATGGCAACGTATGTGTCACCATGCTGCTCCACGATATTGAGGCATGACCGAATGACCTCCCTGCAGTGTTCATCGATCGCATCGCGGCTGCTGGGAGAATAGTTCATGTTGGGTTACCTCAATCTGGTATGGCGCTTACCTACAATGAGCAGCGTGACACTTACGCAGTCAACCTCTCAATCAAGGACGCCTCTGAAAACCCGGATCGGGCAGCCTTAGAGAAGATCGTCCCCAACTCCAACTACTTCGGCGTTGTTACCGGTGTGAAAGACCGCGTTTTCTTCGTCCGTCTTCAAGCGGGTGTCAATGCCAAAACGAAGCTGTATCGCTCCATCGACATGCCCAGTAGATTGGATACGGTCCTCTGTATCAACGCCGCATGCTTCCACCATCATCGTGTTATTGCCCTGCACGAGCCTTATCTGCGGCGCTGTCTGTATCGAGATTGTTCTCGTCAGCTCAAGATCGTGCAGCTTTTTCTCAAAACGCTGACACTTGGACTCCAGATCCTTTGCAGCCTGCACATCTTCCGGCAGTCCGCTTGTCTTAGCCTTCTGCACCAGCTCAGCCAGCTCGCCGTTTCTCACCTGTTCGAGTTTTTTCTTTCCCGCCATTATGTACATCGTCAGTTCCTTGAAATACGTCAGGTTCGCGTCGTACATCTTGTCCATCACAGCGATGTCCTTGAGCAGCTGCACCTGATGACCCTCCAGGATCTTGCAGATGCTTTCCACATTGGTCTCGACCTTGGCGTAACGCGTCTTCAGAGCCTCGATCTTGTTCTTTCCTTTCTTGAAAAATCCGAACAGACCTTTCTCTTCCTCGGCATCGAAGCTTTTGAGCTCTGTCACTACTCCCGTGAGCAGGTCCCCGACTTCACCGAGATCCTTAGTCTTCACCTTTTCGAGAGCCGATGGTAACTTTCTCATATTGCCATCAACGATATCGGCATAAAATTGGGCTACGACTACCAAAGCCACTTCTGCACAGCCTTCAAGCGAAAATATGGTGTAAGTCCTATTGAATATAGAGCTATGCTGCATACTCAAGGTGATAAACATAAGGATGTTTAAGCGTTTGGTATAGGGGGGGAAGAAATAATTTTTATGTTTCGGATTTTAATAAGCGGTTGTAGAATGCAGTATGTAATTTTTTTTTGAAATGTCATAGTTATATATGCTATTTTTTAGGTAATTGGTTATATTTTTATTGTGGAGTTGCCGCATGTGTGATGCAAAAGCTTTATTTTCTCGTTTATTATTTGTAAATTTGCAATATATAATAAAATGAGAAAATTATGAAGATACTTCCATACATCGGTTTCTGCTTTCTCTTTCTTTGTGCATTGTGCACAGGCGTTAACAGCTATCACAGAACTAAAAGCATTATAGCGCAGGACGTTAATCGAGCATTGGAGCAAGTACTTGCGAAGATGCCTGATAATGTGGTCACTACAGATACTATTCGTTGCTATCGCAATTGCCTGACCATTGCCGAACTGAAAGACACGGCAGGTATCGCCATGCGCACGGTGAGAAAGAACGGACGCTTGGAGACTAAGCTTGTGGCTGAGGCTAACTGTAGCTTTGCCACTACATTCATGTTGTCCGACCAGAAGGCTTCCGGTTCCCTTTTGTTCGTTGGAATGCTGTGGCTGATAGGGAGCTTGTGGTATGTGAAAAGGAACAGGCCAGCGCTGATACTGAAAGGTCTGTCGTATGGAGGTATTGTGTTGAATAATGATAAGTTTATGACGCTTTCCGGCGAGCAGATTCATCTTACACCTATGCAGCATTCTCTGCTCGAAATGTTTATGACAGCAGATACTCATACACTATCCAAACAGGAGATTTGCGACCGGTTATGGCCTAAGAAGCCAGATGCCAACGATACGCTATATACGCTGATAAGACGCATAAAACCAATCATAGAAACCAACAGCGATTTGAAAATCGAATCAGACAGAGGCAAGAGCTATAGTCTGAAACACAGATAGATAGGTCATTGTCAGACAATTGTCAGGGAAATGTCAGACAGATAAATTGGCATTCTTTTAAGGAGAGCATAAATTTGCGCCAAGTTTAACCCACAAACGGTCATAAGGCCGTTGGATGAAAAAATGGTGCAAAATGAAACGATTGATTACACTTTCCATTATTCTCTCTTCCGCATGCTGCGTTTATGCACAGGATGTCAAGAAAAACATCACACTCGGCGAGGTTACGGTGAAGGCAGCCAAGGTGGTGAACAAGTCAGACGGTATGATTATCTATCCGACGGATGCCCAGAAGCAGGCGTCAAACAATGGCTACAGCATACTTGAGAAACTCACACTTGCCAATCTGCGCATCGACAACATCAACCATACAGTCACAGCCATCGACAATAGGGGAGGAGTACAACTCCGGGTCAATGGCATCGTAGCGGGCAAACAGGAGATGCTGGCTCTCAATCCCAAGGATATCGCAAAAATAAACTTCATGAACAATCCTGGCATACGTTATGGCGACGGCATAGCCTATGTGATAGACATCGTTACACGCAGGGCCGAGAGCGGCTATACTGTTGGCACAGACCTGACCACGGCACTCACCACATTGCAGGGCGATGGCATGGTTTATGGGAAATGGAACAAGGGCAAGAGTGAATGGTCTCTTTCGTATGATGTGAGCGGATATAAATCCAAAGGCTCAAAGAGCAGCCAACTGGCAGAATACACCTTGACAGACGGCAGTATCTATACAGTCGAACGAAACGATGTAGAGTCGCTTCGAAAATCCATAGCCCATGATGCAAAATTGACCTATAACTGGGCAGACTCAACTGCCACCGTCTTTCAGACATCATTGAGCGGAACGTTCAACGATGCCCCGGACGACTATAATATAAAGGAAATAGCAGACGGCGCCCGCCGATATAGAGCCACGAGCCGGGATGCAGACAAAAGCTATTCGCCGGTATTGGATATCTACTTCTTCCGTCAGATCACTCCACGACAGTCAGTTACCGCCAATGCCGTGGGTACCTATATCTTTACTCAGACCAACAATTATTATGATGAGGGGAATCCATACCAGTATGATGTGGATGGCAAGACAGCTTCTCTGCTCGCTGAAATAATTTATGAGAACAGACTGAAGCCCTTCACGCTCTCGGCGGGAGGGAACTATAGTTACAAACACATCAAGAACGACTATTCCGGCGACGCTTCCTCTTTGACCAAGACGAGCAACAACCGTTTGTATGCCTTTGCTGAAATCAAGGGGACGATGCGGAAATTGCGCTACACGTTGGGAGCAGGAGCAAGCTATATCCATTACACTCAGAACGGTCATAGATATGACTTCCGGACATTCCATCCCAAGGTGTCGCTGACTTATGATATCAATAACAGCATGCAGTTGGGTTATACCTGTCAGATGCAAGACAAAGTGTCTCGCATCGCCATGACGAGCGATGTTGCGGTCCGCACCAACAGTATGGAATGGACAGCAGGCAATCCCGACTTGAAGCCATCACACGATATGAACCACCGGTTGCAGTTCTCGTATAACACAAACCGCTTGCAAACATTTGTAGAAGGCTACTACAAGCAATGCCTCAAACCGAATATGGCACATTATGAACGCACCGCCGACAACCAATTCATATATACCCAGAAAAACCAGAAGGAGATAGACGTATTGAATGTCATGGCATACGCAGGCTATTGGATATTACCCGAAAAACTACAGATTGCCGCCAATGGAGGTGTGTACAGATGCTTCAATTTCGGCAACGACTATACACATTGCTACACCTCGTGGTTTTATGCTTGCAGCATCACGGCTTACCTCGGCAACATCACTTTGCAGGGATATGCAGATAACGGCAACCGCTTCCTGGAGGGCGAGTCGAAAGGCTACAACGCTGCCTATTCGGTTCTGAAAGCATCATATACATGGCGCAACTGGCAATTCTCGTTGTCGTGGGTAAATCCCTTGAACAACAACTACAAGGCATACGAGAACGAGTTGCTCAACCGCAATCTCTATAAGCATACAGTAGGCTATTCAAAGGGCAGCGGCAATCAGGTGTCTCTGAATGTGTCTTGGCGACTGAGCAGAGGCAGCAAGCATAATTCGGCAGAGAAGAGAATAAGTCTGAGTGATGCAGATAATGGAATACTGTGATTGACAAATTGATATTATTCTGACCGATTGGGGCTGCAGCCGGAAATGAATTGCGAACCTATGCGACGGATATGCTCAGGCAAACTCCAGATTGAGCAGTTCGCCGAGTTTTCCGACGGCGTCATTTTCCTTGCAGAGCTTCAGGTAAAACTCCTTTGGGGAGAGAATACGCTTTATCTCCTCAGGACGAGCCAGACGCAGCGACAGTTCTATATCGTCGTTGCGGAGCTTCTGCACGAGAGTGTTGCGAACGCGGTTCTTTATTTTCTGCACGTCCTCCAACAGCATCTTGTTGTCTATCACCACTTCCACCTTGGGAAACTCCGTGATGACAGGCGTGAGGTTCTTCATTCGCTTCGACGTGCCCAGCATGTTGGGAGGCATACGGTTGCACATCAGCAGCCATTGCTGCAGGAGCATGTCGTCGTCGAAAGACTCATGCAGTCCGGTGGTAGCCTTCTGCTCCGGTTCCATTTCGTAAGTCGGTTTTTCCGGTCCTTTCATAAGATTGCCGAAAGACTTTCCTATCGACCCTAATTTCAGTGCCGGTCTGTGTTGAGGCTGCGTGGCCGGCTGGGTGGCAGATGCCGTAGAAGCGTTGCCCGGCGTTGCCGTGACTTGTGAAGATGCAGACGGAGCATTGTCTGGTGAGGACACAGCCACTCCCTGCACAGCTTTGTTCTCACCAGGCTGTGCTTGCGACGCAGCGGCAGCCACCTGCTGGACTGCCATGTTGCGCTGCGCCGAGGCTATGAGTTTCTTGAACAGGCTTTTCAGTCGCTTGGGGCTGCGCCCCGCGACGCCGTCTTCGTCGGGCTGTGTTATCTGTGCCACGCGGATGAGCGTTATCTCCACGAGCAGTCGCTTGTTGCTGCTCTGGCGATAGTTGATGTCGCATTCGTTGAGGATCTTCAGTGCCGAATACAAGAACTTGGTAGGACATTTCTGTGCCTGCTCCTTGTATTTCTGAGCCTGTGCCTCGCTTGTCTGCAGCAGCGGCAATGTCTGCGTGTCCTTCGCCATCAGCACGTTGCGCACGTGGCTCGCCAGTCCGCCGATGATGTTGCCACCGTCGAAGCCTCTGGCGATGACGTTGTTGAGCAACACCATCACTTCAGCAGCCTTGTTCTCCATACATAAGTCTATGATGCGGAAATAATTGTCAGAGTCGAGTACGTTGAGGTCTTCAATCACCTTGGCGTAAGTGATGTCGCCCTGACAGAAGCTCGCTGCCTGGTCGAACACAGAGAGTGCGTCTCTCATTCCGCCGTCAGCCTTTTCGGCTATCACGTTGAGAGCCTCCTCCTCATATTTTATCCCCTCCTTCTCAGCCACCATCTTCAGATGGTTCACGATGCCCGGCACCGTCATGCGCTCGAAGTCGTAAATCTGGCAGCGCGACAGGATGGTGGGCAGAATCTTGTGCTTCTCCGTTGTCGCGAGGATGAAGATGACGTGTGCCGGCGGTTCTTCGAGAGTCTTCAGAAAGGCGTTGAAAGCTTGTGTGGAGAGCATGTGCACCTCGTCGATGATGAACACCTTGTAGCGTCCCACCTGCGGCGGGATGCGAGTCTGGTCCATCAGCGCCTTGATGTTATCCACCGAGTTGTTGCTTGCCGCATCAAGCTCGAAGATGTTGTATGAACGCTGTTCATTGAACGCCTTGCAGCTCTCGCATTCGTTGCAGGCCTCACCGTCGGCAGTGGGGTGCTGGCAGTTTATCGCCTTGGCGAAGATGCGGGCGCATGTGGTCTTACCCACACCCCTCGGTCCGCAGAACAGGTAGGCATGGGCGAGCTTTCCGCTTCTCACCGCATTTTTCAGAGTGGTGGTGAGAGCCGACTGTCCCACGACGGAGTCGAACGACATGGGGCGGTATTTTCGTGCCGAAACAATGTATTCTTCCATAAATAAATATAAGATTTCGCTTATTTTCTTGCAAAGATAATGTAATTTCGTTCAATTGAGCTATCTTTGCACGAAAATTAGATACACTAATTCTATAAAATAAAACAAAGACAATGAGTCGCATCAACCCTCTGTGGAGATTTATGTCGCACAACATTTATTGGATAACAACGATAATTGGTGTGCTCATCGTTGCCGTGCTCGACGAGAACAGCTTCCTGACCCGCATGAAATATGACATGCAGATAAGCGACCTGGAGGAACAGATCGATGAATACAACAGTCAGTATGAGCGCGACGACCAGAAACTGAAGGAACTTCGCCGCAATCCAAGGGCTATCACCAAGATTGCACGCGAGAACTATATGATGAAGGCCGACGACGAGGATATCTTCGTGTTGAGCGACGACGAGAAACAAGAGACAAGCAAGAATGAAACAGCTGAATAGAACGCAAAGCGCCATGATGCTCATAGGAGCATGCCTGATGGTGGCGGGAGCAGCTCTCTATGTTTTTGGAGAGCAGACCGTGGCACCCTGTATCTTCACTCCAGGCACACTGATGTTCGCCGCCATGCAGTATATGCAGAAATATACCGGTACCGACGTCACCATGCGCCGACTGAGAAGAATCATGCTCACCGGAGCTGCATTCTTCATCATCTCAGCGCTGCTGATGGTGGAGAACGCATATCACGTGGTATTCCCTCTGTTTGCAAAGACAATCAACGGATACACATCATACGTGAAGTACATCCACAACAACTGGGTGGTGACTCTGCTGGTGGCTGCCGTGCTCCAACTCTATTCCACACACCGCATCTCATCTGAGCTCCAGAAGAACAAACAGCGTGAGGCATAAACGACCAGGACTTGCAGCGTTGACATGGAAATGACAAACATGCGGATGCTGTGTCGTAAAGACTAAAAAAAGCTAAAAACAGGGAACCTTGTTTTAAATAGAATAAACATATTTCCATACATCCGTAATACGACTTACATTTGTATGGAATTTCAAAAACAGATATGAATAAGATATTTTACTCTCTCATCGTTGCCATAGCAATGATACTCACATCTTGTGCCGGAACATACGATATCAAGGGCACATCCAACGTGTCGGTGCTAGACGGCAAGATGCTATACCTGAAGCAATATCATGACAGCGACCTGAAGAACATCGATTCTTGCGACGTCGTTCACGGACAGTTCGGCTTCAGCGGAAGACTCGACTCCGTAAGGATGGTGACACTCTTTATGGACGACGAGAACATAATGCCTGTAGTCCTGGAGTCAGGAAGCATCAACGTGAAGATTGACAATGGATCGCAGAAGGTGAGCGGCACGCCGCTCAACGACAAGCTCTCTGAATTCATTGAGAAATACAACCAGCTCGAGATGCAGATGAACGATCTGGCACACAAGCAGAGCCAGGCGATAATGAACGGTGAGGACGAGTATACCATAAACCAGAAACTCGCAATCGAAGCGCAGCAGATCACTCAGAAGGAGGACAAGCTCATCACATCATTCATCTGCGACAACTTCGACAACGTGCTCGGTCCCGGAGTGTTCTTCATGATGACTATGGGATACCCGATACCGGAACTTTCGCCATGGATAGAAGACATCATGAGCAAGGCGACGGACCACTTCAAAAACGATGCCTACGTGAGGGACTACTATCAGAAGGCACAGCAGAACCAGGAAATATTGAACGGCATGGCAACGCCAGACGGACCGGCTCCGCAGCCGGCGGCAGGACCACAACCCACCGATGCTCCACAGCAGCCGATGGACGGACCGACGCCAAACCAGTTGGCACAGCCTGCTGAATAACCCCATAAGCCAAGGCTGGTCCTGAGAGGTAAAGATTCTTCAGGACAGGCCGTAAACTTTTATACCTTACTTGAATAATGAAGACATTGATTACAGGAGCTACGGTCGTGAACGAGGGAATGGCAGTCAAGGCAGACATTCTGATTGAAGACGACCGAATAGTAAGCATACTGAGCAATGGCGAAACACCCCGGGACAACTGCGACGAAACAGTAGATGCCACGGGGTGTTTCGTATTGCCGGGAGTGATAGACGACCATGTGCATTTCCGTGACCCCGGACTGACACACAAGGCAGACATGCAGACGGAAAGCAGGGCAGCGGCATACGGAGGAGTGACGACATATTTCGACATGCCTAACACCAAACCTCAGACCACCACACTTGCCGACCTTGAAGACAAACTCGATATGGCACGGCAGAAGAGTCACGTGAACTATTCCTTCTTCATAGGAGCTACAAACGACAATATCGACCAGCTGTTGAAGGTGGATACAAAGAAGGTGCCGGGAGTGAAACTCTTCATGGGATCGTCAACGGGAAATATGCTCGTTGACCGTGAGGAGGCGTTGCGGCAGATATTCACCAAGGTGAAACTTCCTATAATGACACATTGTGAAGACACCGGCATCATCAACCGGAACATGGCTGAGGCAAAGAAGAAATGGGGCGAAGACCCCGATATCTGCCACCATCCGGAGATAAGATCGGTTGAGGCATGCTTGCAATCCACAGAACTCGCCGTGAAACTGGCTAAGGAGAGCGGAGCGCGACTCCATGTGGCACATCTCACCACGGAGAAGGAGCTGGAGCTCTTTGAGAAATATTCAGAGAAGGAAGTGCTTGCCAATGATGGATGCGACGGATTTCCCAAGATTACGGCAGAGGCAGTAGTGGCACATCTTGTATTCACCGATGCCGACTACAAGACTCTTGGAGCAAGGATAAAATGCAATCCGGCAGTGAAAACCGCCGCCGACCGCGATGCCCTGCGTGCCGCTCTTACAGACGGACGTATCGCTGTGGTGGGGACAGACCATGCTCCACATCTGCTGGAAGAGAAACAGGGTGGTTGCCAGAATGCCATGTCGGGAATGCCGATGCTGCAGTTCTCGCTCGTCACGATGCTCTCGCTCGTAGACCAGGGTGTGCTGACGGTGGAGAGAGTGGCAGAGCTGATGAGCCACAATCCGGCAAAGCTCTTCGGAGTGAAAGACCGCGGATTCCTGCGTCCGGGCTACAAGGCAGACATCGTGGTGGTGCGTCCAGGTGTGAAATGGACGCTGACAAGCGAAGACATACAGAGCAAGTGCAAGTGGAGTCCGTTGGAGGGCAAAAACTTCGGATGGAAGGTGGAGCATACCTTCTGCAACGGTCACCATATATATGATAATGGAAAGTTCGACGATTCGGTGCATGGCGAACAGGTGGAGTTCGACCATTCTTCCATCTAATAACGAAATAGAATAATGATAGTAAAAATACTGATTCCCATACTGCTGCTTCTGCTGGTTTCCGATGTTTACGTATATCTGCATTTCCTTCGTTACATGAAGCGCAACAAGATAGCAGCCATTACAGCTTGGGCGGCACAAAGCGTGGCGATGGTGGCATATAGCGTGGTGATGGCAGTTCAGCCGGATTTCGCTCCGGCAGACATGGATTGTCTCAACTTCTATCTCCTGCTCCTCGGAGTATGGGCAGTGCCGAAGTTCGTCTTCACGGTCTGCTCCATCCTGGGATGGGGACATTGCGTCTATCACAAGACAAAGACAAACTGGGGCAACTATGCAGGAATTCTGGCAGGGGTCTTCTTGGCTGTCGTTTGCGTATATGGTTTCACCAAGGGATTCAACAAAGTGACGGTGCGCCATGTCACCTTCGAGTCGGCAGATCTGCCAGAGGCTTTCGATGGCTACCGTATCGTGCAGTTCAGCGATGCCCACGTGGGTACATATACAGGACAGAGGGCTTTCATGCTGAAAGTCGTGGCCGACAGCATCAACAGTCAGAAGGCAGACATGATAGCCTTTACCGGAGACTTGCAGAATATGCGCCCTTCAGAACTCTATCAACACGAGAAGACCCTCGCTTCCCTCAAAGCGAAAGATGGCGTGTTCTCCGTGCTTGGCAACCACGACTATGCCTATTATGTAAAGGCAACCGAAGCAGAGCGGCGTCATAACTGTCAGGAGATGAAGGATGTGCAGCGCAGGATGGGCTGGAAACTGTTGCTCAACGACAACTGTGTGATACGTCGCGGCAACGACTCTATCGTTGTGGCTGGAATGGAGTTCGAGGGCGAGAGTCCGAGAGTTCCGAGTTTCGGCAACTTGAAGAAGACCTTCCATGGCGTCAATCAGAAAGGTGCGTTCATACTCATGCTTCAGCATGATCCGACAAGCTGGCGCACCGACATACTACCGCATTCCACTTCACAGCTGACGCTCAGCGGACATACACATGCAGGACAGATGAAGTTCTTCGGATGGTCGCCAGCCTCATTGAAGTATGACGAGTGGGGAGGGTTCTACACCGAGGGCAGACGTGCCATCAACGTGAGCTGCGGTGTGGGAGGCTTCGTCCCATTCAGACTTGGATGTCCTGGCGAGATAGTAGTCATAGAGTTGAAAAAGCATAAATGATATTTGTGCAAATAGTGGTAACTATTCAGCGGTAGCGCTGCACCCTTAATCCACGATTGGAATATACTGCAAGAAGACCTATAAAAAGACAAAACAAAGTGTTTCTATTTCTTGCGTATGTGGGATATTTTTCGTACCTTTACACCTATGAAAGAGCAAGTTACGGACATATCAAAAGTGCTGCAAGACATGACGGCAGAGATGCGGTTGATGCGTGAAACCATCAATCAGCAATATGCTGAGATTGCCAAACTGAACCGTAACATAGAAGCTCTGAATCGTCAACTACGCAAGAAGGACGAAGAAAATGCAAGCCTTAAAGAGCGTCTGTCTAAATACGAGAAGCCCAAGAAGAATTCCGGCAACAGCAGCACTCCGCCAAGCAAGGAGACCATGAAAGACGAAATAGTCAGAAGGACAAAAAGTCTCCGCAAACCAAGTGGAAAGAAGCCAGGCGGACAGGAAGGTCATGACGGTCACAAACTATCCTGCTCTCCTTCGCCAGACGAGATAATTGATGACACGCCTAACTATTGCACTAATTGCGGTGGCACGCT
>OQWE01000650.1_pt1 | contig 11949 bp, 10 predicted proteins | sample 1691591 | NCBI WGS metagenome assembly OQWE01 (sample SAMN03418265, study PRJEB22391) | human gut metagenome | biome: human-gut; feature: organic feature; material: feces | host: Homo sapiens | place: Tanzania | collected 2013-01
TATAGCACTCTACTGCGGTATGGTGATAAGAGTGATTTCAATCCCGGCGGTTTTGATATACCCAATGGGTGTGAATGCCATCAGAATAATTATTGCTGTGAGAACTGCAATTTCCGTCATGTGTACGATTTTCTGGTTTACTTTTTGCTTAGCCATTTTGAATCTCCTTACTATTGTTCCGCCCTGAATTTTTGTCGGATACAATGTTGAAATTTTATTTTTTGTTTTTCTCGTAGATAACCTTTAAGCCCTCAAGGAGAAGATTTTCGTCAACTACGATCGGGTGGGTACAATGCTCTACAATACTGCAAAGACCGCCTGTGGCAACAATTGTTTTTACGGGTGCGCTGAGTTCTTTTTCCATTCGTGTGCAGATGCCGTCAAGCATGTCGGCTGTTCCGTATACGATTCCCGAGCGCATACACTCGGTTGTGTTTGAGCCGATTGCTTTTTTCGGAGCTTTGAGGCTTATCTGTGAAAGCTGCGAGGCTCCCATGGCAAGTGCGTTGAGTGAAATCTTGATGCCCGGTGCGATAGCGCCGCCGAGAAAAGCACCCGTCTCGTCGAGAACCGTGATTTTTGTTGCCGTACCGAGGTCAAGTATAAGGCAGGGAAGAGGATATTTTGAAAGAGCGCCTACAGCGGTTGCAGCAAGGTCTGCACCGAGCTCGGCAGGACTGTCAAGACGTATGTTGAGGCCGGTCTTTATTCCCGGTCCTATCACCGTCGGTTTCTTTCCCGTAACTTTTTTTACACCGTTTTCAAGTGCCGATGTAATTTCCGGTACAACAGAGCTTATCACCGCTCCGTCAAAGCCTGTACCTTTTAGGTTGTTAAGACTGAAAATACTGTTTATGTTTATTGCAAACTGATCCTCCGTCAGGGTTCTGTCAGTTGCCAGTCGGGACACGAACAAAAGATTGTCATTTTTGTATATGCCAATGGTTATGTTGGTGTTTCCCGCATCAATAACAAGAAGCATTTCAGGTTCTCCCTTCTTTAATTTTTGCATGTTGAATTATATATTATAATTACAATAAAATCAACAGAAAACATAGTCTCCTTAAGTTGACATTGCTTAAACAAAAATATAAAATGTATAGGTGAGACTGAATAAGCTTTTTTTATTACATTATCTAAGGAGTTTGTTATCAATGTCAGTAAAAAGAGAAGATTTTACATTTACATCCACAGTAGGCGACTGCGAAATTCACGCTGTTTCATTTAAGCCCGATTCGGGAGAAATACGCGGTGTCATACAGATAGCGCACGGTATGGCTGAGCACATTGAACGCTATACCGAGTTTGCCACCTTCCTTGCCGAAAACGGATATGCCGTTTACGGTGACGACCATCTCGGACACGGACAGTCAATAAACCATATTTACCCCCTCGGCTATTTTGGCAAGAGAAATACCGCTTGTGAGATTTTTGTCGAGGATTGCAAAAAGCTCATGTCAATAGCAAGAAACGAGAATCCGGGGGTACCTTATTTCTTCTTCGGTCATTCTATGGGTTCGCTTATTGCAAGAAAGTTTACGGCGCATTTCGGCGCTTCGCTTACCGGCGCGATTTTCTGCGGCACGGTTGGCCCTAATCCGGCAAACGACATCGCAATCATGCTTTGTGACATCATGAGTAAGCTGGACGGACCGGTGGCTGACGGAAAGCTTATAGACAAGCTTGCATTCAGCACATATAATAATAAAACCGAAAAAAGAACAAAATTCGATTGGCTTTCAAGGGACAACGCTGTTGTGGACAAATACATCGCCGATCCTCTCTGCGGTTTTTATTTTACAAACAGAGGTTACAGAGATCTTCTTACTCTTCTTAAGTGGGTTAACAGCTCCGAGTGGCCGAGAGCGGTAAAGAAGGATCTTCCGATTCTTGTTATTTCAGGCTCAATGGATCCGTGCGGAGAGTACACAAAGGGTGTAAATAAGGTTATAAAAGCACTTGAAAATACGGGTCACAACGTAGATCATATCTTCTATGAAGGTGCGAGACATGAAATACTTAATGAGCTTCAGAAGGAAGACACTATGAATGATGTTCTTTCGTGGTGCAACAGCGTAATAGGCTGACGTATAAATTGCCTGAAAAAGGAGAATTCCCTATGGACAAACTTGAAAAAGATATCAAGCTTAAAATATTTATGTTTTTCTTTTTTAATGAAAGATACCGATTGGGTAATAGGCGCGATGAGAGTAAAAACAATGCAAGGGTGCCTGTAACGAACCATGCGTGGTTGGAGTTGCAGAGCAGTTTGATTCCGTAGGGAACCATGCTGAAGGAAAAGCCTTTCTGCGTAGCCTCCCCATGGAGGACATAGGGCAGGGTGAACGGATTGCCGAACTGAATCCAGTCCACCGCCAGTTGAATGGAAAATACCGCGAGAAACGGGAGTGCGCCCGTCAGCAGGAAGCGGAGCCACTGCCGGAACCGGCATAACTGTTCCGCGTAACGCAGATACAGAGCCAGCAGCATCAGCGGCGCAAAAAGAATATTGTTGACACGGACCAGACATGCCAGTCCGAAAAGAGCGGAAAACAGCGCCAGATTCCATTGGCTGGCTTTCATGGATAAAATGAAAGCGAGACAGGCGAAAACGAGCGCTGTGCTGATGGTGTCGCTGACGCAGTTGTAACCGTAAAAGGTATAGAGTTCATACAGCGAATAGGAAAAGGAGAACTCCGGCAGGGCGGGAAAGGATTTATAGACATATTGTGCGTAAAGGTCCTGGCTGCCGACCCAGAAGTAGCGGTGGTGGTAGAGAAATGTCATGGCGAGCCAGAGCAGCATTGCGGACAGCGCCGGAATGGCGGCGGAGAGTTTCCGGATGATCCGGTAAGCCATGCAGAGGGCGAACGGCGTCACGATAAAACAGTTGAACAGCAGGAACGGCGGATAAAATTCCTGCAGTGTCCGGGCTTTCAGGATGAGTTGGAACGGGAGATAGAAAAGCGGGAGCCCGACTGTATAGCTCCATTTGCCGGTGAAGTTTCCTGAAGCAATGTCCTTCGCTATCTGGAAGTAGGCGAAATCGTCCGCCTGTCCCTGAACGATGTTTCCGCTTGCTCCGATCGTGTACAGCATGATTCCGCAGAAAAAGAGAATCAGAGCGCCGAACGGCAGACAGGGCGCATATTTTGAATCCTGTTTCCGGAAGAACAGAATAGTCAGGAGGAAGCCGCCGGATGCGCATAAGGCGCCGAGAAGCATCATCAGCGGAAGTTGTTCCAATTCATAGGAAAAGGAACGCTTTTCCCTGTTTATGCTGATCATGACCTCCGGCGACGCCAGGAAGTCGCCTTGCCCCGGAATATGGAACCGGTAGAATGTGATGTCCTTCATGAGCGGCGGCTTTTCGTAACGGTAAATCTGCCTGCCGATGATTTCGCATACGGTTTCTTTTTCTGTTATAAGAACCGGCGGACGTTTGAGATTGACATCCCGGAATACGGGGGTGCCGGGCGGCAGAACAAGCATTTCCGCTTCTGCGGAGAAGAACAGCGCAGGCAGGAGCAGCAGAATCAGAAGAAAGAATTTTTTCATCATTATTATTTTCCGGAGATCATGATTCATTCTCATATCAATACCGTAAGATATGCCGCAAAGACGCAGAAATCAAATATTTTCGGATAACTCGGCTTGAATTCATGAAAATAAAGTCTAAGTTTTAATGATGCAGTTGTATTAACGTTAACATATAAAAGGCTTGCGAATGAACATCAACTACAAAATCCGTGCGGTCCAGCTTGACCTGGCGCGTCAGATGGAGTCTATGGAGTTCCTGAAAGGATTCATCGATTTCATTGCCGAAAACCACTATAACACGCTGTTTCTGTATCTGGAATGGCGTGTCCGGACGAAAACCTTTGACATCGGCAAAAAGGACGGATATTCCGCGGAAGAACTGAAAGAGATCATCGAATATGCCGAGACGCGCGGCATTGACGTGATCCCGGGACTTGCGGCGCTCGGACACGCGGAACTTATTCTCGAACAGAAAAAATATGAAAATTACGCGGAACTGCGGAATGGAATCAAGGGGCGTTTCCAAAGCAACGCCCGTCATGTTTTCTGCCCGTCCCTGCCGGAGACGCGCAAATTCATTGAATCCTACTTTACCGAGGTCGGCAGAATATTCAAATCGGAGTATATCCATGTCGGCGGGGATGAGGCATGGGATATCGGGTTCTGCCCGGAATGCGCGGAGAAAGCCGCGGCGTATCAGGGAGAGCAGGAACTGTATCTGGAACATTTCAAGTTCTGCCATCAGGTCGTGACGAAAAAACTCCGCAGACGCATGATGATGTGGGATGATATGTTCGAATATTACCATGACATTCTCGCAAAGATGCCGAAAGACATTATCATGGTCAACTGGCAGTATCAGGAGAATGTGACGGGGTATCAGGGGCATTTCGCGAATCTGCTTTTCCGCGACCAGCTTGCGGAATATGAGGAACTCGGTTTCGATTATCTCGTCGGACCTGCCGATTTCCTCTGGGGCAATGTGGAATCGACCGCCAACTATGCGCGGAACCGTAAACCGCTGGGCGGGCTTCTGACCTCATGGGAAAAGAAGACTGCTCTCATGTACAAATTTTTCCCGCTGATGGCGGCTGCCGGCTGGCTCTGGAGCGGAGCCGCGCAGAATGGCGAGGATGCCATGGCGCTTGCAGTGAAACAGCTCTTCGGTGTGGATGATGAACTGTTTATCCAGGCGATCATGCAGTATTCTTCCAGAATCAAACGTGTTGCGGCGCTCTCTGCCGCAGACCTGATGAGCGCCTCGTTTTTCGGTCCGGACCGCTATGAGCTTCATGCTTTGAAAACCATGACTTCGGTCATGATGCAATATTCGGGCAGGCTCAGGGACTCCCGTGCGGAAGTCGTTCTTGCCGATATCATCGACGATTCCATATTGAAAGTCCTTGCCGTGCGTTCGCAGATCGCCTCGTTCCAGCTGCTCAACGGGCAGGAGGCGGAATCCATCGACGGGATCGTCAGTGAGCTGGACGCCGTCGCGGAGAGCCGGATTGCCGCCTGCGAGCTGCACCGCCGGAAATGCGACGCGGAACACTTCAAGGCGAATTTCGAACGCTGGCGCAACGCTTTGCTGGAATGTAAGAATGAGGTGAAAAAGAAAGGGCTCATGAGCATCCTGTTCTGTCTGCCGGACGGATACGGTGCGGAGCGCATCAGGATCTCGGTCAAAAGCGGCGGAAAGTATCAGGAGATCGCTTCCGGCGTCTATAAACACGATCATGACGCCTTGTTTTACCGCTGTTTCTTCCTGCCGAAAAATATGGAGGTGGAAGCCGTCAGAATCGAAGCTGCCGGATTCGCCGGGCAGGGAGTCTGCCATGTTTCCGCGAAAACGGGCAAAGGCAGCTTCGCGCCAGCGGCATTATTGAGCGCGGGCGGCATTGCGGAGCATCCGGAACACGTATTGACACCGGATGTCAATTTCTGTTATCTCGGCAGTCAACGCACCATTGATGCGTTCCGTGACCGGTCCGGTGCGGAAATGGTGAACTGGATTGAAATCGCCATGAAAAAGGCGTAACCATATCAAATAAGGAGCAATGTAAAATGTCTATTCCGGGTTATGTTGATATTCAGATCAACGGTTATCACAATGTGGATTTTTCCGATCCTGAACTTACGGAATCGGATTTTCTGCGTACAGCGGAGCGAATCTTTGAGAGCGGGACTTATCTTTTCCTGCCGACCGTCATTACCGGCAGCGAAGAGGTTTACCTGCGCAATATCAAACTGATGCATGACGCCGTCGTGAAAAACGGACTCGAAAAACAGATTCCCGGCATTCACTGGGAGGGACCGTTCCTTTCGGATCAGCCCGGTGCCGTCGGCTGCCACAATCCGGCGTATATCCGGAAGCCGGACTGCCGTTTTCTCGATAAGATCATGGACCATACCGGCGGATTCATCAAACTGATGACCGTCGCCGCGGAAAACGAGGGTGTGGAGGAGCTGATCCGCCATGCCGTTTCCCTGGGAATCACGGTCGGCTGCGGGCATCAGCTCGCCAATTACGAACAGCTTCAGAAAGCGGAAAAGGCGGGCGCGCGCACGCTGACACATCTTGGAAACGGAATCCCGAATATGATCAACCGCCATAAGAATCCGGTCTGGTCCGGGCTTGCCTGCGATGATCTGATTGCCACGATCATTACGGACGGGCATCACCTGCCGCCGGAGCTGATCAAATGCGTAATCCGGATGAAGGGACCCGATAAAGTCATTGTCATCAGCGATGCGTCTCCCGTCGCGGGACTGCCCCCGGGACGTTACCACATGCTTGGCAATGATGCCATTCTTGAAGAAAACGGACTGTTCCACAATCCGGAAAAAGGCTGTCTGGTCGGTTCTTCCGCCAGTATGAGCGACTGCATGAAATATCTGGAATCTCTGGATCTGCTCAGCAAAGAGGATTTGGAGAAAGTTGGTTACTGCAATGCGATGAAACTCCTCGGAATGCTTTGAGAAAGGGTAAAAGGCACACAGAACCGAACGGCGGAAATTGAATCCGGTTCTGTGTCTTTTCCTTCCGGTTGCCGTGTTTTTTCAATAAAATCTTCTTTTTTTGGGGAAAAGGTCTTGACAAATTTGCTAATATGCTTATAATATATATAGCAATTAAGAGACGGGGAAGTGGTTTTTATGGGAAGACAGTTGAAATACGATCAGGCACGGCTTGCGGTTCTGAATGTGATCGCCGAGGATCGTCTGCGTCCGGGCGATAAGCTTGCTCCGGAACGTCAGCTTATTTCCCGCATGAATTGCAGCATGATCACCCTGAGGAAGGCTTTGGAGAGCCTGGAGCGGGAAGGGATGCTGGAACGCAGTGTCGGGCGCGGCACTTTCCTGAAACGCTGCGTCACGAACGACAGCAGGAGCGGCAAGATTCTGTTCCTCAATGTGAACCGTCCCGGCGATCTCAGTTATCCTCCGCCCCGGGCACGGGAATATATGCAGTTCTATTTCAATGAACGCGGTATGGAGTTTCAGTATCTTCAGGTCAGCAGTTTTTCCAATGAAATCGTGAAAGAAGCCGAAGATGTGCTCGGCATCCTGCTTTACGGCTGGCTTTCCGATAATTTCATGAAAAGTATCGCAAGCCTGAAGATTCCGATGATCATCGTCGGGAACAGCCGTCATTTTTCCGGTATTCCGCAGGTGGAGCTGGACATAAAAGCATGTGCGGAACTGGTGACGGAGGATTTGATCCGCGGAGGGGCGAGACGGATTGTTTTGTTCAACTCGGCGCCGGACTATTATCCTTCGTATGATCTTGAATCCGGTTTCCGTAAGGCTATGAAGCGGCATGGACTGAATGAAAACGCGGAAAGTGTGATTTTCATGACCGATGGAAACAGGGGAAAGGAATTGGATCGTCTGATCCCTGCGTATATGGAATATGACGCGATGATCTTTGAACTTGGGATTTATTACTCTTTTCTTGCCGCCAGCCGCATCAACCACTGGAATTTGAAGCAGAAGATCGGCATTTCCCCTCTTTCCATTGACTTCATAGATCAATGGAACTGTGATCTGGTGCGCGCGTCCCCCGATACGATTTTCGGACGTTTCAGGCAATCAATATTTGAAATCGCGAGCAATATGTTGCTGGAATATATTTTGAGCAACAGGGAAATGAAAACAATCAGATTGAAACCGGAGATTGATCATGGTTTGGAGGAGGAATAAAATGAACTGGCGGAAAAGGCTTGAACTTGCATTGATCGAATTTATGATGGATGAAACCTCTGAAAGGTTGATTCCGTTCCGGCAGAGTCTGCGCCGGCTTTGCGGCGCGAGACGGTCTCCGAGAGAGGACGCAGTCAATTCACACCCTGCTTTACCGGGAAGTTTTCCTGTTCGATTGCCTGATTGTTCTTCCGTTCTTTCTTGCTTCAGAGTCCCCTGTTCCATGTCCTTGCTTCGCAGGGAGGAAATGAAGATATTTACATTGATAGAATTGCTCATTGTTGTATCAATCATTGCGATTCTGGCTGGAATGCTTCTGCCTGCCTTAAATAAAGCGCGTGAGGCCGCCTGGAAGATATCATGCGTCAACAACCTGAAAAGTATCGGAGTGGCATCGCAGATATATACTGCGGATCATAATGATATGGTGGTGGTATCTAAATATAACAATTCTGATCCTTTGACCTGGATGACACTGCTGTGCGGTTCAAAACAGCTGAATTGTTCAGATCTGACCGCACAGAACACGCAACTTCCGTTCAAGGTTTTTCAATGTCCGGCAGCGTCGCGTATTCCCTCAAATGGGACAAACTGGACTTCAGGCTGGTACAACTGGGCTCCTATATCAAAAGCCGGTTATGGACTCAATTGGAGGTTGATCCGCTATTCTCCCAAAATAACCGGAATCAAGTATCCTCTTTCGACCGTTCCATTGGTTTTTGAATCTGCTACCCTTGTTCCGGATGTGGGCTATAACAGCCCGGCAACTGCCGACCAGCAGTTGCGCCTGCGCCGTCATAACCGGTCCAGCAATGTGCTTTTCCTGGATGGACATGTGGAAAATTTTCCGGTGGCGGTATTCTTTTCCAGCCTCAGATCCAATAAGATTCACTGTGTTATAGAAAATGGAGTCGGGTATTGAATATGAAATATTGTTCAGCAGTCATCCTTTGTTTTACCGGCATATTTCTCTTTGCGGGACAGTTTGAGCTGGCGCCCGGAAAAGAGACGGTTTTGAACATTCCCGCCTCGGACAGCAGTCGCATTCTGCGGATTCGGGCCCGTCTGAATCTGCCGGAAGGGAGAGAGGCGTGGGGAGGATATTTCCTTGGAATGACTCTCAATGGAAAGGAGCTCCCTCTGCCTGTAAATACCGGCATTCTCTGGAATATTGCAAAGGTGCCTCCTGTTTCTGCTCCACAATATTCGGAAGGGAAGAAGGCATGGTTTGTCAAAGCTGATTCCAACTGGATTGCATTTGACTGCGAGATTCCGGGGAATGCTTTTCGGCGAACGGCTTATCTTGCGTGGAAAAATATCCGCGGTGACCGCTCCGGTTATACCAATGCGTATTATGACAAAGTGTTCCGGCTTGACGAAAGGGAGAATGCACTGAGCCTGAAAAACTGTTCGGAACGCTACACGATGATCTGTGATATTGCGACTGCACCCTTGCATGGCGATCTGCTTTTTTCTCAACCGGCGGCGGGAAAAAGCATTTTGCCGTGGAGTTTTCCGGAATGTTCCGAGGTCCGGGGCGTGCTGAAACTGCGTGTATGCGCAGGAGAACGGGAGCCTGCCATGCTGGCGCTTCGCAATCTTGGAAAGAATGATGTCGCTTTTTCATGGAATCTTGCGGATTTTCGAGCTGTGTCAGGGGCGGTTATCCCTGCATCCGCGGCGGATATCCGGGTTCAGGAGTATTACAAAGTAAAAGATGGGAGTGCAACCCTGCAATATGCCGGACTGGATGGGCATGTGCTTCGGATTCCTGACCGGTTGACGGCTCAGAAAATCTGGCGGGTGAAAAAAAATGAAAGCGGCGCACTCTGGCTTCTCCTGACCGCGCCGGAGAATGCCGCTCCGGGGATTTACCGTTCGGAACTGGTGTTGAATGGAATCTGCCGGATTCCTGTGGAGTTGGAAATTCTTCCCTTCAAGCTTGCCCGCTCTCCGCGTATTTACGGGCTTTGGACCAACTCGCATGAAGCGCCAGTGTTTCAAAAACAGGAATGAGAATCTTCTGAAATTCCGGCGCCGTATAATCATCTGTCCCTGCCGCCTTGCCTATATCCCGCAGCAGCGGACCAAGCAGGCCATAAATCAGAACCTGCCGATTCAGCCCCTCCTCTTTCAACCAGGCAAGCGCCCGATCAAAATGTCTTGTATCAGGGGCTGCTTGACTTGAACCTGTCCGCCGCTTACAACGGGGTGATCGACGGCTGGCTTGGGAAGGGATATGTCAATCCATTTTACCGTCAATGGGGAGAGTGTCCGCCGGAATACATCCGCGAACACTGCCGTTATTCTTATGTGCAGGTCCGTTCCCGGAATCCTCTCTCCGCCCGTGCCGATTTCGGTTTTTACTGCGATGCCATGAATTTGAAAGGCATGTGGGGATTTGCATATTACTGGGACAGCAGCGACTGGTATATTGCATGGCCGTTTCCGGAAAACGACGGACGTTACGGTACGACCGTCGGCTGGGAGATGCTCCATGCCGGCATTCAGGACAGCCGCTGTCTGCATACCCTGCATGAACTGGCGGCAAGGAAAGGCGAGACGGTTCAATTCAAGCTTCCGGCGATGCCGGAACTGATGCGGATGGAAGCAGAGGAGCTGGCAGCGCTGAGAAATGAGATCATAGAAGAAATATTGAATTTGTCACATAACGATAAGGAGAAACAATGAAAGCGACATTGATGTTCGCGATGCTTGCATCGGCGGCTGTTCTGACGGGCGGGGAAGTCAAAATTGACAGATATGAAGTCCTTCCCGGCAATTACTACAAACATTTCGGGACAAAGCTGGACAGCGATCTGCTTCCTGTAAAGGATGGCAGGACTGTGCGTAAAGGTCTGTTGACTGACGGCAAGATACGTTATGCACCTGGAACCGGAGTCTGTTACGTTTTCTGGCACTCAAAACCGGAAGATAGTTGTGTCACATTTTCCCTGATGCTTGAGAAACCGCAAAAGATTGCTTCCATTCAGGTTTTCGGTCAGAATCTTTCATCCATGTATACCGTATTGAAGGCGTCGGCGGAATGCGGCGAGGATGAGATCGGCATGGAGCCTGCCGGACAGATTGCCGTGCCGGAGGCGGAAAGAAAGAAAAGAGACTGGCAGTTGACTATTCCCTGCGGTAAAAAAGCCGGAATACTGAAAGTGACCGTCTGGACGGGTCCCGATCATTATTTAAATGTTACCGAAATCAAATTGTTGGGAGAGTCGGAATCATGATGCTGAAAACTATTGGAGCCATTACAGTTTTCACGTATGCAGCGCTTCTCTTCTCTGCGCCGTTGCTGGACCCCGTAATTCTTGAGAATGAATATTTGAAACTGACGGTGGACCGTCAGCGGGGAGCGACTCTCCGCAGCCTTATCGATAAGAAAAACGGTGCTGAGGCGGCAAGAGAGTTTCTTTCCGGAAAATATTGGTGCGGGGCATTGGCGGAAGACCGGCTTGCCGGTGAAGGATATCCCGGGGAAATTACCCGGCTGTCTTATAAAGGCGAGGTCAGGCGAACCGGCAGTATGCAGATATTGGCGCTTGAATGTATTTCAGAAAATGAAAAATATCCGGGGCTCGCATTTGCAAAAAACTATTATCTGAAAGACCGGGCGCGCTATCTTGAAGTAGAGTGGCGCATCACCAATACAGGGAAGACGGCACGTGTGATTACCCCCTGGGTTCATAATATTATCAGCAGAGATTATCGGAACACGGTTTTGCCGAAACGGGATGGAGTCAAGCTGATTCCGCCATCAGCGGATTACTTTCAGGACCCTGTCCGCAACTGGCTGGGGGCTTACAATCCTGACAGTCGCAGACTGATCTATTTTTCCGCCGGTTTCCGGAAACTGCTGAAACACTATTACTGTTTCTGGAACGGTTATCATACATTGGAATGGACATTTCAGCCTGTGAAGCTGCGCCCGGAAGAAAGATGGACTGCTGTTTATCGAATCGGTTTAGCGGAGCCTGCGACTGTGCCGGCCGCCGTTTCCGAAGATGCGGTCCTTTCCTACCGCTGGGCGGATGAGGCGCTTGTTTTGGAGGTATATCCCACTTCGGATCTTGGAGCGCTCGGAGTTAAAGTTTTTGCAGACGGGAAAGAGTGTTTCTCACGGAATGCGGAACTCTTTATTTCCGGAAAACCGCTGGAACTGAGGATACCGTCTGCCGATCTCCCTCAAAAAAG
>OQWE01000651.1_pt1 | contig 11937 bp, 13 predicted proteins | sample 1691591 | NCBI WGS metagenome assembly OQWE01 (sample SAMN03418265, study PRJEB22391) | human gut metagenome | biome: human-gut; feature: organic feature; material: feces | host: Homo sapiens | place: Tanzania | collected 2013-01
CACCCTGATCGTGCTGATCGTCGTCTCCCTGATGGAGCCGATGCAGGTGGCCAGGTACTTGTACTTGGTGACGTTGATGCCGGCGGCGTCCGCGGTCGCGGCGCTCTCGCCGACGGCGCGCAGGTTGAGGCCGACGCGGGTCTTTTTTATGACGTAAGCCGCTATTACGGCAATTATTATCGACGCATAGGCAAGAAAGCCGTAGCTCAAAAACATCTTGCCGAACCAGCCGAGGCTGTCGGCAAAGGGCAGCGATTTGCTGAATACCCTGCTTGTCGCAGACAGGGCAATGGAGGGGACCTCGGCGTCCGTGAGCTTTATGAGCGAGCCGCCGAAGAAGTTGCCGATTCCGATGCCGAAGGTGGTCATGGCAAGGCCGGTGACATTCTGGTTTGCTCTGAGCGTTACGGTCAGAAAGCAGTACAGCAGTCCCATGAGCAGCGAGCCGAGCAGGCAGGACAGCAGCGGAATGAGTATCGCAAGAAAGCTGTTGAGCTCAGCGGTCGACTGCTCGTACATAAAAGCGCCGATAACGCCGCATATGCCGCCGACATACATGATGCCGGGTATGCCGAGGTTGAGGTTGCCGGATTTTTCGGTTATTATCTCTCCCGTGCCGCCGAAGAGCAGAGGCACGCCCTGCATTACGGCTCTCGGGAAGAAGGATACTATATCAAACATTTTCCGCGCTCTCCTTTCCCGCCGCCTTGCGGAAGCTTATCTTGTAGCTTATAAAGAACTCGCAGCCGATGATAAAGAACAGGATAAGTCCGGTGAGGATATCCGAAAACGAGTGGTTCAGGCCGAAATTCGTGGATATCGCGCTTGCGCCCTTATCGAGGAAGGCAAGCAGCATGCTCGCAAATATCATGATAATGGGGTTGAACTTTGCAAGCCAGGAGATCATGACCGCCGTAAAACCGCGGCCACCGGCCAGGGAGGTCGACAGCGTGTGGTCGGTGCCGGAGACGAGCAGGAAGCCGACGAGGCCGCAGATAGCGCCCGACAGGAGCATCGTGCGGATAATGACCTTTTCGACCTTGATGCCGACGTAGCGCGCCGTGCGCTCGCTTTCGCCGACGACGGTCAGCTCGTAGCCGTGCTTTGAATAGTTCAGGTAAATATACACCGCAACGGTCAGCACAAGGATGACCAGGACGTTGAGCAGGTACTTATTGCCGCCGAGCTGCGGGAGCCAGCCGAGCTGGGTGCTCTGATTTATGATGCCGATCTTGCCGGAGCCCTTGGGTACCTCCCAAATGATAACGAAAAACGCGACGAGCTGAGTTGCGACATAGTTCATCATAAGCGTGAACAGTGTCTCGTTCGTGTTCCACTTTGCCTTGAAAAACGCCGGGATGCCTCCCCAAACGGCGCCCGCGGCGATGCTGGCCACTGCGCTTATCGCAATGAGCAGTCCGTTCGGGAGCGTATCGGCAAGGCAGATCATGCACGCTGCGGCCGCAAGGCAGCCCGCGAGGATCTGACCCTCGCCGCCGATGTTCCAGAACTTCATTTTAAACGCCGGAGTTACCGCGAGCGATATGCCGAGGAGTATCGCGGTGTTCTGAGCAAATATCGACATCTTGCGCTCGCTTCCGAAGGAGCTGTCGAGCATTGTTGCGTAGACCTGAATGGGATTTTCTCCGGTAACGGTCATGGTGACTATCGCGCAGACTATGAGCGCAATGACTATCGCCAGAAGGCGGATGCCCCATGCCCTGTACCACGGCAGTGCGCCGCGCTTGACGATATGCAGCAGCGGCTCTCTGTTATTATTATTCATCGGCCTTCTCGCCTCCCAGCTTCGTCATCATCATGCCGACCTCGCGTTTTTTTGCGCCGCGGCCGGGAACTATGCCGCTGACCTTGCCGCCGCACAGGACGAGTATCCTGTCGCACAGCTCGAGCAGCACGTCGAGGTCCTCGCCGACATATATGACGGCGACGCCCTTCTGCTTCTGGCGGTTAATAAGATCGTATATCGTATAGGACGAATTGATATCAAGTCCGCGCACGGCATAGGCCGTGAGCAGCACCGTCGGAGCCGAGGCTATCTCGCGTCCGACGAGTACCTTCTGAACATTGCCGCCGGAGAGTCTGCGCACGGGGGTGCTTATGCCGGGAGTTACGACCTCAAGCTCGTCAACTACGTTTTCAGCGAGCTTGCGGGGGCCTTTTCTGTCGGTGAAGATGCTCTTACCCTTTCTGAACGAGCGGAGCATCATGTTATCACCGAGATCCATATTGGCTACAAGGCCCATGCCTAGCCTGTCCTCGGGGACAAAGGAGAGCACAACGCCGAGATCGGCTATTGAAAGAGGGTCCTTGCCGAGAAGCTCTTCCCTCTCGCCGTCGTCCTTTATATAGCTTACGCTGCCGCCCTCTGTCGGCTGAAGCCCGGCGATGGACTCAAGCAGCTCCTTCTGGCCGCAGCCGGATATGCCCGCGATGCCGAGTATCTCGCCGCTGTTTGCGGTGAAGGATACGTCATCGAGCTTGACTATACCGTCGATACTGCGCACGGTGAGGTTTTTGACCTCGATCCTCGGCTTGGGATCGACGGGGTCGGGGCGCTCGATATTCAACTCTACGGGGTGGCCGACCATCATATTGGTCATTTCCTGGGCGTTCGTGTTCTTAGTAGGCATATCGCCGATGAACTGGCCGTGGCGCAGAACCGCAACTCTGTCGGAGAGCTCCTCGACCTCGTGCATCTTGTGGGTTATTATAACGATCGCCTTGCCCGCGTCGCGCATGTTGCGCAAAACGGCAAAAAGCTTATCGGTCTCCTGCGGGGTGAGCACCGCCGTCGGCTCATCGAGAATGAGGATATCCGCGCCGCGATACAGAACCTTTACGATCTCGACGGTCTGCTTCTGCGAAACGCTCATCTCGTAAATGTGCTGATCGGGATCGACGTCAAAGCCGTAGGCGTCGCAGATCTCACGTATCCTTTTCGCCGCCGCCTTGAGGTCGAGCTTGCCCTTCCCCTCGAGGCCGAGAATGATGTTCTCGGTCGCCGTGAGAACGTCGACGAGCTTGAAGTGCTGGTGGATCATGCCGACGCCGAGCTTTAGCGCGTCCTTGGGGGAGCGTATGACGACCTCCTTGTCATCGATGAATATCTCGCCCTCGTCGGGGAAATAGATGCCCGAGAGCATGTTCATGAGGGTGGTCTTGCCAGAACCGTTCTCGCCCAGAAGCGCCAGTATCTCGCCTCTGTATATATCGAGCCAAATCTTGTCGTTAGCTTTTACCGTGCCGAAGGATTTTGATATGTTTCTCATCTTCACGGCGGCGTTTTTATTATCCATCTCGTATCTCCCGATGTGTAATAGTGGCTGCGCAGGAAAAAGCACGGAATGCTTCCATGCTCTTTCCTGTACGGCCGAACAAGCTGACGGGAGACGAAACCCTGCCGCCTGTCAGCTTAAGCGGTTAAAGGAAGCTCCGTATGCGCGGAGCTTCCTTTTTAAAAATACTTTGCTTTAATATCAGCCGGCAGAATTGAGAATGGTGATGCCGTCTATGTCAACGTCGAAGTAAGGTGCGGAGCGGAAGGTGGACTCGAGGAATGCGCCGTCCTTTATTGCCTCGGTGTCGCCCTCATAGTTTGCATCGGTGTCGACGTCTGCCATGTAGCTGTCGAGCTGCTTGCCCTTGACGGTGAAGGTGGTGATATCGAAGACCTTCAGGCTGCCGTCCTCGAGCTTTGCGGTAGCGTCTGCAATTGCCTTTGCGGTGCCTGCGGCTGCTGCCTTCTCGTTAACGTCGGTCAGGACGACGGAGCCGGTAGCAAGGGTGCCGGTCCAGTCGGTGTCGATGGTCTCGCCGTTCATGACTGCCTTGATCGCGTACTCATAGTAGGGAGCCCAGTCGATGCGGGAGGAAACGATAAAGGTGTTGGGGCAGGCGGAAATGGTGCTGCCGTTGTAGGAAACGTTGGGAACGCCTTCGGTCTCGCATGCGGTGGGAGCGCCCATGGAGTCGGCGTGCTGGCTGATGAGCTTGCAGCCGTTCTTGATGAGGGTGTTGGCTGCTTCCTTCTCTGCGGTCTCATCGTACCAGGAGCCGGTGAAGGTCACGTCCATGGTGACGCTGGGGCATACAGAGCGTGCGCCGAGGAAGAAAGAGGTGTAACCGGATTTGACTTCTGCGTAGGGCTTTGCACCGACATAGCCCATCTTTGCCTCGTCAGCGGTGAACTCGCCGTTTGCGATCATCTCATTGAGCTTGAGGCCTGCTGCGATACCTGCGAGGTAACGGCCTTCGTAGATGGAAGCGAATGCGTTGTGGTAGTTGGAAAGCTTCTCGGTGTGAGCGAGAGTGCCGGTGGAGTGGCAGAACTGAACATTGGGGAATTCCTTTGCTGCCTGGATAATGAACTCTTCATGGCCGAAGCTGTCTGCAAAAATGATGTTGCAGCCCTCATCGACGAGCTCTGCGGCTGCGTCGTAGCACTTCTGATCTTCGGGGATGTTCTTCTTGAATACATACTCGACGCCGAGGTTCTTGCATGCAGCCTCTGCCGCATTCATGAAGTTGAGGTCGTAGGTGGAGTTCTCATCGTGCAGGAATATGAATCCGACCTTTATCTTGGCTTTGTCGCCGTCATTGTCCTTGTCCTTGTCCTTGTCGCCGTTGCCGCAGGCACACAGCGCAAATACCATGGCCAATGCCAAAAGCAGTGCAGTAATCTTCTTCATCATCTTTCGGTTACCCTCCAAAAAATTCTATTATCAAGCTCATATGAGCTTTGATACAAATAAAAATAAAATAAAAAACGCCGGACACATGGATCTGTGACCGGCGAAAATAAACACCAAAGCCAAGGGAAGAGCGAAAAAAGCTTCTCCCTCGTATTAAGCTTCGATAGTCCGGTCATTTACGGCGTCCGGGTAGAGACTTCAAATCCATATTATTTGCTATATATCGAAAATATTCTGTTTTTCGTGCCCTTTATCGGGAACACGTTTAGCATATCAACTGCGTCGAAAAAAGTCAAGACTGGTTTTTAGCCAAGTTTAACATTTTTTCTTTGCGTTTTTTGTGCATGTTTATTCCTGACAGAAGACAATGCTGTCGTCGCTCATCGACTCGATGCGGGCCAGCGACTCGATGTGCAGTCCTCTTGCACGCAGCTTTGCGCCGCCGGGCTGGAAGGCCTTTTCTATTGCAATTGCCGCTCCGACGACCGTCGCTCCCGCCTGCTCGACGATATCGCACAGCCCCTCGAGCGCCGCGCCGTTTGCAAGGAAGTCGTCTACTATCAGCACTCTGTCGCCGGGGTTAAGATATCGCTTTGAAACGAGCACCTGCTTCGAGACCTGATGCGTGAAGGAATACACTGTCGTTGAGTACACATCGTCCGAGAGATTTATCGTCTTGCTCTTTTTTGCAAAGACCACGGGACAGTCGAACACAAGTCCCGTCAGAACGGCCATGCCGATGCCGGAGGCCTCGATGGTGAGTATCTTGTTGACGTCCTCATTTTCAAACAGTCTGTGTATCTCATTTGCCATGTCGTAGCTAAGCTTCGGGTCGATCTGATGATTTAAAAAGCTGTCCACCTTCAGAACTCCGCCTGGCTTTACCACGCCGTCACGCTTGATGCGCTCGATAAGCTGCTGCAATTTGACCACCTCGCATATAATTGAACAACACACATTCTATCCGATATCGACGCATTTCGCAAGACCGAATTTTGCGCATTTTTATAACGCCGTTTGTGCATCTGCAACAATTTTGCGCCCCAAACTTCATCATGCCCGGCGGCGTGTTTTCCTTGCTATTATTCCTTACGGCTGATAAAATGGAAGTTACTTTAAATAAGCTGACGAGAGCCGAAGGCCTGTCGGCTTAGGATTGGAGATTGAAATGGAAGATCTCAGGCAGAGAAAGAAAAATCTTATCATGTTCCCGCTCGGCACCGTCGGCAGGGATATGATATATTACCTGTTCACAAGCTGCATCATAACCTTTGTTCTGTTCACTCGCAGCCTCACGAACGCGCAATTCGGCGCTATAACCGCCATCGTCGTCGCAGCGCGGATATTTGACGCTTTAAACGACCCGATCATGGGCAATATCATTGAGCGCACACGCACACGCTGGGGTAAATTCAAGCCCTGGCTCGTCATCGGAATACTATCGACCTCTGTCGTAGTGTACCTCGCCTTCAATACCGACCTTCAGGGCTGGAGCTTTGTCTGGTTCTTCGGAATTATCTATTTCATGTACTCGATAACCTACACGATGCATGATATCTCCTACTGGGGCATGGTGCCCGCGCTTTCGACCGACGCAAACGCGAGAAACCAGTTTGCCTCTCGTGCAACGCTGTTTGCCGGCATCGGAGGAACGATAGCAAGCGTGCTCATCCCCATGCTCACCGTCGGAGATATGGCCATCGGGGGCAGCACGACCATTGCTTACGGGCGCATCGCGCTGATTATCTGCATCATTGCGCCGCTGTTCTTGTGCTTTACCATATTCGGAGTGCGCGAAAACCGCGAATACGCCGATGTGCCGCCCATCAGCTTCAAGAAGATCTGGACGACCATCACTGGCAATGATCAGCTTCTGTGGATAAGCCTCATTTTCCTGCTTCAGCAGATTGGCAACGGCCTTATAGTCGGCGGTATAGGCGCAACATACATATATTTTGACTTCGGCTACGAGGGAGGTCTGTTCTCGCTGTTTTCCATTGTCGGAATGTCCGTGACGGCGTTTCTTATGATCTTCTATCCCGCAATCTCGCGGCATATAAAGCGCAAAAGGCTCATGACGATCCTCGCATGCATCTCGATGGTAGGCTATGCGCTCATGCTCATCGCCGGGCTCACTCTGCCCTCGACGATGCTCAAGTTCTGGATCATAACAGCCGGCTACGCGCTTTCTAATTTCGGCCAATACGGCTACTATCTCATTATGATGATCTCCATCATAAACACCGTCGAATACAACGAATACCGCACCGGCTCACGCGATGAGGCGATAATCACATCACTGCGCCCGTTTCTGACCAAGATGTCCTCTGCTCTCATCGTTCTCGTGACGAACCTCAGCTATATCATCTTCGGCGTAACTCAGTACACAAACCGCATATCCGACTTGGAAAACGAGTGCGCACGCAAGCTTATCTCAGAGCAGGGTAAGATTACGGCCATCGACAATATCATCGCCGGTATAGAGCCGGGCAAAACGCTGGCCCTGCTGCTGTGCATGGTCATCATCCCCTGTGTGCTGATGCTTCTGAGCTATTTCCTGTACAAAAAGCATTACAGGCTCGATGAGGACGAGTACGAGCGCATCTGCGGCGAGATAGCCGTGCGCAAGGGAGAGACGATATGAGCATAACGGGACTTGCCGTAAGCATCGCTTCTCCCCTGCCGAAGCTCGAGAGCTTTGACCGGTATCTGTTCATCGGGCCGCACCCGGACGATATTGAGATCGGCGCGGGCGCGACGGCGGCAAAGCTCGTGCAGTCGGGCAAGGCGGTCGCGTTTTTGTGCTGCATCGACGGCCGCTTCGGCTCCGACACCGTTCCGCCGGAGGAGCTTATCCCAATGCGCAGGGCCGAGGCAACGGTCTCGGCGGCGGCACTCGGCGTTACGGACGTTCGCTTTCTCCCGTTCTGCGACGGCGGCTTTTATGAGCAAAATGAGCTTAAAAGCGCAATTGCGGGGATCGTCGGAGAATTTAAACCCGACGTCATATTCTGCCCCGATCCGCAGGTCAAAAGCGAGTGCCACACCGATCACCTTAATGTCGGCAGAGCCGCGTCCGAGATCGCGTACTTTGCACCGTATGAGGGCATAATGCGGCGCCGTGGAGCGGCTCCAGCTCCAGTGAAGGCGATAGCGTATTATATGACCGCCTCACCGAACCGCTATGTCAAAACCTCAAAAGAGCTGCTAAAACGGCAGCTGTCGGCCGTATTCGACTGCCACAAGAGTCAGTTTCCCGACGGGAGCGCCGAGGGAAAGGCAATTGCCATGTACCTGCGCATCCGCTCGCTCGACTTCGGCCTGCGCAGTCTTTACCACCACGCCGAGGGCTTCCGTGTACTCGACACTGTGCGAATGCACTGCCTGCCCGAGGCATGGAAATAGCTGAATATATGCAAAAATCCCACCGCCATAGCTGGGTGTACGTAAGACAGTATTGCGCTAAGATTGACGAAGCGGCACGAAACCGCATGGAGCTGATCGTGCGGTCACTGGCAGAGCAAAACGGCGTGACCGAGCAACTGAAAGCCGAAAACCAAATGGAATGGGTGCGGCAGATGAACGCTTGCAAGGCACAGGCAGAGGAGATTGTGAAAGCGGAATTGATTTATGATTGAGCGAGAAAGTCCGGGCAGAAAACTGTTCGGACTTTTCTCATATATCCAAAATGACGGTAGAATTGTTCACAATTTTATGGTATAATTCAAATACGAAAATTGTGCAATAAATCGGAATTTGTGGAGGTGCCTTATGCTATTAGCAATTCATCTTGTAATGATAATGGTGTTTGTTATCCTTGGAGTTATCTTTTTAAACGGAAAAGGTGCTTTTTTGATTGCCGGTTACAATACCACCTCAAAAGCCGAAAAACAAAAAACTGATGAAAAGAAGTTGTGTAGCTTCATGGGAAAAATGATGTTTATATTGGCCGGGTGTTGGCTCGTCATTGCTTCCAGCGAGATTTTCAAAGCGATGTGGTTGCTCTGGGTAGGTCTTTGTCTGTTTTTTGTCGTATGTGTCGGTGCGGTCATCTATATGAATTCCGGAAACCGATTCAAACGATAAATTCCAGTTTGTCCGTGAGAGAAACAGAACAAAAACTCGGGATTTGCGAGGGGAACAGAATGGACACAACGATACAGGACACCTTGTTTTTCTTTGACCGGCATCGGGCTGCCTATCCGCTGTATGAGCGCTTTCAGGAAAAGCTGCTTGCCAGATTCCCCGAAAGCCGGATCAAGGTGCAAAAATCCCAGATCTCATACTACAACCGGCATCTTTATGCCTGCGTATCCTTCTTGAAGGTAAAAAAGAAAGCGGAGCTGCCGGATGACTGTTTTGTGCTGACGCTGGGGCTGCCCGCTCCGCCGGAATCCGACCGGGTGGCGGCAAAAACCGAGCCGTATCCGGGACGGTGGACGACGCATTTTGTCATCGGCAGTCCGTCCGATTTGGACGAGGAGCTGTTTGATTGGATCGCGCAGGCTTATCAATTTGCGCAGGCAAAGTGATGCTGTACGGCTTCCGGCTTACCGGCTTGAACACCGCAACCCCTCTGCACCGCCGCTGTGATACGCAAGCCGGAAAATGTACCGAGTGTGTGATAGAATGAGGCTGACAAATCGGAATTTGACAGACAGAAAAATTTGAACGTAAAGGGGCAATTATATGAATTACGAATGCAAAATAACGGTATTGGAGACAAAGGTGTTCCCAGAATTGCAGGAAAAGTATTTGGCTGATCCGAAATCCGGTCCGTGTCCCTGTTTCAAAGCGGGAGACACTTTTCTCTTAAAAAGAACTCCGGAACAGGATGATTTTTACCATCTGATGAATGGAAAATTTTGTGGAGAGGCATGGGATGCCATCAGCCGATATGTTTATACAGCGTTGCAGGGCGGCTCCATTATGCGCAAGTGGACAAATGACGACAGAATGATGATCGCCTGCTGCAATGACGGCACACGCCCCGTTATCTTCAAGATCGAGCGGATCGATATCCCAGAGAATGAGGAAGAAAAGCTGTGGTTGGAAAAGCAGAATTTCAAGAACACAGCGGATGATGCCTATACAGGCTGATAACTTCCAGTCTCCCTACCTACGGCAGCCTTTCAATAGGCTGCCGTATTCGCTTTTCGGAAGATTCTCATTTGCACATTTGCCATGATGCGCATCTGCGGATACCGTCTGCTCAGCCGCCTGATTTGAAATCGGGCGGCTTTTGCGTGAATGGTGAAAGCCTGTGCAGACACGCATAATTGCCGCCCGTGTGGGCTAAAATACAAGTGCATCGTATTTTAGCCTGAAATCTATTGATTTCTTCTCACTTTTAGGCTATAATAAAGGTGCATCGTATTTTGGCCTAAAGGAGGCGGGGCAATGTATATTGAGAGACAGCTTGAAAAGAAGTTTATTGCAATCAATGAAGAGTACGCCTGTGTGCTGCTGACAGGTCCGCGTCAGGTCGGAAAATCCACCATGCTGCGGCATCTGATGGAGGGGACGGCACGAGCCGAGGTTTCGCTGGACGATTTGGAGGAGCGCAGACTTGCCAAAACCGATCCCGCTATGTTCTTGAAGCTGCATCCCGCGCCGGTTCTCATCGATGAGGTTCAGTATGCACCGGAGCTGTTTTCATATATCAAGATCGCCGTGGATAACGGTGCTGCACCCGGCTCCTACTGGCTGACCGGTTCTCAGGCGTATCGCCTGATGGAGCTTGCACAGGAGTCGCTGGCCGGACGAACCGCCATTCTTCATATGTCGGCACTGTCACAGTCGGAGCTTTGCGGTGCAATGGAGGTTTCACCCTTTTCGTTGGAGCTTGACGAATTGCAGAAGCGCAAGGCGTTGCTTTCCCCAGCCACACCGAATGAGATATACCAGCGGATTTGGGACGGCGCGCTCCCCGGCCACAGGAGCGGCAAGTATAAAGACCGGGATGTGTTTTACAGCAGCTATATTCAGACCTATATCGACCGGGATGTGACCACCGACATTCCCGGTGTGGATAAGGTGATGTTTGCAGACTTTATTCGTGCTGCCGCATGCAGAAGCGGCCGGATGCTGAACCTGCACGACATTGCCGGGGATGTGGGCGTCAGTGACGATACCGCAAAGCGCTGGATGAAAGAGCTTGAAAAATCGGGGATCGTGTTCTTCCTGCACCCCTACTCCAACAATCTTCTGAAGCGAACGATCAAAACACCGAAGATGTATTTCTTCGATACAGGGCTGGTCTCCTATCTGACCCGGTACTCAAGCCCCGAAATTCTGATGAACGGCGCGATAAACGGAGCCATCTTAGAAAACTATGTTGTGTCGGAAATCATGAAAACCTACAGCAACAGTGCGCAGGACTGTCTGCTGCATTATTACCGGGACAAGAACAGCAACGAGATCGACTTAATTATGGAGAACGACGGACAGCTGCATCCCATCGAAATCAAAAAAAGCATCAACCCGCCCACACAAATTATAGGTGCTTTCAAGCTGCTGGACAAAGCCTCCGTGCCGAGAGGGACAGGCGCGATCATCTGCCTTCGGGAGACATTGAGCGCAATTGACAGCAGCACATACATTGTCCCCGTGTGGATGATCTGATTTCGTTCCAAAAATAAATATTCTATACACAGCCGCTTGGTTTCAATGAGAAATCAGGCGGCTTTTTCTATAGAGCGTGCTATTCAAAAAACATAAATGAAGGAGGAAACAAAATGACAAACGAAGAACTGAACACCGCTTTATTAAGCTCCAATATGCTCTTTGCAGACTATTTGGATCAATGGCTTGAGGTTGTCAGAGCGAGGATCAAGCCCGCAACATTCGGCTCGTATCAAGGGATGGTCAAAAGCACGATTGGCCCGTATTTCCGCAAAAAAGAGCTAACCTTAAAAGAGCTGGAGGCTCGGCACATCCAACAGTTTTATACGGAGAAGCTGAAAACCGTTACGCCGAATTCCGTTATCCACTATCATGCGGTGATTTACCAGGCTTTGAAGTATGCGATGAAAACCGACATGGTACCGCAGAATGTTGCCAGAGGAACCTCAAATTCGCTGCGAATACGAATAAGCTCCTGTTCTGCCCGGCGCTTATTGCCTTTTTGGGGCAATCCTGTCGATACCCATTTTTGATGGCGTTTTCCTGCTGCGTCCTGATAGCTGAGAACGGCATAATAGTAGCCGTTCTTCAGCGCAAGAGT
>OQWE01000652.1_pt1 | contig 11924 bp, 12 predicted proteins | sample 1691591 | NCBI WGS metagenome assembly OQWE01 (sample SAMN03418265, study PRJEB22391) | human gut metagenome | biome: human-gut; feature: organic feature; material: feces | host: Homo sapiens | place: Tanzania | collected 2013-01
ATCTGACAATTCTTTTCATCTGACAATTCTCTTTTAATCAGCAAACCATCCAGACAATTGGCTGACAATCGCCAGACAGCCAACTATCTATCTGTCAGAATATTACAGCGAAAAACCAGACAATCTGACAGTTTTTCAGAAATTCTCGTTTTTACTAAGAATCAGCGATATGGGCAACTTTTACTCATATAGACACCCAACCGGCATTATTTACCCTTATAGATACGGAACAACGATTTCATATTGCGACACGTGCCGAAAATGAAATACCATACGGCGAAACATCTCTCCAATGGCGAGAGACGACGCAATACCGCCATTCTATAGCCACCAAACTTGATATTGCGCTCAAAGCCACGGAAATGCGCTATAACGACTTTTCTCTCGTCAGGGCTTATAGTTGCCCACTCACGCATATACGACACGCTGAGAGTGATGTAAATGGCCATAAGCCATGATTTCAGCTTGGGGAATGACTTGCGGTCGTGGAAAGTATCAGAAAACAGCTTGTCGATCATTACAGCAGTGTCGAGACGCTGAAACCATCGGATGGAGAAACGCTTGGTGATGGCATTCTCGTTGCCTTGATAATAATAGAAAGTGGAATCGCAAAAACCAACCCTTCCGGCGGCGAGGAACTGTAGTCGCGTGTTATATTCGTCACTGTCGTAATGGTTGGTGACCTGCCTGTCTTCGTCAATGAGCCTTCTGTTTATCAAAGCGAAGCCATGGATAGAAAAGTCTATGCTCTGATAGAAAGCCTCCTTGCCGGAGAACACCAAAGAGTGGTCGCCATTCGGAGGATAAGAACCTTGTACCGCAGAAGTCGTTCCGTCAGCATATTCAAGCAGCATATCAGGTATCACGATGTCGAGGCTGCGCTTTTCCGCCTCGCCCACTGCCTTTTCAAGCAAATCAGCATCTATCCTGTCGTCTTGCGACATATAGAAGAAATATTCTCCCTGCGCCCATTTCTCCATCATCGCCAGATTGCGGGCTGTATTCCCCTTGCCGTCGTTATGCTTTGAGAACACACGAATCCTGTTGTCCCTTCTGGCTAACCCGTCGAGAATGGCGCGACTGTCGTCTGTCGACTCATCATCGAGAGCGATAAGTTCCCAGTCAGCAAAGGTCTGACTGATCACCGAACCGATGCTGCGCTCCAGATATTCGCTGCCGTTATATACCGGCATATAGATAGAAACCTTGGTCATGATAGTGTTATTATAAGTTGACGAGTGGACAAGTCGACAAGTAACAAGTTGACGAGTTGACGAGTGGAGGAACAGACAAGCGTACATCCCTATCGGAACAGCATACTATTCATCACAGCATCAGCTGCATATCCACTACATCGAGACGCCTGCCAAGTTTATAGCCCACCTGCTTGAAACAGGAAACTTCTTCGAATCCCATACTGCCATGAAAGGCTATGCTGCCCTTGTTTTCTGCCGTTATGCAGGCTATGAGAGAATGACAACGGCCGGTCTGGCGACATGCTTCTATCAGGAGGTTCATCAGCTTGGAGCCCGCGCCATGCCCCGTGTGCTGCGCATCGAGATATATTGTCACCTCCCAAGTATGCGAGTAGGCAGCCCGCTCCTTCCAGAGATGGGCATAGCAATACCCCACTACCCTGCCGTCTTGCTCTGCCACAAAACAGGGAAACTCCGCAGCGATATGCCTCACGCGCTCTGACATATCTCCAGAAGTAAGAGGCTCAGTCTCAAAACTGACGGTGGTTTCCGTGACATAATGATTGTATATCCGTGTCATTTCCTCTACGTCGGTAGGACTGAAAGTACGGACAGTGAGTCCGGAAGATGCCGTCGAACCGCTTTTATTCCGGTTTCTCTCTGAAAATTTTTCTTTCCCGTTCATGTTTTCTTTATTTTCCTCCCACAATCGTCTTAATGTCGTTCAGCTTGTTCAGCGCCTCCATCGGCGTGAGGTTGTTTATGTCGAGACCGAGAATCTCGTCGCGCACCTGACACAACACAGGGTCGTCGAGCTGGAAGAAACTCAGCTGCTCACCGCTGCCCGGCGCCGAGATATTGTCTACTGCAGCCTTTCCGGCTGCCCCCACACCACTGTTGTCAGCCTCAAGCTGCTTGAGAATCACGTTCGCCCTATTGATGATACTCTTCGGCATACCGGCAATCTGCGCCACGTGGATACCGAAGGAGTGTTCCGATCCGCCACGCTCCAGACGGCGCAGGAATATCACCTTGCCGTTTATCTCCTTCACGCTGACGTTGTAGTTCTTTATCCTGCTGAAGTTCTTCTCCATCTCGTTCAGCTCATGATAGTGTGTAGCGAAGAGGGTGCGCGCAGCCGCACGCGGCTGCTCATGCAGATATTCCACTATAGCCCAGGCTATCGAGATGCCGTCATAGGTACTCGTTCCGCGGCCCAGCTCGTCGAAGAGCACAAGACTGCGCGGCGTCACGTTGTTGAGGATATTCGAAGCCTCCGTCATCTCCACCATGAATGTGGATTCTCCCATTGAAATATTGTCGCTCGCCCCCACACGTGTGAAAATCTTGTCCACGATACCAATCTTGGCACTCTCTGCCGGCACGTAGCATCCTATCTGTGCCATCAGCGTGATGAGTGCCGTCTGGCGTAGCAGAGCCGACTTACCCGCCATATTCGGTCCGGTGATGATCATTATCTGCTGTTTCTTGTCGTCGAGATATATGTCGTTGGGCACATACTTCTCTCCCACCGGCATCTGTGTCTCTATCACGGGGTGGCGACCCTGACGGATATCTATTACGATGTCGTCTTGCAGAATCTGTGGTCTTACGTACCGGTGTTCCTCCGCTGTCTTGGCAAAGGAGAGCAGACAGTCGAGCTGCGCTATGATATGCGCATCCTTCTGAATGGTGTGTATGTAATGCTGGGTGTTCTGCACGAGTTCGCCGAAGAGCTTTGTCTCCAGCTGCAGTATCTTGTCTTCAGCTCCGAGAATCTGCTCCTCATATTGCTTCAGCTCCTCGGTGATATATCGTTCCGCCTGTGCGAGCGTCTGTTTCCTTATCCATGTGGCAGGCACCTTGTCTTTGTGGATATTCCTCACTTCGAGATAATATCCGAACACATTGTTGTAGCCTATTTTCAGACTTGATATGCCAGTCTCCTCTGTCTCCCTCTCCTGGATTTTCAGCAGATAGTCCTTGCCGTTATATGCTATGTCGCGCATACGGTCGAGTTCCTCGTCCACTCCGCTGCGTATCACGTGTCCTTTGTTCACGAGCTGTGGCGGGTCTGGCTCTATCTCCATCTCCAGTCTGTCGCTGAGTTCCTTGCAGGCGTCAATCCTGTCTGCCATCAGCGCGAGAGTCTTGTTATCCGACCGCTCGCAGGCGTCCTTGATAGGCTGCATGCAGAGCAGGGCATTCTTCAGCTGCACCATTTCACGTGGCGACACACGTCCTGTGGCAACCTTTGCCGTGATGCGTTCCAGATCGCCCACTCCATTGGTGTTCTCGTCGATGATTTCCCTGAGTGACGTGCCCTTGAAGAATTCCTCCACCACGTCGAGCCGCTTGTTTATGTCGGCGGCATTGCGCAACGGGAAGCACACCCATCTGTTGAGCATTCTGGCTCCCATCGGCGAACAAGTGCGGTCTATTACGTCGATGAGCGAGCATCCGCCATCCTGCATCGAGCGTGTCAGTTCGAGCGAACGCACGGTGAAGCTGTCGAGTCTCACATATCGCTCCTCGTCTATTCGGGATAGCGACGTGATATGGCTGATATGTGTATGCTGCGTGAGTTCCAGATATTGCAGGATGGCTCCGCATGCCACGATACCGCATTTGAGATGGTCTACGCCGAAGCCCTTGAGGTTTTTTACCTCAAAATGCTTATGCAGTTTCTGGCGGGCGGTCTGTTCGTTGAACACCCATTCGTCGAGTTCGAAGGTGAAATGCTTTGTTCCGAAAAAGCGTTCGAAGTCAGCCTTCTTGCCTCTTTCATATAGCACCTCCTTTGGCTGGAAATTTCCTATCAGCTTCTGCACATAGTCGTATGGTCCTTCGGTGGTGAGGAACTCTCCGGTAGAGATATCGAGGAACGCCACTCCACAGGATGCCTTGCCGAAGTGTATGGCGGCAAGGAAATTGTTCTCCTTGTAGTTCAACACGTTGTCGGTCAGTGCAACACCCGGCGTTACAAGTTCGGTGATGCCTCGTTTCACGAGTTTCTTCGTCAGTTTCGGATCTTCGAGCTGGTCGCAGATAGCCACTCTCCTACCTGCCCTGATGAGCTTTGGCAGATAGGTGTCGAGGGCATGATGTGGGAATCCAGCCATCTCGGTAGACGGTTTCGTGCCTGAGTTGTTTCTCTTGGTGAGCGTGATGCCGAGGATGCGACTTGCGTCAACGGCGTCATCGCAGTATGTTTCATAGAAATCTCCACACCTGAAGAGCAGCAGTGCATCGGGATGTTTCGCCTTGAGCGAAAAGAACTGCTGCATCATAGGCGTCAGCCCATTGTCGTTTTTTGCCATATTATATGTGAAACTATTGTCGTTTTTGTCTTATGCCCCTGACCGTAGCCTCGCTGCCGCATCACGACGGCATGTATGAGACAATGGGGGCAAGTTGCAAAATTACGTCTTTCGGATTTAAATACCAAGAATGAAAAGATTTTTATGGTTGCCTGGCTATAAATTATGATACCCGTTTATCCCCAATCTGTCATTAGCTCGTTTGGGTTTATGTACGTGCAACTGCAATGGTCAGCCAAGCAGTCCTTCTATCGCCAGTCTGTATGAATTGAGTCCGAAGCCGCAAACCACTCCCTTGCAGGCGGCGGAAATGAAAGAATGGTGGCGGAAGTCTTCACGCTGGTGAACATTGGAGATATGCACCTCTACAACCGGACATTTTATGGCGCGTATGCAGTCGTGCAGGGCAATGCTAGTGTGGGTGTAGGCTCCGGCGTTCAGCACTATGCCGTCGAAAGAGAAGCCCACCTCCTGTATCTTGTTTATCAGTTCGCCTTCCACATTGCTCTGATAGTATTCTATCTCTATGTCGGGATACTGCTCACGCAACTTGGGCAGATAGCTCTCGAAAGAATCGCTGCCGTATATCCCCGGTTCTCTCACGCCGAGCAGGTTGAGATTGGGACCATTCACTATTTGTATCTTCATATTCCTGGATTAGTTTGTTTGTTGCAGCCTTTTTATTACCTTTGCCTTGTATTTCTCTCCCGTCTGGGCATAGCATACTCTGGCGGAGGAGTGCAGGCACTTGGGTGGCTGACATTTGCAAAAGTACAAAATAATAATCATTCGGACAACTATTGACTCGCAAACTGACATGAACGACAACGGCAACTCCAATGCGGAGATGATAAAGCAATACCGCAGATATCTGAAACTGGGAAGAAACTACTCCGAGAACACTCTCAAGGCATATATGGACGACCTGCAGAAGCTACTCAACTATGCCAACTGCGAGGGACTGGCACTGACGGAGGTGAAGCTGGATGACCTGCGCAACTTTGCCGCTGCCATCATCGACATCGGCATAAGCCCACGGTCGCAAGGAAGGATTCTGAGCGGCGTGAGGGCGTTCTACAAGTTTCTGCTCATAGACGGATATATCCAGGAAGACCCTACAGAACTGCTGGAATGGCCCAAGATAGGGGAACATCTGCCAGAGGTGCTGTCGGTGAAGGAGATTGACATGATGGAGGCTGCCGTGGACATGGAGAAATGGGAAGGACAGAGAAACAAGGCAATCATAGAGGTGCTCTTCTGCTGCGGACTGAGAGTCAGCGAACTGACAGACCTGAAGATGTCGGATCTCTTTCTCGACGAGAAGTTCATACGTGTGATAGGAAAGGGCGACAAGGAGAGACTGGTGCCGATATCCGAAAGCGCCATACAGGAGCTGAGGTTCTGGTTTGTAGACCGCAACGTGATGAAGATAAAGCCGGGAGAGGAGGACTACGTGTTTCTGAACATCCACGGCAAACATCTCACAAGGGCAATGATATTCACCATCGTGAAGAGGCTCGCCGCTGCCGCCGGGATAACGAAGAACGTGAGTCCGCATACGCTGCGCCATTCCTTTGCCACATCGCTTCTTGAAGGCGGTGCCAACCTGCGTGCGATACAGGAGATGATGGGACACGAAAGTATCGGAACGACTCAGATATACACCCACATCGACATGCACACGCTGCGGGAGGAAATACTCGAGCATCATCCAAGAAACATGATGGACAAATAAAATCCACTCTCCTAAAAAGACATAATCCAAGCAAGCCCTGATGAGTGGCCCGGGATGATGCAGGATGATTCAGATATCTGATTTGCAAAAAAAATGTCCGCATCATTTGCTCCCTCCAGCAATGATACGGACTGCAAGTCTCGTTTAGATTTCGTGTTTGATAAAATTCTTACCACTTTTCTTGCTTGCAAAGGTATTCAAAAACATCTGCATCTGCAAACCCATATTTCCAGGTTATGGTACAAATGGGCCGTATTTTGGATTAAACGACATAAAATAGCAAGATGTGATGTATAAAAAAAGCGATATTTAAGGTATAAAAATACTGACACTCATCAGAGCATCAGTCTTTTTGCAAATTCCCATATCACCATACCTGCCGTGACAGAAACGTTGAGCGAGTGTTTGGTGCCAAACTGTGGTATCTCGAGACAGCAGTCGCTCTTGTCCACCACTTCCTGATGCACTCCCTTCACCTCATTGCCCATTATCACGGCAAAGCCCTTATGCTTGCCGGTGTCTGGAACAAAGTCCTGAAGCATCGTGCTGCCCTCACACTGTTCCACGGCACACACCTGATACCCCATGGCATGAAGTTCATCCACGGCATCCGTGGCGTTGTCGAAATACCGCCAGTCCACGCTGTCTTCCGCGCCGAGCGCCGTTTTGTGAATTTCCGGCATCGGCGGAGTGGCGGTAATGCCACACAGCCATACCGCCTCGATACGGAAAGCATCGCCGCTGCGGAACACCGACCCCACATTGTGCAGCGAACGCACATCGTCGAGCATCACGATGAGCGGCATCTTGTCACTCTGCTTGAAGTCGCTCACCGTCATGCGGTGCATCTCTATCGTCTTGAGCTTTCTCATTGCTCCTCGCTCTTTACCTTATATGCCAACGCATACATGCGTATCTGCTTCACCATGGCGAGCAGACCGTTGGAGCGAGTTGGCGAGAGATGTTCCTTGAGACCTATCTGGTCGATGAAATAGAGGTCGGCAGCGAGGATTTCCTGTGGGGTATGACCGCTTAAAACTCTGATGAGCAGCGCAATGATGCCTTTCACGATGAGTGCGTCGCTCTCTGCCGTGAATATTATCTTTCCGCCCACATAGTCTGCCTGCAGCCATACGCGGCTCTGGCATCCGTCGATGAGATTGCTCTCTGTCTTGTATTTGTTGTCGAGTGGTTCCTGCTCGTTGCCCAGGTCTATGAGCAGCTGGTATTTGTCCATCCAATCGGTGAAGTCGGAAAACTCCTCAATCACTTCATCTTGTGCTTCGTTGATTGTCATTGTATTCTTATATTTTTATTATATTATCTATATCAATATTATCAAATTCTTTTGTTATTGCGCTTGGAATTAAAATCTCTGCCAATTTCTGTCCTTTGGGCTTACGTCCATAGGAGAACTTAAAGCGATTGTGCGTGATACACATTGCATAGAATAGTTTCTCCTTTAGCGTCATCTCTCGCTTGGGAAGAAGAACAGTCACATCAGAATTAGGTACGAAATCCCCAACGGATATGTAGGAGAATGTATGACTGCCTTGTCCGTTTGTTGAAACATACAAGGTATCCTTTGGATAGATTTCATCATCCATAAACATATTTCGGTTTACATAAGCATCAATACTTGTTGACTGTCTGTAAGAAGGCCGTATATACGGAATCCAATTGTCATTTTTCTTATATGATATTCTCTTTACTTCTGAAGAAGCTACTCCATTTTTTAAATCAAAAAGAGAAGACAATGGTATCATTTCTGTTCTCTCTTCTTTATGTGGTGCCTTTTCTTTCAGCTCGTCAAGATTAAGTTTTTGGAACATTTGACGTTTTGTTTCTTGCACAGAAAGCCCATTAACAAATCTCTCAGCCTCTTCCAAACAAGGAACTTGCAATGACGGCAAAGTGATATTTGCCTGTCTTCCATAGGAATATTTAAACTTATTCATTCGGAGACAATGGCAATAGAACAGCTTTAACTCGTCAGACATATCAGTCCTTGCTGTCAGATAAAACAAATCTCGCCCCGAATAGTACGGTTCTGATTGCAGAAATGATTCCAGTACTGACCCTCCACAAGCAACGCTTATTGTTCCTGCGGGGACAGGCTCTACATAAACCAAACGCTTAACACGGGCAGAGACTCCATTGTTTTTTGCTGTACGGGCAACGAAATTAATGCCTGTATGAGATTTCTCTAAAGCATTCAACTCTAAATTTACCCCATACTTTATATCAAACAATTCGGACAACACACAAGTTTTCATTCTTCTTCCTCCTCGTTATCTTCTGTATATTCCTGCTCATTACATTTCATCTGGAAGAGCACATAATTCTTTATCGTCTCCTTGAAATCCGCCTGCGTGAGTTTGGAATAGTCAGCCTCAAGATACGCCTCGGCACACCATTCCATATCGGCAGTAACTTCCTGCATCACGCTGAACTCGCTGATAACCTCGCGGTTCATAAATGACTCTACCCACATTCTTTTCGTATCTTCCCAAGTATGGTTGGCATCTACACGGCCCACATTTTTCTTTTTCACGAAACCATCATTGCGGCAATATCCAAACCACGTTTTCTTTCCTTTAGGGTGAGGAACGCCAGCTGTTATGACAACAGCACAAGTTACTGCTGATATGGAATGGTGTGCCGAAGCATATCTTGAGGCAGATTACACGAAACTTACTCAAGCGGATTTTGAAGAGACTATCAAAAATTATGTCCTCTTCCAATTGAAGTGTAATGAATCATCTGATGATGAAGAATATAGGGAGGATGAATAATGGAAATTTGTGCTTTATCTGAATTGTTTGAGGTTAAGTATGGGGTTAATTTAGAGTTGAATGCTTTGGAGAAATCTCATAAGGGGATAAATTTTGTTGCACGTACAGCAAAGAATAATGGTGTGTCTGCACATGTAAAGCGTTTGCCTTATGTAAAACCTATACCAGCGGGAACAATAAGTGTTGCTTGTGGTGGGTCTGTTTTGGAATCTTTCCTCCAATCAGAGCCTTACTATTCAGGTCGCGACTTATTCTATTTGACAGCCAAAACAGAAATGTCAGATGAGTTAAAACTCTTCTATTGTCATTGTCTTCGCATGAACAAATTCAAGTATTCTTATGGAAGACAGGCAAACATAACACTTCCGTCCTTGCAAGTTCCTTGTTTAGAGGAAGCTGAAAAGTTTGTGAAAGGTCAATCCATACAAAACACAAAGAAACAGATGGTGCAGCGACTCAATATTTTAGAGCTAAAAGAATCGACCATACAAAATAATAAGGTAGAGCTTATTCCATTATCTTCTTTGTTTCACATGAAGAATGGGATTGCTTCGACAGGATTGGAGAGAATATCTTATAAAAAAAATGCAAATTGGATTCCTTATATCAGACCTTCTTACAGGCAGTCAACAAGCATAGATGCTTATGTAAATCGCAACATGTTTATGGATGATGAGGTTTATCATAAGAATACCTTGTATGTTTCAACAAACGGGCAAGGTAGTCATACATTTTCTTACGTATCTGTAGGTGACTTCGTTCCTAATTCCGATGTGACGGTTCTCCTTCCAAAGCGAGAAATGACATTAAAAGAGAAACTCTTTTATGCAATGTGTATTACGCATAACCGTTTTAAGTTTTCTTATGGACGAAAGCCAAAAGGACAGAAATTAGCAGAGATATTGCTTCCAAGCACAATAACAGAAGAATTTGATAATATAAATATAGATAACATAATTAAGGAAATAAAATAATGGCTACAATCAATGATTTGCAGGATGAAGTAGTAGAGGAATTCCAGGACTTCACCGATTGGATGGATAAGTATCAGATGCTCATCGACTTGGGTAACGAGTTGGAGCCTCTTGACGAGAAATACAAAAACGAACAGAATCTCATCGATGGCTGTCAGAGCCGTGTATGGTTGCAATGCGATTATGAGGATGGCAAGCTCGTGTTTACTGCTGATAGTGATGCTCTTATCGTAAAGGGTATCATCGCTCTTCTGATTCGCGTATTGAGCGGTCATACTCCTACGGAGATTATGGATGCTGATCTTTATTTCGTAGAGAAGATAGGTTTGAAGGATCATCTGAGTCCAACCCGCAGCAATGGTCTCTTGGCGATGATCAAGCAGATTCGTATGTACGCTTTGGCTTACAAGACCAAGGAGGCTGAGGGAAATGCGTAAATTAAGAACGATAGAGATGAATCGCCTCACGCTGGAGGAATTCAAGGAGGCAGAGAAGCTTCCATTGATAGTAGTCCTGGATGATGTGCGATCATTATATAATGTGGGAAGCGTGTTCCGCTCCTGCGATGCCTTCCGTGTAGAGGCGGTGTATCTTTGCGGTATCACCGCCACTCCTCCCAATACCGAAATCCACAAGACGGCACTGGGCGGCGAAGACAGCGTGGATTGGGAGTACTTCAAGACCACCGAAGAGGCTGTGGAAAAGCTGAAGCAGAAAGGCTACTTTGTGTATAGCATCGAGCAGGTGGAGGGTTCTACCAAGCTTCAGAACCTACCCGAGGCTCATGAGGAGCTTTTCAAACAGGAGAATGAATCCGAAAAGCAGGAGAATTCTTCCCTCCCTAAAGGCTACGCCGTTATCTTCGGCAACGAAGTAAAGGGTGTGAAGCAGAACATCGTGGATATGAGCGATGGCTGCCTGGAGATTCCACAATTTGGCACCAAGCATTCCCTGAATGTCAGTGTAACAGCCGGCATCGTGGTTTGGGAATTCGCCAAACTTCTGAAGTTATAAACAAAAATCAGGTTATCAATACAATAATCCCCGATAAAGCAGCCAGGCTCTATCGGGGATTTTCTTATTTCAGATATTCTCCAAAATCTGTCAATCTCATATCACCCTTCTTCAGGAAGGTATCGTGCATGGCGAGGGCGGCACGCATGCTCTGTGGCTCGTGTCCCTTCTCTGCAAACTTCAGATACTCACGGAGCATAGGGCGATAATCCGGATGCGCACAGTTTTCGATAATCTCCTTGGCACGACGCAAAGGCCCCTTGCCACGAAGATCGGCTACTCCCTGCTCAGTAACGATGACATCCACATCATGCTCAGTGCTATCCACGTGACTGCACATAGGAACAATGGCAGAGATGCAACCATTCTTGGTGGTACTCTGCGTGGTGAAGATAGAAATGTAACCATTGCGCTCGTAATCGCAGGAACCTCCGATACCATTCATCAGCTTGCTGCCACAGATGTGGCTGGAGTTCTCGTTGCCGTAGATATCGCACTCGATGGCGGTGTTCATGGCGATGACACCCAGTCGGCGGATGACCTCCGGAGAGTTGGAAATCTCGCTCTGACGAATGGTGAGATGCTTCTTGAAGTAATCAATATCATCATACACCTCTTTCAATGTATCATTGGTTACGGTGAGCGAAGAGCAGGAAGCATCCTTGATTCTTCCCTCGCGCATGTATTTAACTACAGCATCCTGAACCACCTCGGTATAGACGCTGAACACAGGTACGTTAGGATTCTGTCCCAATGCCTCAAGAACGGCATTGGAAGTTACGCCCACACCGCTCTGCAAAGGCAGGAACTGAGGAGGAATATGCCCCTTCTTCAAGTCGCTGACCAGGAAATCAGCCACATTGTGTCCCATCTGCTCGGTTACAGGATCG
>OQWE01000655.1_pt1 | contig 11893 bp, 10 predicted proteins | sample 1691591 | NCBI WGS metagenome assembly OQWE01 (sample SAMN03418265, study PRJEB22391) | human gut metagenome | biome: human-gut; feature: organic feature; material: feces | host: Homo sapiens | place: Tanzania | collected 2013-01
ATGCGAGGGAAGCCGCTGCCCTTGAACGGGAGTGCGGGGAACAGGAGCATCCGCGTCAGGTCTCCCGCAACAGAGGCGGTATGGAACGTTGAAATCATAGGAGGAAAAGTCCCCGCCGAAACCCTGAAGTTGGGGGGAGAGTCCCGGCGGGGAAAGGTAGAGAAGTTACAAATAATATAAAACCAGAAAATGAAAAAGTCAAGATTTGCCGGATTTGGAATTGAATCCACCATCCACTCCACCCGGAATTGTCCGGACTTTTTCTTCTTCCGGCCTTGTAAAATGCCGCTTGTGTGTTATCCTTATGCGGGGGTGAAAATTGAAGAAGAAAGTGATTGATTCCATTTACGATGAGTCTCTTGGGGGGAAACCGCAGGAAAAGCCGGAAAATGCTTACAAGATGCGATCCGACGCCAGCTGGCTGATTTATTTGATTGTTCTCCTCCTGTTGCTGATTCCAGCCACGGTATGGATGCTTTGTCAAGGCGATCCCTCGGGAATTTATTATATTTACCTGCTTCTCGCGCTTTTTCTCTTAACTTTTGCCACTTTTTACTGTATTATACGATAAGTCGACCCATGTTTCCCCGCTGTTCCGGCTGCGGCCATCTGGTCGAATCCGTGATTTGGGCAATCAACATATTCAGTTTCTGTATTTCCTGATCCGAAGCCGTTTGAATATATGTTGCCAGACGCCGTCGCAGAAGAGTGTTTTCTGCGGACATACCGGATATCTTCTCCTCCGCACCGGTCAATCCGCGCATCAGGGCAACTCCCTGCATACGGGCTTTCCTGTCTGCATGGCTCTGATAATGCTTCGTCATACTGGCGGTCAGATGTCCAACGATGCTCTGCACAACCGGCAGCGGAACGCCACGCATTCCCGCATAATAACAAAAACAATGACGTAATGAATGAAAATCCTTCACGCTCTGTTTTCTGGTGCGTCCGGGAATACTCCGCTGGGTCTGAATCCCAAGGGAATGCAGATAACCAAGAATCCGGTTGTTCAGTACATTCTGATGTTCCAGATACAACCTTGCCGCATCCGGAAGAATATACTCCTCCTGACCGGAGATTTCATACTGAGTACGTAGATAATCCGCCAGCTCTCGTTCGATCGGAATATGGACCACCGCTTTCGTCTTGCGTGTTACGCGGATGATTTCATGAAGATAAAAATCCGGAGCAACCAGATTCGGGGCATATCCTTCGATCTCGCTCCAGCGGAGGGTTGCCACATCTCCAAGTCTTAGACCGCAGCAGATGCCGATTGTAAACAAACCGCGCATCAAAGGCGGTGGATTCTGAAAAATCAACTGCAATTCTTCTTCCGTGAAAATCTCACGTTCCGCAGGCGCAAGTTTCAATGGACGAATGAAGTAGAACGGATTTTCTTCCACCGAATATCCGAGATCAGGCAGCAGAAATGTGAATACGGATTTGCAGGTCATCTGATAACGGTTCAAAGTCGTGGCGCTCAACATGCCGCCGAACTCATAAGACTTGAATTTCTTCCGTTGTGGACAGCGGGATTTTTCATAGCTGATTCTTCTGTTCCAGCGGCCGTTTTTACGGATATGGGACAGATATGCTTCCGCATGAGCGCGCTCCACCTCATCTAATGTCGTCAAATGGTAGTTGTCTTTCAGAAAAGAGACAAAATCAATCCAATACCGCCGGGACACACGCAATACCTGTTCCGAGGCTGGACGGCTGTGCGGTTTCTGCTGTGCCAGTTCAAACGCATTGTCCAGAGTGATCGTCAGTCGCGCTTTCAGCTTCTTCAGCTTTGCTTTCTCCTCAAGGTATTCCTCGCGGGTCTCGATTTCCTTGAGTTGTTTCTGGCGTTCCAGAAATTCCCGGGCTACACTCTCCGCACGGCGCTCCTCCGTGATCTTAGCACCATTTTCCTCTCGCAAAATCATTGCTTTACGCTTATGATCCCTTGTCGTGTATTGCAGGAAAAATACTCCGTTCTCCTTGTAGACACGACCCATTCCTTTTGCGCGACGTTTCTGTTTCATGCAAACCTCCATTTCCGCTGGGATTGTTGTTTTTTTCGTCACCATAAAAACTCTGACGAAAAAAACAACAGAAAAGCTGTCCCCCATGAGAAAATCTCCGATGATTTTCTCATCCCTGAAAGTTCCTGTTTTCAACTCAAACTGCACCTGGTCTCAATCACTTGCCTTCACTTGCTTTTCATGCGGCATCTCAGAACAAAACATGAGATTTTTCTGCGTAAAACGAAATTCCAACAGCAACTTTGCCTTTATGAAGTATCAGAAATGAAACTGTCTAATAATGAAAGATTTGCAACTTTTCATCTGCTTCACAGAATACAGATCATCGCAATTCTTGCCGCAATGCTTTTGCCGGCTTTGAACAAGGCGCGGGAAAAAGCCAGAGCAATTCAATGTACGGGAAACCTGAAACAGATCGGAACTGCTTTCAGCGTATATACCGGCGATTATCATGACTGTTACCCTACCACAATAGCTTTGTCCGGCACTTATTCATGGGATATTCCGAAAACAACATGGATCGGCGCGGTAGGGCAGTATATGGGAAACAGCGTCAAGAACGGGATCAACGCTTCAGGATGGCCGGGGTTGAAGCGGCCGGGACCGTTTGCATGTCCCACGCTTTCCGCATACCAGAACGGGGGAACTTTCTCCGCAGATGTTGTTCACTACGGATATAACAGCGATCTTTTCGGAAAAACGAATTATGAAGTCGACAGTTCTTACTGGGGCGTGGAGCGCACGGTTGCCGCACCGGTAAAAACCGGAAAACTGAGAGCGGCATCCGGAACGATCATGCTTGCCGATTCCAGATTCTCAAAAACGAACAATCTGAGCGGCCATTATTCGTTTGCACAAGCCACGTTCGACCATTTGGCATTACGGCATTCCCGGAAAGCAAATATTACTTATGTTGATGGTCATGTCGGACAGGACGGGATTCATGCCGCTGTTGCTCATCCTCCGAGACTGCCGTGGAATGTAGTCGGCAAAGCGATGTCCTGGTATCCGATTTATGGCAACACTTATGATTACGGTCCGTTTTAGTTTCCAGTAAATAACCGAAAGGAATAAGACCATATGAAAAAAATCTTGTGCGCGGCGCTCGGAGCGTTGCTGTTGAACATGCCGGCTTACGATGTCAGAAATCCGGCACTGAACCCGGTGGAATTTCAGACGCCGCTTCAACATCAAAATCTGGAACTGGTGAAAGACGGCAGGCTCAATTTTGCAATCGTTTTCGATGAAAATGCCGAAAAACATCTGCGTTATCCGAATCAGAAAGGAATCCGGTCCGCAGTGAATACCCTGATCCGGGAAATTGAAAAATCCACCGGACAGAAACCTGAAGTGTTCGATGTCTCCGAACTCGAAAAGGCGGAAAAATATCCGTATCGCCTTCTGATCGGGGAAAGCGCATTGACAAAACAGCTCGGAATTGATGTCTCGAAGCTGCCGCGGGAAGGATTTCTCATCAAAACCTTTCCGGAGGGCGTCGCAATCGCCGGAAACGACTCCTCCCTCGACAGGGAATTCAACAAAAGCCCGCTTGACCGGGCGGGAGCACAGCGGGGCACGCTTTGGGGCGCATATGATTTTCTGGAACGGTTCTTCGGATGCCGTTACTACTATCCGGGCAAGTACGGCTCACTTCATCCGCAGGTGAGAAATCTGGATATCGCGCCGGTTGCCTATACGGATTATCCGCGTTTCCGGAACCGGTCAGAACAGTGGTTCATCTGGAGTCTTTACGGATGGGGAGGAGAAAAGAAGATCAAAAAAGAATGGATTGAACTTCTGGGTCCGTTGACCGACGGGGATCTTCAGTTCACAGAGGCATGGCGGCTTGCGCGGACCTCTCCCTTCTGGGCGGGGCATAATCCGCGCCCGGAAAAATTCCTGGCGGCATACCCGGAAAAAAAGGAGACCATTTTTTATCGCGCCCCGAACGGAAATCAGTATTATAACGAGAAACAGCACATCGGCAACTATTTTGATGTGACGAAACTCGAATTCGCGGATCTTCTTGTGGATTCACTCAAAAAATATTATGCCTCGAACGGAAAAGAAAATGACGGCTGGAGCAATGTCAACAATACATATATTCCGTTCGGACAGTGCGATTCCGAGGTGCCGCTTCCGGATATGATCAACAATCCGGTTGTGAAGAAGGAAAATCTGATCACGCAGGAAAACATCAGGCGCGGATTTTCCTACAGCGATATTTACGGGCGTTTCTATCAATATCTCGGAAACCGGCTCAAAAAGGAACTTCCCGGAAAGAAACTGGTTCTTCTTCCCTACTCCAACTATACCCGCGCTCCGTTGAATCCGAAATGGACTCTGCCGGACAACGTCGAGCTCCGGGTCTGCATTTTCGATTTTCCCGCATGGACGCGCAACAGGGAAATTGCCGCAAAGTGGCAGGAAAACATGAACGAATGGTACAACGCACTCGGCAGACGTCCGGTCGTTTCACTCTGGCTCTATAATGTGCCGGGCAATCCGTTTGCCCGCGCGATCGCCCCGCAGCTGATCGCGGATGTCCCGAAGGTGCTGGGAAAAACTCTCGGCAATACAGAACTCTTTTTCGATCAGTACGGCGGATTGGAATTTTATTACTATTACGCCAATTACGCAGGCATCCGCGGCATGTGGAACCCCGGTTTCAATGTTGACGCCGCCATCGCGGAACATTGGGAACCCTTCTACGGAAAAGAAGCCGGAGCGTATCTGAAACAGTTCCATAAGGTGCTGTTTGACAGTTACATGAAATATTTTGTCCCGCAGAAGGAGCGCAATCCGCTTTATCCTGTAACGGTGATCAATGAACTGGAATCTCTTTTGAAGAAAGCGGAGAGCTCTATCCCGCCGGATTCAATCGAAATGAAACGCTTCAGAGTATTCGCCTTTCCGTGGAAAAAGGCATTTGAGTCCCAACGGAACCGTCATGCCTATGCCCGCCCGCTTTACGGTGCACATCAATTGCTTTCCACCGAAAAAATCACTGTGGACGGCAAACCGGACGAAGTCTGGAACAGAGTGAAATCCATGCCGACGCTTGACCCGCGCGGGAGCAACGAAAAACCGGAATATCCGTCCGATATCAAGCTTGCATGGGATAAAAAAGGCATCTACGGACTGGTCGTTTCCCCTGATCCGCCGCTTGCCGATGAGAACAAGTCCATCTGGAACAATTCCAATGTCGAAATTTTTGTTTCTCCCGGAACGAAGAAAGAGGACTATTTCCATTACGCGGTCGATCCGTTCAACAAACGGCATTCCGGCACGAAACAGCTTGTTCCCGTGGACAAGCCATACAACGGATACTGGAAGAGCCCCGGTTTCCAATCGGCGGTCGACACAACGGAAAAAGGCTGGACACTGGAGTTCTTCATTCCATACGAAGACCTGAAAGTCAAATCGCCACGAGCCTATAACACATGGATGGTCAATATCGTAACCAATAAAAATTCCGAACCGAAGGAATACAGTTCAACAGCCATGACGCTCGGCAACAATCATAATCTGCCGATGTACGGACTGCTTAAATTTCTCGGCAAGGGAGAATAAAACGGCAGAACGATTGAACAAGGGAACATTCGAAGCAAGAAGGATCGGAAGACATTTTTTCAGATCCTTCATGTTTTGCAAATCTTTTTTAAAATTAAAAACAGCAGGGAGATGAAAAAATGAAAAAGAAATTGAGCATTCTGGCAGCAGGAATCCTCGCGGGAACACTTTGTGCACAAAACGCGGTTACAGTCAAGCAGAAACAATACAGCGGTTGGAAAGCAAGGGATTTTGCCTGTAATCAGCAGGCGGAAATTGTGAACGACAAGAATTTCTACCAGTTCAATCTCCTTCAGTATCAGCCGGATAAAAACGGAAAGATGCAAACGTTCATGAACATTTCCGCACCGCGCCAGGAGTGGGGGTTCGGACGGGCGCCGATCAACTTTCTTTCGATAACGGTGAACGGAATCAGGGAGAGAGACCTCCAGCCGAATGAGGAAAGCTTCAGAACATGGGCCAAACCGGATTCCGCCGGAGCCACGGTGACGCTGAACTTCGACGGAGCCAAAGTCATTTTCGATGTCTATATGAAGAAAGGTTCACCGGTTCTCTGGTTCTCATTCCGTCAACCGGAAAAACAGCTTGAACCGGTCAGGAGCATCAGAATCAGGGCGGATCTGGTAATTTCGCGCCTGCTTACGAAGAACGGCGTCACCGTCTGGAATGATGTCTACAACCGCCAGGCGCAGACTGCCACGCGAAAACTTGAACAGCAGAACTCCCCTTACGCGCTGAATGCGGATGATCAGTACATCATTTTCAGCGACAAAGTCCTGGACGGTTCTGACAAAGATAAAGGATTCGGGCCGTCGTTTCTGGCATTCGACATGGGCGGCGTTAAAGATGCAAATCTGTATCTCGGCAATTCATGGGCGAATAACGTTACTTTTACCTTGAATCCGGATTTCAAGGAATTCAAATTCGGAATCTGGCAGCAGAAGAATGCAATTGCCAATCAGGATTTCATGAAACTTTTTGAAAAGGAAAAAAATTCCTTTCTCCTCCGGTAAAGTCCGCATCCACAAAAAACGCCTTGGATTTCACTCTGAAGACAAGGCGTTTTTTATGTTTTTACTGAAAAAATGAACAGCATTTTTCCCGTGTCCAGTCAATATCGTGGGGCAGCAGAATTTAACGGTATGAAATAAATTAAAAAAATCTGCTTCAGGCTCTTGACAAAACCCGAATTTTATTTATAATATATAATCAGTTACACGTGTAAGTAAATATATTTCAAACAGGGAAACCGGTGAAAATGGCAACAATCAAAGATATTTCGCAAAAACTTGGAATCAGCCATGCCACCGTTTCCTATGTCCTGAACGGACGTGCGGAACAGTTCAAAATCCGTCAGGATGTATGCAGGAAGGTTCTGGAAACGGCAAAAGAACTCGGTTATGTGCGGAATTCGCTTGCACGCTCCATGGTGACAGGGCGCAGCAATACCATTGGTTTCGTAATCAATTCCGGTATGGGAACGGAATTTGTGCAGCGAATCACAGGGGGAATTCTTCAGGCCGTGGATCAATATGATTTTTCACTGAAACTTTTCGATGCCGAAACCTTGAACAAAGCCACCGTAATCCGCCGTTTGCGGGAACAGCAGATCACAGGCGTAATTCTGCACCATCCGGATATTCATGTCCTGATTCCCTGGCTGAAGGAGCTGAAAGGGCTGGACGTTCCATGCGGCATCGTCAACATGAGAAATGACACCGGCATCGGGCATGGAGTAATCTCCGACGATATCAGAGGGACAAAGGATGCCGTACATTACCTGGTCTCACTGGGGCACACAAAGATTGCTCATCTGACGGCAGATGTTTTATGGGATTATGTCCGGGAACGTGAAACCGGCTATCGGCAAGGTATGGAGGAAATCCCTGCTTGCCGGCCTCATATTATACGAATAGGGCTATATGGATTCGGAAGCAACCTGAAATTGCTGAAGCGGTTTCTGTCCGGAAAAAAAGACCGTCCCACGGCAGTCGTCTGCGATTCCGATTATCATGCACTGGAACTGTTTCAGGCTGCATACCAATTGAATATCAAGGTGCCCGATGAACTTTCCATTATCGGGTTCGGCGGTCTGAGTCCCGCAAAATACAGTGCAGTCCCTCTGACTACGGTGGAACAGCCGTTTGAGCAAATCGGCTTTGAAGCGGCACGAATGCTTCTGGAACATATTACAACACAAAAAGTAATCGACGGTCGGAATATCATTCTGCAAAACAGTCTGGCACTTGCCGATTCCTGCGCAATGCCGTCTGCCATGCAGCATCATAAGAAAAACAACAGGAAGGGGAAGGAGTTTTCATGAAAACAACGGTTACATGCAGATTTACCTTGATAGAGTTGCTGATCGTTATAGCGATCATTGCAATTCTTGCAGGCATGCTTCTGCCTGCATTAAACAAGGCAAAAGACACGGCACAGGGCATCTCATGCCTCAGCAATCTGAAACAGATCGGACTGGCGCAGGCAGCCTACTCTCAGGATTACAGTGAATGGATTGTTCCTGCAAGAATAGATGCAGACAATGCCGTTTACAGTTATTACAGCCGCATATGGTTCGGATTGCTTTCCGGATATGCCGGGCACAATACCTCCGGCGTCATGGGAGACAGGATAACGCCCAGCTACGGAGCCAGTTACAACGGGCCGAACATTACGAAAGGTTCCTTTGTCTGCCCCGGTGCGCAGAAACCATTCAGCGAAAATACGGAAAAAGGATTTTCCTATACGCATTATTCAATCAACATCTGGCTTTCCGGGCAAGGAAATACACGAACATCGTTCGATACTTTCCAGCGGCGGCTTAATGCTTTGACCAAACCCTCCCGCGCCATATTTGCAGGGGATACACTGCGTGCTCAGGCATACCGGCTTGTAACTCCCTATGATCCCTCTTTCCGGCATGGTTCCAAAGATCCGCGTCCTGTCGTTCCGGACAGCGGTCCGGCGCTGAATGCGGCATATACAAAAGGCAAAGCCCAGTTCACTTTCATGGACGGACATGCGGAAGGAGTCTTTTATAAGGATTTTGTGAAATGGGCGCCAGATAACTCCAGCTCCATAGACTGGGGAAAGACTCCTTACTCGATTTACAAGGACAGGAAAATGTATGCAACCGGATACGATATTGCCAAGTAAAATCAAGAAAGGAACAGTATGAAAAAACATCTATTGACGTTATTGGCCGTTCTTTCCCTGGGCATCGGGACAGCACAGGAATCTTATGAAGCGGGATTCAATGAAGGAAACGCAGAAGATCTGCCGAAAGAATGGGTGCAGAACCGTTATGAAAATTTCAAGCCTTACGGCACGGTACGCATCGTCGACGCTCCCTTTGCAGAAACAAAATACAAAAAAGCGGCGGAAGTATGCGGCAGTGAATCCAAGGCGGTTGATCTTATTCTTCAAAGGCAGATTCCGGTTTCAGCCGGAGATATCATCGCGATTGAGGCTGCTTTTAAAACAAATGCCGGTTCGGAAGCAAGATTCGGCTTTTACGGCAGCTCAAAAAAGGGATTTAATGAATACGACGCCAGAAACTTCAAAGCAATTTCCAACGACTGGGACAAACGTGTTGCGATTCTGGAAATCAAAAAGCCGGAAACGGAAACTGTCAAGATCTTCGTCAGTGCAAAACCCGGGACAAAAGTTCTCTATTCCCATGTAAAGATCACCAGACTCGACAAAAAACAATCCTTCTATTATTCAACCGTACAATCAAAAAAACTGTTTCAGGAACTTGCTAAAGGAAACAATCTTGCCCGCGGGAAAAAAGTCACTTTCCAGCCGGAACCGCGTTACCCGCTGACCGCAGCAGGCGGAACGGATGCAACAGATCTGACAGACGGGCGTTTTGCGTCTTCCAATCTGATCTGGTTTGAAAAAGAGGCTGTAGGCTTCGAAGGAGCACATAACGGTGCATCCATTACAGTTGACCTCGGCAAAGTACAAAGCGTAAAAAAAGGCATCATCCGTCTGCAGGGCGGACGCATGCAGGATTATGCCACGGCATTTCCGGATGTCCTTGAGGTATGGGTCAGCAAGGACGGAGTGCATTCCTATCTTGCCGCGAAACTGACAAAACTCAAAGCTATGGAAATGGAATTCTCCAACTGGAAAGACCTTTACTATCTGCCGGAAAGCGAGGATAATACAGGCGTGCCATATGTTTATCCATTTTCGCTGGATATCAAAGCGGATGCACGTTTCATTACATTCCGGTCTCCCGTTTACCGTCTGCGCTCCATGTTCAGCGATGAACTGGCTGTTATCGAAGCCAGTTCCAGCGACAGAGCACAACCGGATTACAACAGTGTTTACAAAACTGAACCACGCTTCATCAACCACGGCAGTATCATGATCTATCCTAAGATGGATACCTTTTACATCGCGGAAAATGTCTATCTGCCGAATTACCTTTATGCGGATTCCCTGCTGAAGGAAAACACAGGAAAGTTTTCCTATGCCATTGATCTGCCGCAGGAGGTGACATTTCAGCCTAGCAAGGCATGGCCCGCCGACACCCGCAGACTCGGCAGGACGGAAACAAAAAACGGACGGACCATTCTGTATTTTGAACCGAAGGATTCCCTGAAAAATTTTCTTGCCGTTCAACAATATGGATTCGGTCCGTTTTACTTTTCCGTGGATCATGCCGAAAAAATTCCGGCGCAGGAAAAATATGTCATATTCACGACATATTACAACGGCAGGAAAGCGCTGGAAGTCCGCCGCGGCATTGAGTTCCTGAAGATGCCGGAAGTACCGCAATTGAAGCAACTTGATATTTCGCTCTGGCTTGAGGAACGTTTCAAGGACGCGCCCGATTACCATAAAACCAGTAAAAAAACCGGGTTCACAACTGAAATGTTCTTCCCGCGTTCCGTCGAAGACGCACGGAAATTTCTTCCTTTAGTTCTGGAGGCTAAAAAACAGGGAAAAAAGATTCGTCTTGAACTTGAACCGACGCAACGCCTGTGGGTCCGCTGGAAAGACAGAAACACCTATCGCTGCATCGGCTCGGAAAATGATCTTCGCTCTGTCTGTCTCGCTTACCGGGGAGAGGAATATCTCAAAACAGTTGAGGAAATCCGCGACATCGTGAAAATTCTGCCCGCCGATACGATCACGTTCGATATTGAGAACTGGGAACCGAACCGGATGAATGCTTCGATCAATCAATGCCCCCGCTGCAAAGAAGCAAAGGAAAAAGCAGGAATTTCCACATGGGTAGAATATTTTGAGAAGTTTCAGGCAGATTATGTCAAGAAATATGCTGAGGCAGCACGGGAAGGCGCAAAACAGGCTGGACGCCCCATCCCGCGCATCGGATATTACGCCCTTGCGCCGGATACAGCTTACCGTTGCCTGGAGGGACCTGTTTCTCTCCTCGGATACCGGTATCTTTATCCGGATTACAGCAATGAAATACAGAAATCTTATTATGGGCGCTCCAGCGCGGGAGCACATCACATGATGCGCCGCATATCTAAGGAAATCGGCAATCCCTTCATTCTGGTTCCATGGCTGAGCGGAGGGACAGGAGCCATCTGCACCGTTCCTTATTCCTACCGCACGGAACAGCATGTTCTGGAAACACTCATGAACGGCGCAGGCGGAATCCAGTTTTACTCACGGAAAAGTTTTGAATCACCGCTTGATTATTATTACCTCGCACGTGCCCTCTCAATGCTTGCCCCTTACGAAAATATCCTGATGAAAGGTTCCTTGGATGAGTCGCTTACAGGTTCCGATCCGAACATGCTTTATACGGCAAGAAAACTGGGAAGAAAAATTCTGTTCCTGGCTGGCAACTATGAAAGACGGAAAAAGGCGGATGCCGTTCTTTCGCTGAACAATATTAAATCAGTTCAGACTCTCTCCCCTTCTCCGAAAGCAACACTGAACGACGGAAAAGTCAGAATTCTGGTAGAGCCGGACTCTTTCGGGCTTTATCTCATAGAAATATAAACAGCAGAAAACTGTCTTTACAGATTCCGGCGGAAAATTTTTCACATGGAAAGTCTTCCGCCGGATTTTTTGGCGCCGGGGAATAAAAATAAGAGATTTTTATGATTTTTTTCTTTCGCTTTCACGAAAACCGGGTATATATTACTGTTTTATGAAAATCATAGACTGAACTGAAAAGCAGAGAATACAAATCTCTGCCCGGATAAAGAAATGGAAATGAAAATGATGAAATACCCGATCCCGGAAAAGATTCCGCTCAGAAAACGTGAATGGCTTGACCGCGAACTCACAAAAGCGCCAATCTG
>OQWE01000656.1_pt1 | contig 11881 bp, 6 predicted proteins | sample 1691591 | NCBI WGS metagenome assembly OQWE01 (sample SAMN03418265, study PRJEB22391) | human gut metagenome | biome: human-gut; feature: organic feature; material: feces | host: Homo sapiens | place: Tanzania | collected 2013-01
TTGCAGTAGCATGAAAAAACGGATTGTCTGGAGCGTTGTTGGCTTCGGACAATCCGTTTTTTTGTTCCAATCGGTCATTAGAGCTTGTCGGGCTAAACCTCAGATGGTCATCAAGGCATGTCGGCTAAACTTCAGATGGTCATCAAGATCTGTTTTGCTAAACTCCACCTCGCCCATCAACCCGATTCTGACTGAATCACTTTATTGTCGTTTCATACACCGTTTCGGGGTCAGCCTTGCCGAAGTCCATGTCACGGTAGGCTTTGGGGAGGTCGGACATGTCGAGGGTTATCTCCTTGTTTACGGGGCGGTCGGGGTCGAGCAGGGAGTGGGAGAAGAGCCAGTCGTAGGTCTTGCGCATATAGAAGAAGCGTGCCGGAGCACCGTGGTTGGCGCCCTGCAGCCAGGTGTAGCGCAGACGGGAGTCGTTGCCGGACTTCTCGAGGTCGTTGACCACCGATTTAGACTGGCTTATGGATACCGCTCTGTCGGCAGTGCCGTGGATTATCCAGAGAGGCAGTTTGCCGAGCGGCGTGCGGTCTTTCTTCGAGCATCCGCCACACATGGCGAGAGCCGCCGCCACTTTGTCGGGATATGTGCAGGCGAAGTCGAGAGTGCCATATCCGCCGAGGCTCATTCCGATGACATACACATGGGTGGAGTCGCAGGCATAGTTCTGTTTCGTCCATTCCAGCACGTCGTTTATCTTCTTCGGATTCCACGCTCCGCCGGGGTTTTGCGGCACCACCACCAAAGCGTCTACCTGCCTGCCCTTCACTATGGCGTCGAGCGGTCCGTAGCGTCTAACCCTGTTCAGGTCTCTTCCGCAGAGGCTCTGTCCGTGCAGGAATATTATCACCGGAGTCTCGTTGAGAGTGTAGTAATATTCCGTTGGGGTGTAAACCCAGAAGTTGTAGCCACCGGGTATGGCGTCTTTTACGGGGCGTATGAAGTCGTATTGGGCTTTAGTCTGTAATGATGCCGACAGGATGAGCGCCAGCATGAGAAAGATTCTCCTTATTATATTTGGCATGTCTTTATGTTTTGTTCTTATAGAAAACGCAGATGAGTGGCGGTTTATTGTGTTTGCCCCCGGCAAATGACGCTTAATTATCCCTATAATGCCCGTAATCCGATAATTATGTATATATTTGCAGGAAACAAGCTTAAGGTATGTGTATGACCTCAATCTTATATTAAGGCAAATCTGACAATACTAATCTAAAATAAAACAACAGTTATGCGAAAAATCTTGTTCCTTGCAGCCGTACTGCTCGGATTGGCGGCAAATGCTGCATTTGCTCAGGGATATCCCTACGACAACCTCTATGAGAACCTGCCTTTCAAGATGCCCAAGGTGGTGCGTCCGGTGTTTCCCGACAGGGAAGTCAGTCTTCTGAACTATGGAGCCAAGGGCGACGGCACCACATTGTGTACCGAAGCCTTCAGAAGTGCCATCGCCGATCTTGAGAAGAAGGGTGGCGGCAAGCTCACGGTGCCGCAGGGAGTGTGGTTCACCGGTCCGATAGAACTGAAAAGCAACATCAACCTTCATCTTGAGAAGGGGGCGATAATACTGTTCTCGCCCGATCCCGACCTCTATCCGCTCGTCAACAACGTGTTCGAGGGTCTCGACACCCGCCGTTGCCAGTCGCCGATATCGGGCACCGGGCTCACCAACGTGGCGATAACCGGCCAAGGGGTGATAGACGGCAACGGACAATACTGGCGGCCGCTCAAACGCGAGAAGGTGACGGCGGCATACTGGAAAGAAGCCACGTCGAACGGCGGAGCCTTTATCCGCGACGGTTTCTGGATACCTACTGAGGGGGCGAAGAAAGGTTATATGATGGCAGACATGAATGTGCCAACGGGCAATCTGTCGGAAGCGGAGTGGGACAGCATCAAGGTGTTCCTTCGCCCCGTGATGGTGAACATCGTGAGCAGCAAGAACGTGTGGCTCAACGGAGTCATCTTCCAGAACTCCCCGGCATGGAACGTCCATCCGCTGATGTGCGAGAATGTGCTCATCGAGGATGTGGAGATACGCAACCCGAGCTTCGCCCAGAACGGCGACGGCCTCGACCTGGAGTCGTGCAAGAATTCGCTCGTGGTCAACTCCCGCTTCGATGTGGGCGACGACGGCATCTGCATAAAGAGCGGAAAGGATGCCGACGGCAGAAGACGCAACCGTCCGTGTGAGAACGTCATAGTGGATGGCTGCACGGTGTTCAAGGGCCACGGCGGATTCGTCGTAGGCTCGGAGATGAGCGGCGGTGTCAGGAATGTCAGCGTGAGCAACTGCCAGTTCCTCGGCACCGACGTGGGCCTGCGCTTCAAGAGCAAGCGCGGCAGAGGCGGAGTGGTGGAGAACATCTGGGTGAAAAACGTGTCGATGTTCGACATCCCCACCGAGGCAGTGATATTCAACCTCTACTATGGCGGTATGTCGGCAGCCGAGGCACAGGCGGCAGGCAAGAACAAGGCGGAGGAGATAAAGCCCGAACCCGTGACCGAGGAGACGCCGTGCTTCCGCAATATATATATAGAAGATGTGGTGTGCCGCAATGCCAACCGCGCCATGTTCTTCAACGGACTCCCCGAGATGCCCGTACAGAATATCAACCTGAAGAATATCGACATCACAGCCAAGAAACCTGCCGAATTCAAATACTGCGAGAATATCCGGCAGGAGAACGTAAATGTGAGGATAAGCGAATGATGCGGGGGCGGAAACAATTGTGACAATGTTAAATTTAAGGTTATTTTAATAAATAATGGTTACAATCGCCCGGTCTTTACGTTTTTAGTCTATAAGGAAAGAAAAATACTAATTTTACAAAACCTATTTTTATGAAGACAAGAAAGATGTATAATTCAAGTGCCAACTTGAAAAAGATGTCCATCACGCTTGCTCTGTCCTCTGCAATGCTTTGTCCTGTGGCAGCCAATGCCGCAGGCAACGGAAACGTTGCCCCTTCTCCACAAGCCGTTCAGCAAAGTGGAGTGGTTAAAGGTAATATCGTTGACGAGACAGGACTGCCAATGATTGGTGTTACCGTTATCCCTATGGGACAGACAAAGAACGGTACTGTTACAGACCTCGACGGTAATTTCACCTTGAACAACGTTTCAGGAAAGGTAACTCTTGAAATTTCATACGTTGGATACAAGACCCAGAAGGTGCAGGCCACCGTCGGCACCCCATTGTCGCTCAAGATGGTTCCCGAGTCAAACCAGCTCGACGACGTTGTCGTTATCGGTTTCGGTACCGTTAAGAAGCGCGACCTCACCGGTTCCGTGGCTTCAGTGAAGTCAGATGTCATCCTGCAGACCCCTACCACCAGTGTGGCTTCAGCCATGCAGGGCCGTATCTCAGGTCTCGACATCAACGGCAGCGACCTCCGTATCCGTGGTAACCGTTCAATCAGCGGCGGCAACTCTCCGCTCGTGATTATCGACGGTGTGCAGGGCGGCAGCATGAGCGACCTCAACCCTAACGACATCGAGTCTATCGACGTGTTGAAAGACGCCTCCTCAACAGCCATCTACGGTTCGCAGGGAGCCAACGGTGTAATCATCATCACCACCAAGAAGCCGGAAGCCGGCAAGATGTCAGTGTCTTACGACGGTTACGTTACTGCAGCCTTCCGTCCCGACCGCGCCGACTACCGTTCGCCAAGCGACTACTACAACACCCGTCGTCTGGCAGCGCAGAACGCCGGACTCTGGAGCAGCGAAGCCGACGACCAGTCGCTCTTCTCAAGCAACGAGGCATACGCAGCCTATAAGGCAGGCGCATGGACAAACTATGAAGACCTCATGCAGAAGAAGACCACATGGAGCACCAAGCACACCGTGACCCTCTCTGGAGGAACAGAGAAGACGGCAGCCCGTTTCTCTGTGGGCTATGCCAACGACGGCGACAAGTGGAAGAAGAGCGGCGGCACCGACCGTTACACTCTGCGTGCCAACATCGACCACAACTTCCACAAGTGGATCAGTGCAGGAGTGACATTCCAGCTTGCCCATACCCGTTCAGAGTATTCACCATACATGAAGGCAAAGAATACCGGTCTTGAGCTGGGTTCACCTTATGGCGTATACAACAATGAAACAGGCGAGTATAGCATCGGCAACGAACTCGTGACATATCCACTGGCAGCCGACGACTATGTTAACCCGCTGATCGACCGCATTGACGGCGACAGATACAAGAAAGAGACCTACGCTACAAACGTAGTGGCAAACGGATACTTGGATATCCACCCGATTGAAGGTCTCTCATTGCGCTCGACACTCAACACCCACATCACCAACTCCTCTTCAGGCGACTTCATTGCCGAGAACCACTCTACGCTTATCGAGAGCGGCAAGACAAGAAGCCAGTCTAACATGTCGAAGGGTTCTTCTACATACGTGGAGTGGAACAACGTGTTGACATACAACTTCAAGAAGCTCCTTCCAGAAGACCATCACCTCTCACTGACATTCCTCACCACATGGGGAAAGAAGGTAGCCGACAATCTGAGCGCTACATCCAATGGCCAGACACTGGCAAGCAACCTGTGGTGGAACATGGGCAGCAACGACGGCGGTGAGGGCGCACTCTCACACTCAAGCTATTATCAGCAGGCACAGAACTTCTCTTATGCCGGCCGTGTGATGTACGACTGGAAAGGCCGTTACCTCTTCCAGGCATCCCTCCGTCGTGACGGTTCTTCAAAGCTTGCCCCAGGTCATCAGTGGGAGTGGTTCCCATCAGCAGCCTTTGCATGGCGTATCTCCGACGAGCCTTGGATGAAGCAGACCAAGTCATGGCTCGACGACCTGAAGCTCCGTGCCACATACGGTGTGTCAGGTAGCCAGAGTGTAAACGCATACGCTACATGGAGCGGTGTTACCTTCGCCGACTGGAGCTTCGGATTCCAGGACACACAGGCAAACCGCTACTTGCTCGGTGTGGTTGACAACGGTTACTACAAGATTGCCAACAAGACCACGAAGTGGGAGCGTTCAGCATCCTTCGACCTCGGTTTCGACGCAGTGCTCCTCAACAGCCGCTTGAACATCACCTTCGACTGGTATTCACAGAAGACCACCGACCTCCTTCTGCAGCGCTCACTGCCTACATCAGCAGGACAGGACGGTAAGTATGCCACTATGGTGAACATCGGTTCAGTGAAGAACCACGGTGTGGAATTCTCTATCAACAGCCGCAACATCGTGACAAAGGACTTCACATGGGGGTCTACACTCACATTCTCAGCCAACCGCGAGAAGATCGACGAGCTCTACGACAATCTGAAGGAACTGCAGACAGGTACAGAGAAGGAGACACAGACCTATATGGTAGGTCATCCTATCCACTCATACAAGACATTCAAGTATCTCGGCATCTGGACCACCGACGAGGTGAACGCCTGGACCGACGAGACAGCATACTACAAAGACGCAGCCAAGACACAGCGTTTCCAGGCTGGTGACATCAAGGTTGCCGACCTCGACGGCGACCACGTGATCGACCAGAACAAGGATATCGCTTATGTAGGTTCTACATCACCAGACTGGTTCGCTGGATTCAACAACGACTTCCGCTACAAGAACTGGGACCTCTCAATCTATTTCTATGCTCGCTGGGGACAGTGGGGCGAGAGCAAGGTGGCAAACTACGACCCTTCTACCGGTGGCATCTACTCTAACTTCGACTACTGGGTGGCAGGCACAAACGAGGGCGGCTCGCTGCCAGCACTCTACAAGGGCCGCAAGCTCTTCGACTACGTAGGCTACCAGAGCCTCTCTTACTGCGAAAACTCATTCATCAAGCTGAAGAGAATCTCGCTCGGCTACACATTGCCACGCACAGCATTGAAGGCAATGGGCGTAAACAACGTGCGCATCTACGCCACAATCAACGATCCTCTCTACTTCGTGAAGAATGACTGGCAGAAGCACTTCGATCCAGAGGGCAACCAGCGCAGCGTAACCGTTGGTCTTAACGTAAACTTCTAATCACCGTCAATAAAGGAAACAAAATGAAGAATTTCAATAAATATATTATCGCGGCACTGCTCGGCGGAACGACGATGGGATTCACCTCATGCTCGCTCGACGAATATAATCCAAGCAATGAGGGTGCCGACGCGGTCTTCGTTACCGAGAAAGGTATGGAGAACCTCGTGAACCAGATGTATTACAACTTCCGTTGGAAATTCTACGGACGTGAGGACCCTTGCCTCTATATGGAGGGATCGGCCGACATCTGGCAGAACATCGGATCAAACTACGACTACGGTAAGCAGCTCACACGCTGCGTAGACCTGCAGGGCGACCGCGGACAGTTTGCCAACGTATGGAACCGTGTCTACGACAACATCAACGTCTGCAACACCATCATCGGCAGGCTCGACGACTGCAAGGAACTGTCGGCAGACAAGAGAAGCGACTTCGAGGGCGAGGCAAAGTTCATGCGCTCCTACTGCTACTGGTGGCTCACTGAGTTCTTCGGCGACATAGAGCTCAAGACCAAGGAAACCAAGGATCCTGAGTTCACAGCCAAGCGCACCGACCGCAAGACAATCTACGACGAGGTGATCATCCCTGACGCCAAGTTCGCAGCCGAGAACCTGCCTGTCACTCCTTATGAGGGCAACGTAGGCCGTTCTACCAAGAAGGCAGCCAAGGCACTCCTCGCACGTGTTCTTCTGACCCGTGCACAGTATGAGGAGGCAGGAAGCGACGCTCAGAAGGCTTTCTATCAGCAGGCCCTCGATGCAGCTCTCGACGTGATTAACAACAAGGCAGCTCTCGGTATCAGAATCTATGACACTTACGACGAGATCTGGCAGGCAAAGAACAACAAGACGAACACCGAGTATCTGTGGGTGTCTACGTTCTCATCAGTATCTTCACTGAATGCCGACTCCAAGCCAAACCGTCTGCACTCATACTTCTCTCCGAAGCTCGTGGGCAACGCCGGTATCCAGAACACACAGACATCGTTCGACTATCCGGCAGAGTCAACACTCCTCATGCCTACATATTATTTCATGAACCTCTGGGAGGATTGGGACGCTCGCTACGATGCCGACTTCCAGGAAGCCTTCATGAACCCGTCGAAGTATCCTTACAAGTGGAAAGAGGCTGAGGCCAACAAGTATAACCAGCCAGAGCTCAAGGACAAGAAATCTGCAGTGAACGACACTCTGCTCTATTTCACCCGCAAGCACATCAGCGACGAGGCAAGCCGCAACTACGCCACTGTAGACATCGACGAGCTGTACGACACCGGCAACGTGAACGCTTATGGCGGTGCACCTCTGCGCAACTACAAGACCGATGCTGCCAACTACGACTCCAAGACTTCGCAGTATATCGCCGCTTCATTCCCACGCTTCAGAAAATACCGTATCTGGGATGGTGACGAGAACGGAACTATTCTCCTTATGGACCAGAAGGCAAACCAGAAGGCAAGCCATGCCGACGTGCCGGTAATGCGCTATGCCGAGATGCCTCTCATCGCTGCCGAGTGCTACATCGCCCTTGGCAACCCTGGTGCCGCTGCCGACATGATCAACAACGAGATCCGTACGGCACGTGTTGTGAAGGCTGGCCACAGCCTGAGCGAGGCACAGGTGAATGCGTCACAGATGACAATCGACTGGATTATGGATGAGCGTGCCCGTGAGCTTTGCGGCGAGTGGCTGCGCTGGTTCGACATCAAGCGTGTTTACTCTCCACAGGGCAAGTTCGCTTCCACCATCATCGGTCGCAACCCGAGTATGACGAAAGACGACTGCATGCAGGAGTATCACGCCCTCCGTCCAATTCCAAACACATTCCTCGACAAGCTCGAGAATGCGTCGGAGTTCGGACAGAACCCGGGATACAATCCATATACGAAATAATGGCTGACGAGAATTTTCTCGTTGACTTGTAAAAAAAAGCGGAGTGTCATGGTTACAATACCATCGGCACTCCGTCTTTTTTTAAATATAAACAAAGGACAATTTAAAAAAATAAAGATTATGAAGAAAATTCTACTTTCAGCAATCGCCCTTATGGGTATGGTTTCAGCCAGCGCACAGGAGGCTACAACTCCTTACATTCTTTCTCAGGTTGAGGCAAACACTTATGCCGTTACGATGACAAACGATGAGATCACTGCCGCTTTCGATGCACAGTGGGTTGCAGACGCTTGGAATATGGGTGCCGCTCTTCCGGCAGGAACAGTGATGTTTGAGAACGACGACCTCGTCATCACCGCTGCCGTTGACAAGACTCCGGTATATACCGAAAAGGGAAAGCTCTCTCAGATCAAACAGGAGAATCCCGGTTATACAGGATATGTGAATGCCGGTTCTACATTGGATCAGAACAACTGGGAAGAAGGCATTACCATCCAGGACATCGCAACGGTTAAAGCCGGCAACCAGGGTATCGTTGCCGTTACACCTAAGAAGGCAGGTGTGTTGAGCTTCGGCGTTTATGCCGGCAACAACAGCCGTGAGATCGGTATCTACAAACTCGCTACTGATGACGAGAAGGCAGAAGGCGAGTTCGGAGCAATGATCGCAATGAACAACTTCCGCAACGATGGTGAGAACGGAACCGTAGAGAACGCTCCTGCTTTCGTTGATGCTCAGGTTGAGGCTGGCCGTCAGTATGCCTTGATTGCCGGTGGCAACAAGAACCTCTGTCTGCATCAGATCAAGTTCGTTGCCCAGGGTGGTAGCGTTGATGGTATCAGCTCGGCAGAGACTACAACCGTAAAGAACATCACAGCCATCTACACACTGGCTGGTGCACAGGTAAGCAGCTTGCAGGACGGAGTGAACATCGTGAAGTATAGCGACGGCACATCAGCAAAGATCGTTAAGTAACAATCTCTCAATATGGACAACGTCCACACCGATTAGCGTATCGATGAAAAAACAACTCCCGTCAGGCATTTCGTCAGGCGGGAGTTTTTTTCGTCCTTCCTTTGAACTTGTCAGGGAAAATGCTATATTTGCAAAATTGATTACCTCTCCCCTCCGGAGACCCAAATCTCAACAAAACTACTATAAACAAAACAATATGCTAAAGGAAATCAGAAATGCCGGTATCGCCGCTTTGGCGCTATTGGCGTTGCAGCCAGCCTATGCTACCATCGAGGGCAGTCTCGACCCCACGTCGGTAGTGGCACAGTGGAGCAACACTTCAACCTATCCAAAAGTAATCGACATCAACTTCAGCGACGCCACATGGCCCGACACTTGGAAGGGAGAGACAGGAGTAGACTGTCCCGACTTTGCCAAGGGCGGTTATGTCAATGCCGTGCTGAAAGTGGGAGCCAACGGCGGCACAGCCGTGCAGTATCCTGTGCTCTTCCACAACTGCACCTTCGCCACCAAGAAGTCATACAACGGTTTCGCCGGTGCCACGGCAGCCTTCTGCCGACAGTATTACCTCGGTCAGAACAAGACCGGCAACAGCACCGCCACATACAACGACTGGACCGTTGCCGGCCACACGCTGCATCTCGAAGACAACATCACATACGACGCCTCCGGCAACCCCAACTATGGCGAGGCAGGCTTCGTGCAGATGTGTCGCGACGCAGCCATAACGGATGCCGCCGGCAACAAGGTGTCGCAGCACGGATGGATAGAGATAGACCATATCCCATACGTAGACCGTGTGCAGTGGTCGTGGTCGTCAACCTCCTGGGGACGCGGCATAAAATGCGACTATAAGATTGGCGACGGCGAATGGAAACCGCTCGTATGGATGGGATCAGAGAAACACAAGATGGGATGGACCGTCTTCTCCGACCAGGGCTATTTCATGGAGAACGTAATCAACGCCTCCGACGTGTCGCTCCGCTGGAGAGTGTGGGACGGCGAAGACCTCAAGAATCCCGTGCAGGTGGATGCCGACGGCAAATGTCCTTTCACCACCTCGCTCAACCCCTACGCCCAGATGCAGGCACCACGCGTACACAAGATACAGATTTTCGGTAGTGAGATAACCGCCGAACAGGCACAGTATGCCACAGACCATCCCGTATCTGACGTAGGCACCCTCTCCGACCTCGGCGGAGGCAGCGGTGAAGGCGGTGAGACCGCCGCTCCCGACGACAATGCCGCCGTGGTGATCTCCACCGTGGCACAAGACGGCACCGGCGACTACACCAAGATACAGGATGCCATCAACGCAATTCCCGAAGGTTCGCGCGGCATCATATACATCCGTCCGGGAGTGTATGAGGAGAACATCTATGCCGGAAGGAAGAGCACGAAGAACAAATACTTCTCTCTCATCGGCGAAGACAAGCAGACCACTATCCTCACCTCTGCCACAAGCCGTGGAAAAGGCAATGAGGACAACAGCTACAACGACTGCGCCGCCCTCAACGTCTATGCCAGCCGCTTCTATGCCGAAAACCTCACCATCCGCAACACCAGCGGCAATGTGGGACAGGCAGAGGCACTCTTCACCAGCGGCGACGCCCATATCTTCAACAACTGCATCCTCAGCGGCTATCAGGACACCTATAAGGCAAATGTGGGAGCACGCGGCTATTTCACCAACTGCACCATAGAAGGCGCCACCGACTTCGTCTACGACGGAGGAATGGAATGGTTTGACAGTTGCCGTATCCACCTCCTCAAGGGAGGCGGCTATATCACGGCACCTGCCGAGAGCGGCATGCCGATGACCAAGGTGATGTATCCCGAGCTCAGCGCCGACAAGTTCTATCCCGGTCTCTTCTTCCGCAACTGCACGGTGACGGCAGCCGATGGCGTTGCCGACGGCGCATACTATCTCGGCAGACCATGGAAGGAAACCTGCGGAGCGATGTTCATCGGCTGCAAGCTCCCCAAGGCAATCAACGCCAAGGGATGGAAAGAATGGAGCGGCTCTGAAAACAAGGCGTCGCTATACGAATACAAGAGCATCGATGCCGCTACGGGCAGTCTTGCCGACGTGTCGTCGCGTGCAGCCTTCTCCCGTCAGGCTACGGATGCCGAGGTGGAGGCATATATGAACCCTAAGTTCCTCTTTGCGAAATACAAGGATGAACCGTTCGACTACGAGAAGATTCTCCGTGGTGCGGTAGCGCCGATGAACTTCGTCGTGACCCCTAACGAGATATCATGGGAGAGCGACGACAACGCAGCCGGATATATTATATATAAGGATGGTGCCTTCTTCCGTTTCACTACCGACCGCTCCCTCACCAAGGATGCTGCCGATGATGCCAGATACAGTGTGGCGTCGGTATCCAGAAAGGGAGTGGTGTCAAAGGCGGTCCTCGCCACCGATGCTCTTCGCATCACGGCATTCCCTACGGCAGAAGGTTTCGGAAAATATGCTACAGGAGGCCGTGGCGGTAGGGTGGTGAAGGTCACTTCGCTTGCCGACGACGGCTCTGAGGGCACTCTGCGCTGGGCATTCCAGCAGTATCCCGGCGAACCTCTCACCATCGTGTTCGCCGTGAGCGGCGACATCCGTCTTGCCGACCAGCTCCGCATAAACCGTGCCGACTGGACACTCGCCGGACAGACCGCACCGGGCGACGGCATCGTCATCACCCACAACAAGATAAACCTGGGCGGATCGCAGAACTTCATCATCCGCAACGTGCGTTTCCGCTGCGGACAGAAGGATGTGAACGGACAGATTCTGCAGGACCAGGCACTCGGCGTGGAAAACTGCAACAACTACATCTCTCGCCGCCGTAGCATCCGCCGTTGCCGCCGAAGTTGTAGTTCACATTGTTTATATACTCGAGGAACACAACATAGTCCTCGCCTCTGGCACCATTGATACGCGGCGAGCGCGACTTGTTGTCGGCAAGCAGGTTGCGATAATAGGATGCCGGCGAACCGCCCCA
>OQWE01000658.1_pt1 | contig 11869 bp, 15 predicted proteins | sample 1691591 | NCBI WGS metagenome assembly OQWE01 (sample SAMN03418265, study PRJEB22391) | human gut metagenome | biome: human-gut; feature: organic feature; material: feces | host: Homo sapiens | place: Tanzania | collected 2013-01
GGGAATACGGTGGTAGCAACTGCGTTTACCTTGGAGATGCGACATGAAGATCCTCGAAGTACATGCTCTGTTCGATGCAATCACCAACGGCGCTGACTACACCACCGACTTTGAGTTCGGCTACAAGATCGACCGCACGGTTGCTGCTGTTATCGAATCTTCCAAGACCCGCGAGTGGGTTGACGTAAAGTAATCGTCACAGAAGAAATATCCGCCGCTGCCGAACAGCGTTTCGGCAGCGGCTCCAGAAAATAGATGGAGGAAAGACTATGTCTATCAAAATTGGTATTGCTCCGGATTCTTGGGGCGTATGGTTCCCGGCAAGCGATCCGAACAATGAAAAGCAGCCGCAGTGGTGGCGCTGCCTCGACGAAATGAAGATCGCAGGTTACGACGGCTGTGAAATTGGCCCGTGGGGCTACATGCCGAACGACAACCCGCAGGTTCTGAAGAACGCTATCGATGCACGCGGCCTGACGCTGGTTGGTGCTACCGAGGGCGGCAACTATCTGGATGACGTAAATGTTGAGCAGATGCTCAAGGACATTGACGACATCTCTGCCCTGCTCAAGCACTTCCCGTCCGCCAAGTATATCGTGCTGCTGCCGCCGATGTACACCAACCTCGCTACCGGCGAGCTGGAAATGAACCCGGATCTGACCGACGAGGAGTGGGCAAAGTACTGTGCAAACGTACAGAAGTGTGCTGACCGCTGTGCTGCAAACGGCTTCCAGGGTCTGTTCCATCCGCACGTTGACAGCCATGTTCAGACCGAGGAGCAGATTGAGCGCTTCCTCAACGACACCAATGTAGATCTGTGCTTCGATACCGGTCACCACGTATACGGCGGCGGCGAGCCGATCTCCTTCTACAAGAAGTGGGCGAAGCGCATTCCGTACATCCACTTCAAGGATTGCGACCTGTCTGTTAAGGCAAAGATGGACGAAAACAAGTGGTCTTTCGCGAAGGCTGTTACCGAGGACATCATGGTAGAGCCGGGCAAGGGCAGCATCGACTTCGCAGCTATGCATGACGCTCTCGTTGAGTGCGGCTATGACGGCTGGTGCGTTGTAGAGCAGGATCTGTTCCCAGTAAAGTCTTTCGACGTTCCGCTGGAGAAGGCTTCCATCGGCCGTGAAAACCTGCGCAAGGCTGGTTTCTAAACCACCTCTCTTATCCAAAATCGATTACACCTTCATATACTCTCTTCTCTAATACTTCATCCGATTAAAAATCCACAGCGGCTAATTCTATACAGGAGAAGCGCTGTGGATTTTCCGCCTTTTATACATAGTTTTTCCCCTATGTGTATATATAAAGAGATATAAGAAAAAGAATTTGTGAAGTTAGGAAAGGAAAAATATCATGGTATTTACACTCGCTTCCTTTGTCGCTGTCACGGCGCTGGTTGCTTTTATCAGCTGGCTCAAGACACGCGGCACGGATGAAACCACACAGGAAGGCTACTTCCTCGGTGGCCGAAGCCTGCCGGGTATTGTTATCTTCGGCTCTCTGATGATGACAAACCTGTCAGCAGAACAGCTAGTCGGACGAAATGGTCAGGGATATTCCGTCGGTATCACCGCAATGGGCTGGGAAACCATGTGCCCGGTTGCGCTGACATTGATGGCGTTGTTCTTCGTACCGCGCTATTTGAAGCTCGGCATTGCAACTATCCCGCAGTTTTTGGAAGACCGTTATGACCGCGCAACCCGCGTTCTGGTCTCCTTTATCTTTCTCGTAGCATATATCGTTACCATGCTTCCGCTGGTTCTTTATGCCGGCTCGGTCGCTATGGAGCGTATCTTTAACGTTACCGAATTGCTCGGCGGCAATCGCTTCCTTGCAACAACCATCATGTGTATTGCCCTCGGTATCATCGGCGGCATTTACGCAATCTTTGGCGGTCTGAAGGCCGTAGCCGTATCCGACTCGCTCAACGGCGTCATCTTCATCATCGGCGCTGTTGTTATCGTTCCGATTCTGGCATTTATCATTCTCGGTGATGGCAGCCTGACTACCGGCATCAGCCGCATGATCAACGATGCACCTCCGGGACACCTGAATGCCATCAAGCCGTGGAACGCGCAGGCACCGGAAATTCCGTGGCCGATGATTATCCTCGGATGCAGCATCAACCACATTTCCTACTGGTGCACAAACCAGTCCATCATGCAGCGTGTACTCGGCGCAAAGAACCTGAAGGAAGCACAGAAGGGTGCTCTTCTCACCGGCTTTGTATGCGTATTCTGCCCGCTGTTCCTCGTCATGCCTGGTATCATCCAGCGTATTCGTGACGGCGGTGTACTGACGGATTTCGACATGGCTTATCCGACTCTGATTCATGACATTCTGCCGACGCCGGTTCTCGGATTCTTCGCAGCTGTTATGTTCGGCGCGATCCTGTCGTCCTTCAACTCTGTACTCAACAGCTCTATGACCCTGTTCACTCTGGATATTCTGCCGGTTATCTCCAAGAAGGAGCGCACCCCGCAGCAGGAAATCGTTATCGCAAAGCGCTTCGGCATCGTTCTTTGCCTGGCATCCATCGTGATTGCTCCGTTCCTCATCTATCTGCCGGCAGGCATCAGCACCTTCCTGAATCAGATGTGGGGCTACTACGGCGTACCGGTTCTGGCAATTGCCTTGATGGGTATGCTCAACAAGAACATTCCAAGCTTCGCTCCGAAGCTCACCATTATCGTTCACATCATTGCATACGGCGTCCTGATGAACACCGTTCCGCTTCACTTCCTGTATTTCGAAGTAGGCGTATTCTTCCTCGACCTGATCCTGCTGTGGGCTTGCGCTAAGATCAAGCCGCGTCCGGTTCCGTACGAGTTGAAGAATCTGGAAGTCGTAGACATGACCCCGTGGAAGTTCCGCTATCCGCTGGTCATTGCAACCTTTGTTGTACTGGCAATTGTTTACATCACCTTCTCCCCGCTTGGCGTTGGCTAAGCAAGAGTTACCCACTTTTCTATTCTCTCTCATATTTCCAAAACAGAGCAGCTCATTTTCCCCGAGCTGCTCTGTTGCTTTATATTATATAGTAAGCACCAACATAAAACGCATCGGATGGTTTGTTTCATCCGATGCGTTATGTATTTACGTCTGCGCGTCCTTCAACTTTTGATATATCTCACTCTGTCCGTCAAAAGGCGCTCCGAAGTCTAAACAGAGCGTATCACCAATCTGTGCTGTCACATAACAAGCCTGCGCAGTTTTATCATAATTTACGGACAGCGTAACTGCATTTTCCCGTGAACTATCTCCGTTCAAATATCCGGATAACCCACCGGCAAAGCATTGATCTCCATTGTCCAACTTGATTTCTGTGAGCCTGCCTGTCAGAGACACCGTATCTGTAACGCCATTTGCCGTAATCGTGGCTTCAGCATTCACACTGGCGTCCGGATCCGAACACTCCGGAATATCCAATCGCAAAAAGCTGTCGGAATCATTCGCAAGGGCATTCCATTCATCAAGCGTGAGACCATACTTTTCTTGAATTGCCAGTTCATTGTCCGGTGTATTCAAAGATACTGTACACACGGGCAGTGTCAACGAACATTTTTCCAAGAATACCGATGTCTGCTCCGTCTGCTGTTCTTGTACCACCGGTTCCTTCTCCTGCTCCGGTGTCCCACAGCCTGACATCAGCAGAGCAAGAACCGTCAGCAACCCAACCATAGAAAACGCTCTTTTTTTCATAAACATGCTCCCTATGTAATCGTTTTTTGAATGCCGCTAAAATGCACAAAAAAACATTGTATATGACAGTTTTTTTATGTATTTTTATTGTACCCGATGCGCCCTTCATTGTCAACAATGATTATATGTTTGACAAACATATTGGACAGGAACTCCGAGTTTATTCGATTGACCAAGCTGTATTGCAGTCCTACGGGCTGCAACACAAGAACCCGTTTCTTATTGTTCTCTTTTGGGAGTATTTATGGTATACTTTCGGTTATATGTGTCTGTACACATAAAATCATTTGAAAATGAGGTTGTTTTGTATGGCAAATCTCCTGTTGGCGGTCATCTATCTCGCCTTTATCAGTCTGGGTCTGCCGGATTCTCTGTTAGGCTCTGCATGGCCTGCGATGTTTCCGGCGCTGCACGTTCCGGTATCCTATGCCGGACCAATTTCTATGATTATTTCTGCCGGTACGATTGTATCCAGTCTGGCAAGCGGACGCATCATAGCCAAGCTCGGCTCCGGCAAAGTGACTGCAATCAGCATTGGCATGACTGCCGCCGCTATGTTCGGATTCTCTGTCAGCGGTTCCTATCTTCCGCTGCTGCTGTTCGCCATTCCATACGGTCTGGGCGCCGGATGTGTAGATGCTTCGCTCAATCATTTCGTTGCTCTGCATTTATCCGCCAGACATATGAACTGGCTGCACTGCATGTGGGGTGTCGGCGCTTCCGCCGGTCCGTACATCATGGGTCTTGCACTCACCGGCGGTCTGGGCTGGACATCCGGTTATCGCATCATCGCAATCGTTCAAATGCTCATTACCGCTTTGGTTGTTTTTTCTCTTCCGATGTGGAAGCACAGTCCATTGACAGAATCCGCCGAACAGGAAGACACGCCCCAAAAAGCCGTCCCGCTTTCCCAAGCTCTCCGCATTTCCGGTGCACGCGAAATTATGATTACCTTTTTCTGCTATTGCGGTTTGGAACAGGCAGTCGGTCTGTGGGCAGGCAGTTTTCTCAAGCTGTGCCGTGATATGACACCGGAAAAAGCTGCAAAATGGGCAAGCTTATATTATATCGGCATTACGGTCGGCAGAGCACTTTGCGGATTCATCGCAAACCGCTACACCGATGCACAGATGATTCGCGCAGGCTGCTGTGTGACATTCATTGGTATCGCCTTGGTTGCGATTCCCTTGGGCGGTCTTTCGGATTTGGTCGGTCTCCTTGTTATCGGCTTGGGCTGCGCACCGATTTATCCGGGCATTATGCATGCCACCCCGCGATTGTTCGGCGCAGAAAACGCACAAACATTTATTGGGCTTCAGCTCGCCAGCGCATACGCCGGATATTTGATTCTCCCGCCGCTGTTTGGTCTGCTGTGCAATCATATCTCACCGTTTTTGTTTGCGCCGTATATCGCTTTGATTCTGCTGCTCATGCTCGTTATGTTCCAGCGCACGATGAAAAAGTGCCGTACTTCCGACAGATAAATCCTGTCTGTTTAGTCTACACGCTGTATCGAATACGCTCCTGCTGCTGTAACAGCTTGACGCAGTTGTTCTTCACACACTTCTTTCTCCACAAAAACTTCCGTCCATGTGTCAGTAAATCGTACGTCTGTCACATCGTCTATTTGCATAAGTTCTTGTCGAATCGCTTTGCAGTCAGATTCTTCTTTTATGCCGGTAAGGTACAATACCTGATAATCCATACGCTGAATTTTAAAAATAACCGGTCGGGTACCATCTGAACAGCAAGCAATCATCACACGCTCATCGCTCATCCAGCCGCGCATAATGGAACCGCCCTGCAAGCCGGTATAAATATATCGCGCGATAGCATCCCATGCTTCCGAGCAATGCGGAAATTCACTTCCTCCTGCTGCCGTATGCGCCGGATAGGCACTCTTCGTCAACGTATGCTGTCCCATGTGCCAAAAATCATCCGCTGTTCCATACCGTTCAAAGATAAACGTGTCTCCGATGTGATAACACGGACAGACTCCGGCGTTCGGATCCGTGCAATACTGGTGTTGAAGCTCTGGATACAATTTTTTATCAATAACCGTTACTTTTACTTTGTGCTGCATCTTGTTCTTCCTTTCTCCAATGTGATACAATAAAGCATTCTAATGTACAGAGGTATATACGATGTTGATACCGCGCTATTTTTTCGCTCATGATTTTTCGCAGTTCGCAGAATATTTTGCGTCTCAGCCGCACAAAAAACGCACCTTTCATAAAAATGAACTGCTTTGGGAGGTAGGTCAGCCGCATGATACCATTCACTACATCCTATCCGGTGTTGAAATGAATTACGCCGATCATGAATCCGGCCGCAGAAAAATTATCAGCTTCCACGGAGCTGGCACGGTGTTTCCCGGTTATCACCGAAGCCACTACAAAATTGAACAAGCTTTGGTTACGCAGTCCCTCACAGACATGTGCGTATTGGAATTTACCATTCCGCAATTTCAAACCATGTTCGAACAAAATACCGCTCTCAGCGAGCAAGTGGTAACTTGGTATTCCATGTACGTCAACAGTTTATTATTCAGCTCTATTCATCAAGAATACAATCCTTCTCTTGTGAAAATCTGTAATCTGTTATATCTCTTGACCATCAATCAGCCGGCTGATGCCGGAACGCGCATCCAACTGACACAGGATGAGCTGGCAGAGTTATTGGGCCTGAGCCGTGTACAGCTGACGCGCGGTTTATCTGCGCTTCGTCAGCAACGCATCATCTCTACCAGCCGCGGAGCCATTCGGGTTCTCGACTTGCCTCGATTGCTTTCTCTTTGTTCTTCCGAAGTATAGCATCTTTTGTTTTCTATTGTCTGCTTCAAATGATGCACAGTCACACAATCCGCACAGAAATTTCTGTGACAAAACTTTCTATCGAATCTTCCACAAAATTATCCACCACATAATGCTCCAGATAGATGTCATCTGTCTGGAGCTTTTGCGTTTTTTGATAGGCTGTCAAGCGCGCATAGGCTTCCTGCACGCTGTCCCAATGCCCGACATGGTACGCTGTCAGATACGCTCCCGCTGGCAGTGTCAGACACGGCAGCTTTTCCATCTTTTTCTCCAGCAGCAAGCCCGCGTTGTCATAGACATTGCACCGTCCCGTACGGATATTATCCGCGTGCTGTACACAGGCAATATCATAATCCATCTGGGCGCCTTCCTGCTCCAACGCTGCGATCATTTCACTTGCTTTCTGATAATACTCCCATTCGCTGTCCGGTGACACGGAAGCATATATATAGTATCTCTCCGGAAACGTCTGTACGGAAACATCTTGTGTCCGCAGCTGTCGAATCGCTTTGATTTTTCGCGTGCGCTGTGCCACCCACTTTTTCATCTGCTGCAGCTTTTTTATCTGCTGATTTAATTGTTTTTCCCGCTGTGCAAACACCTGTAAAATGCGTTCCGGACTGCGGTGACGCATAAATTCCCGAATTTCTTTGAGCGGCATTCCCAATTCTTTTAACATCAAAATGGTGTTCATGACCTCTACTTGATTCACGGAATACTGCCGGTAGCCGTTTTCCGTCACACACTCCGGACAAAACAATCCGATTTCATCATAATGAAACAACGTTTCCTTTGTCACACCCATAAGCTTGGCAAATTCTCCCGTTGTCATGTAAAGATTTCGATTCATCTGTTCTTTTTCTCCAATTCCTCTTGACTATAGGGTTACCCTATAGGATATACTGTCAAATGTCAAGTAAAAAGCACATCGAAAGGAGATATTTTTATGAGTTCATCGCTGAATCAGCGATTTACCCCATGGTCTTTATTAAAATTCGCAGCGCCATCTATTGTCATGATGGTGTTTATGTCGCTGTATACAATTGTTGACGGCATTTTTGTCTCCCGCTTTGTCGGCAGCAATGCACTCTCTGCGACAAATATCGTCTATCCGGTTCTCAATATCGCCATTGCTTTTGCGACCATGCTTGCCACCGGCGGCAACGCGATTATCAGCCGTTATCTCGGCGAAGATCGTCCGCAAAAAGCCAACGCCTGTTTGACGCAATATGTCGTCATTGCCCTCGGATTGGGTGTTCTCATTTCCATTTTGGTTCAGATATTTGCCACGCCGCTCTCTCTGTTTTTGGGAGCCAATGACGTGCTGCTCCGCGACTGCAATATGTATTTGCGCACGCTGCTTGCCTTTGCTCCCGCCTGCGTGCTGCAGGTATTGTTCCAATCCTACTTTGTGACAGCAGGGAGACCAACACTCGGTTTGCTGTTGTCTATTGGCTCGGGTATTTCCAATGCAGTCTTGGATTATCTCTTTATTGTCGTCTTTCAGCTCGGCGTTGCCGGTGCTGCTTTGGCAACCGGCATCGGACAATGCATTCCGGCTGTTGTCGGTTTGATTTTCTTCTTTACAAACAAACAGGGACTGCATTTTACCAAATTCTCTTTTTACAAACGTGAACTGCTGCAAGCCTGTTATAACGGTTCTTCTGAGATGGTTTCTCAGCTGTCCATGGCAGTTGTAACCGTGTTGTTCAACATTGTTCTCATGCGCATTGCCGGAGAACACGGTGTTGCTGCCATTACCATTTTATTATACGGCCAGTTTTTGTTTAATTCGTTCTATCTCGGTTTTTCTATTGGCGTTGCGCCCATTGTCGGATTTCAATACGGTGCGCGAAACAAGGTTTTGCTCCGACGCGTATACCGGATTTCCTTCCTGTTTGTCATCGCATCTTCGATCTTTTTGTTGGGTGCAGCAGAAGTGTTATCCCGCCCGATTATTACAATATTTACCCACGATGCAGAGACCTTCCCGCTGGCATTGACCGGCTTCCGCTTGTTCGCTTTCTGTTTTTTGTTCAGCGGTGTCAACATCACATCCTCCGGATTTTTTACCGCATTATCCAACGGCAGAGTATCCGCGATTCTTTCGTTCTGCCGTACCTTTGTCTTTACGGCAGTCTGTCTGATTTTGCTTCCGCATTTTCTCGGCATCAACGGCGCTTGGATTGCCGTTCCGGCAGCAGAGGCGCTGACGTTGCTCATCTCTCTGTACATGCATCAAAAATACTTTGTGCGTCCCGGAAAACAAAATTATTTCGCAGAATAAGCAAAAAAATCACGGCATTATGCCGTGATTTTTTGCTTGTCTTTTATAGCCACGCACAATACAATCCAATCATGATTGGCATTGTGACGATGGAACATATCGTTGTCAAAACATACAGCACACTGGACTTCGCCGCATCTTTGTCATACAACTGCGCCATGGAAGTGACGGTTGCGCATGCCGGCGTAATACAAGCCAAGAATACCGTCAATAAAATATTTTTGCCGTCTGCAACCATGCCTGTCACATGCAAGGCTCGAAACAAAACCAGCAACAGCAACGGATACACGAGCAGCCGCAGCAGCACGGTTTTATAATTGCTCCACGCTGTAAAAACTTGTTTCAGCGGAATATCCGCAATGACCATACCGGCCAGCAGCATTCCCATAGGTCCTACCATATCACCGGTCATTTGAATCGTGTCATCAATCACAGATGGCAATGTGATATGGCACAAAAACAACACGGCGCCAATGAAAATAGAAATCACATTGATGTTCCACAAAATCTTTTTCCATTGTACCCCTTTGTCTGCCGTCAGCTTGCTGCGGCAGTGCGTCCAAATCAAAATCAATTGCACAACGAGAAAACCGCAGGAATAGACAACATATTGCTGACCGAGCAGTGCTTGAATCAGCGGCACCACCAAGATGCCAGCATTGGTATAAATCACTGTCAATTGTTCGATTGTACTCAGGCGGCATGGCTTGCGCAAAATCGCTGTAAACAGCAAAAACAGCACATGAACTGCTGCCGCAGCTGCAAACGCAAACAGCAAGCCTGTTCGCACCTGCGGAGAATCATCTATCTGAAATGCGTGAACAATCATACATGGGATGACCAAATAGACCAAAATCACCGATACAACTTTGCTGTCCTGCACACGGAGCAGCTTGGTTTTCACCAGCGCATAGCCCATAAACATAATCAGGAAAAGTTTTGCAATTTCTTCCATCAAAATCAAGCTTATTTGCATGTTCTTTGCCTCTTTTTTCTGTTTTTCTTTTATTATATCACAGCTGTAAAGAGGCGATTTCTCATTATACGCTTGTCATGCGGTGCCGGCTTTCCACGATGCGCGCTTCTTTTTCATCCGTCATGCTGTCAATGGCAGCATCCAATTTTTGTACAATTTCCGCTTTTTCAAACGGCATATGCACGACAAAAGGCATTGAATTCGTCGATGTCGCAGAAAAAACAACGATTTCATTGTTCATATTGGCAAGCAAGGTGCGAAATTCATCCAGCCGCTCACGCTCTGTAACTTCCTGAAAGGTTCCCGCATGCCATTCATCATATAATTCCGTTCCCGGCAAAATCGCCAAGGTCGTGAGAATCATCAAATACGGATGCAGCTGATTGAGCAGTGCTGCGGATTTTTTTGCACTCTCATGTGCTTTTCCGTGTCCGGCCAAGCCGCCCAGATAAATCACACGATAATCAACGCCTGCTTGCTCCAGCTTCTTGCATCCCTCGAGAATATCTGCGGCAGTATATCCTTTTTTCGTATGTGTCAGTACCTCATCATCGCCGCTTTCAATGCCTACGACAATATCCTCAAAGCCCAATTGCTTGAGATACCGCATATCTTCTACACTCCGACGCAGTAAATCATCCACACGGGCATAGGTGGAAATTCTGCCTTCCGGCAAATATTTTTTGAACAATTTTGCCAGCACCGCCAGCTTTTCCGTAGATAACGCATACGGATTTCCGCCAGATGCCCATACCTTTTTGGCGTGCGGATTGTACTGTGCCGCTTCTTTCAAATCCGCTTCAACCTGTTCCAGCGGCGCCACGCGAAATGGATATCCATCGTAAAAATTGCAAAAGGTACAGCTGTCGTGCGTGCAGCCGACAGTCACTTCAATAAACACACTGTCTGCATCGGTCTGCGGCCGAATGACCGGGCCATTGTAATGCATCGTTTTTCCTCCAAGAATCTATCCGTTTTTCAGACTGCTATATAAGCTTTTTTGTAATTTTACCGCCTGCGTATGGTCAAAGACGTTCCTTGGCATACAAAATGGCAGCCTGCACAGATTTCACGATTCCTAGAGCAAGAAAGAAAATACCCAAAAACTTTAATGCAGACATACTTCGTCCTCCTAAAAATATGTTTAGCCCAGACGGCTCATTGCGGGCACATCAAACAATACATATGCGCGAAAGCCCTTGAAAGCAGCCAGTTCCGGTTTGATTTAAGATATAAAAATAGTATACCATCCATCCCATTGCGTGTCAAAAACTCGTTTTGTAAACGTTTCGGGAATCGTGTCATTTACATTCCAATAAAGTTAAATACCTCGATTTCGATGGGTTAAAATGGGTATAGCAAAACCGCCTCGCTTGCGCTTGGCGGTTTCTTCATTCTTACTTTTTCTTTGATTGTTTGCATTCTTCCGGATAGAGCTTCTCATATGTGGAATATGAAAAACAATTCGTGTCTAAAATTGCGTCCGGGCAATCATGGCGTTCTCCCCAGCCGAAAACATCCGGTGAATCACCGAGTTTTTTGCATTTTCCGGAACCGTTCCAGTAAACACAAACATTACACTCAGGAATACAGGTTGTAACACTATAAAACGGCGCACGAAATCCCGCGCTAATATCTTCTTCTCTCAGAAATTTAGCCATTCGGAATCACCTCAATTTCTAAAAAATAACGTGGTTTCATACAAGCTAATTGTCAAATCATTTGATCGGTTCAAGTTCAGTCGCTGAACAAGTATATAATGCCCATCGACTCGGATAACCACTGTTATCATCCGCCTTGCGTTCTTCATCAGCTTCAACAGTGAACTGACCATCGAGAATGTCTACAATAATACCAGTAATTCCGCTGGATTTGATTTTTACACGATCAAACAATTCCATTATTTTTTATCCTCTCTATGCAATGTAAATTTTGCATTCCAATATGGATAGATTAAAACCACGCCGCCGACCACGCAGGTTAAAGGCTAGGCGCATTTACATTCCAATATGGATAGATTAAAACGCACAGCAGCAGTCCCGCGCGGTGACATCTCCAATCTCTGGCAGTTTTAAT
>OQWE01000659.1_pt1 | contig 11868 bp, 8 predicted proteins | sample 1691591 | NCBI WGS metagenome assembly OQWE01 (sample SAMN03418265, study PRJEB22391) | human gut metagenome | biome: human-gut; feature: organic feature; material: feces | host: Homo sapiens | place: Tanzania | collected 2013-01
CAAAGAGTCTGCAACGTGGTGAGCCGGAAAGCCGCTCTGCCGATTCTCAGCATGATCCATGTCAAAGCCGAAAAGGATTCTCTGATTCTCAGGACAACAAATCTTGAAATCGAACTTGAATCTACCTTGAAAGCAAATGTCGAGGAATCCGGAACCACCACGATTCCCGCCAAAAGCCTTCTGGCGCTGGTCTCCAAACTGAATGGAACGGAAGTCTCGTTTCACAGTAACAAGAAATTCCAGAGCACGATTCAATGCGGAAACGCGGAATTCAAACTGCTCGGCTTGGACCCGAAAGATTTCCCTGAGGTTTTCACGTTTGAAAGTAAACGGAAAATCACCTTGGAACAGAAAGCGCTCTCCCGTATGATCGACTCCGTTGCGTTTGCCGTTTCCATCGACGACTCCCGCAAGACGCTTCAGGGAATTCTCTTGTCCGTCAAGGATGGAGTTCTGACTGCGGTATCCACGGACGGAAAACGTCTTGCACTGGTGGAAACACAAATTGAAGACAACACCGCAAACGGGGATATCATCGTTCCGCTGCGAACCGCCCTTGAAATCAGGCGTCAGCTCGGCAAAGAGGGAATGGTTGAACTCGGCATTGACGACAAAACCATTCGGGTTCAGATTGAAAACACGGTCATGCTGTCCAAACTGATCGAGGGAATTTATCCGAACTTCCGGCAGATCATTCCGTCCAACTTCCAGAAAGAAGTGGAACTTCCCCGCAATGCCGTGCAGCAGGCACTGGAACTGGTCGCCGTTCCGCAAACCGAGGTCGCGGACGGAGTGAAACTGACGCTGCACCGGAACAAGCTTGAGCTTTACACTCAAAACAGCAGCATCGGCGAAGGCTGGGATGTTGTTGACATCAATTACGGATATGAGGATGAAATCTCGCTGGTGTTCAATACCGCATTCCTGCTGGACCCGTTCCGATATACTGACAAAGAAAATTTCCGTATGAAGATCATTGATCCGACCTCTCCGGTCGCGTTGGAAGACGGAACGGGATTTCTCTATGTCGTCATGCCATTGAGAAAAAAGTGAGTTCGGAATGTCCACAAAAGACACCTTGCGTTGGCTCGTGAAAAACGGACATTTACGGCGTTTTTCCGCAGATGCCTGGAACGGATTCACCGAAGCACAGATGCTTTACTGGATCTCCAAGGGGTGGAAAAATCCGCCGTGCGCATTTACATCCGTCACGATAAAACAGAAAAATCTTTTGCGTTCCTATCACGCACAAGGACTTTTGCGGGGATTTTATCTGAATGATCTCGACGATCTGACGGAACGTGAAGCGGCTTTTTTGATTGGATGCGCCGAAGATAACCGCTGGACCTGCGAAAAAGGATATCAGGACTGCCTGCGCAAAACGATTTCCGACAATGAGTCTGCCACTCCGAAACAGCTCCGGCAAATCATTAACCTCGGCAAAGCGGGATGCCTGAACCGGATATCGATCAATACCCTGTTGAAAATCACCCGTCTCAGCGCCAACCGCCTGATCTGGCGTGGAGAAATAAACCGGAAGGAGGGCAAGCATGTTTCTCACTGCAAATGAACACGAAGCCTTTCTGCGCGGTCAGGCGGCGGGATTGATCCCGGAACATATTCCGCTGCCCCGCAATGAAGAGGAAATCAACGGTCTGATTTTACACATCGGACTGCTTTTCAGCGTAAAAATCGGCTACCGGAACCGGAATATGAAATTCCGTGTTATGGAGCTTACAACTTTCTCCGAAGATTACCTGAATGATTTGCTTCATCGTCTGCCGCAAGTCAGGAAAGATGAAGTCCTTGCGCTGACGGAATTCCGGCAGGAAGTCTACCCGTCTCCATTGGAAGGCTTATATCAGTATTTTTCCTTTGGAAAAGAGATCGTTGCCGCCGCCGACCTGAATCAACGGCTTGCCGAACACTGTAAGATTTTTTCGGAAGAAGAGATTCTTCGAGGTTTTGATTTCCCCTATACCCCGCCGGAATCCGCCGGTGGGGCCACCCTTGAGCAGAGAGCGGAACTTTCGGATATGGTTCTGGATGAACGGCTGCCTGCGATCCCTCGTCGAACATGGGAACATCTGACAGAGGCTCAAGCCGCGGAACTCATTTCGTCAGTCCCGAATCCGGAGGCGGAACTTCCGGATTCAGTCAAAAACGTGCTTTATGTCGTCGAAAGGCTGAGTCGGGAGGAAAGAGAACTCGTGAGGGATATCATCAACCAAAAGCGCACATGGAGGAAAAGAGAATGAAAATCGTCAACGGCAGAAAATTTGTATCCCCGGGCGAGATTGCCGCTTGCCTGAATGCCAGAATTACGGATGAAAGATTCCGTTACGGTGTTCCGGAACTGGTCTGCGCCTGGGCAAACACCCGGAAGCAGTACTTCCTCACGACGGAGAAACAGGTCGAAGAAGGCGTTCACTACATACAGGCAGGAGACGGCGAACAGCTTCTTTCCGAAGAAGCCTGCAAACTGATTGAGGAACTTGCCAATGTGGACGGACACAGCATCCCGCTCGTGACCGATGGCGCCGGAGAACTTTTCAAAGACTGACAGAAGGATTCCGCTGCGGCAACATGCCGCGGCGGATGTTGAAAACCTATGATTGAACTTGCCGTTACCATCATCATTATCGTCTATACTCTTTACCGGATTTATTGTTTTGCCATGCGGCAATCTGCGAAAGAAGAAGAATTCTGGGCCAACCGGAGAATTTTCTATAACGATCTCTTTACGAGAATCTATGCCATCGCCAAAATCGCCCTGCTGATCTTTGTTATCGCCTGCGCGATCCTGCTTTTCACCACACTGGCTTACGGAGAAACGCCCTCTTTACGGGATTTCAAAAATCCGAAATTTCTTGAACTTCTTTTGGGCGCGAGCATCCTTGCGTTTCCGCAATGCGGGTTCATCTGGCTCTACCGCCGTTTCAAAAAAGGTCAGAGACCGGGACCTGTCGGAGTCATATTCTTTTTGCTTATCGCGGGCTTTCTCGGCTTCGGCCTGTTCGCTTTCATCTATCTGCTGTTCATTGAAAAATGAACTGAATGACTGATATGGGAAATCCGTACTGCGGCGGATTTCCCATACCGAAAAGCGTTTCTATCTGGAATCCCGTTCATCGACCCATTGGCGAATCTTCTCCGATTCTTTTTCCCATTCGGGAGACAGAAGCGTTTCCACGAATTTTCTGAAGAATGCTGCCAGCGCCAGTCGGAAGGTGTTCATGAACTCAATGCGTTCCTCCAATCGGTCATCCGCCTCCATCTCCTCCCCCTCGGGAAGTTTGACACCGCCGAAAGCGAAGTTATCGGCATCGAATGCGCCCGTCCAGACCAGATCCTCGTGTTCGAGATAAAATTTTGCTTTCTTGAGTTTCTTTCCGACCGACAACGCCGCTTTCGCCTCCGCCGCGCGCAAGGGGCTGTTACCGTTCTTGAGCGTGTTTTCAGCGGCTCCGTCAGCTTCTCCAGCAAGCGCGAAAGTCAATGGACCTTCAATCGTGAAAGTGCATTCTCCAACATTCGGAACGTCCAGCATTCCGCCCGTTTCCTGCTCGGAAAAATACCACAGCCAGGTCAGGAAATCTCGTCCGGGAACGGTTTCGCCGTCCGAACGTTCGGAAAATTCAATGATCGGCAATTCGTCCGCATGTATTTTGAACTCTGTTTCGCAATAATATTCCGGATTGATCTGCAACGGTTCAATTTTGAATGTTCTGACGAAATATTCGATAAAAAGATCAATCTGTGCCGTGGACGCAGCTCCAAGATAAAGCATGCCGTTATCGCCGTCGATCACGACCGGGATAGAAGAAAGCGTCGGGGGAATCGGCATGAGATTCTTTTCGATCACTTCCTCTTTGATCTGATTTTTCTGTTTTGACGAAATGGTAGTGCGATTATTCGCACGCATCCAGACAAGTTCTTCCCGCTGGCACCATGCCTTGAGCATGGATGCCGGAATTTTGCGTTCGGCTTTCCGCAGACAGATATAAATCAGGTTGTTCCAAAGCACGGTGGCCGGTTCGATTTTCGAATCCAGCAGACAGCGTCCGGACACCCAGCCGATTTCCGGTTCATCCTTGACGGCATCCACGCTTCCGGCGCGGTTCGCGTTCAGCAGTTCGATATAATCCTCCGGCAATGCCTGCGGCAGCGCAAACATCGTGACTGAAAAGGTTCCATTTTCAAAAGGCATGATTGATGTTCCCTCATATCATAAAGGTTGAAATTAAGTGCGATAATGCGGCGGAGTAATATACAATATGGAGAAAGTTTTACAATCAGATTCATGGAGAAAGAAAAAGCTTCTTTCGGTTGGTTCTTTTTTGCCGGACGGGATGACTTTGCATCTGTCAGTCCGCCAAAATGAGGGAAAAACCAACCGAAAGGAATCTGGATATGGACATGATGCAACTGGATCTCTTTGCCTTCGCCGCAGTTCAGGCGAAAAAAGAAATTGAAACAGCTTCGCGGATGGATGAGAGCATTCCCAAAATCGACGCAAAACACACTCCGGTGATTTTGCGGAATTTTCTGAATGACGGCAGGCATGTGATGCCGACGACTCCGGCGGCGAGGATTGAGGCGAATCTCAAGGCGATCCGTCTGCTGAAAGAACTCAGAGCCGGAGAACGGGTTCCGTCTCATGAAGAGCAGATCACGCTTTCGCAGTTCAGCGGATGGGGCGGGCTTACGGAAGTCTTCATGGAGAGCAGCAGATATTTTCAGGATGTGAGGAACCTGCTCTCCGAAGAAGAATATCAGACGGCGCAGAACTCCATTCTCGACAGTTATTACACGCCCGAATATATCATTGATTTCATGTGGGACATCGTCCGGAAGGAACTGAAAATCAAGTCCGGCAAAGTTGCCGAGCTGGGTGCGGGGACAGGAAATTTCATCGGACTTGCGCCGTTTCAGAATGCCTATGAGTTTACAGCCGTCGAGATTGATAAAATTTCGGGAAACATCGCGAAGACGCTTTATCCGGAGTCAGACATCCGGATTGCATCGCTGGAGACGGTCAAGCTGCCGGAGCAGTATGACCTCGTGATCGGCAATGTTCCGTTCGGCAGATTTGCCCCGTATGACCGGAATTACCGTTCTTACAATGCCTGGAATCTGCATAATTATTTCATCGCCCGTGCTCTGGATTGTCTGAAGGAAAATGGCCATGCCGTCCTTCTGACCTCCAGTTCCACTATGGACAAACCCGGTTCCATGCCGCAGATCACGAACGGGCGTGCGGGACTTGTGAAGGCTTACCGTCTGCCGAACAATACTTTCGCCGGAACGGAGATCGTCGCCGATATTCTCATCCTGAAGAAAAATTATCGGGAGACTCTTTCCGGCAATCTGCAATGGGTTGACACAGCCGATAATACGGGCAGAGTTGAGGTCAACTGTTACTTCGCGCAGCATCCGGAACATGTGTTCGGAAGACTCTCGAACTCCGGCAAAATGTATGGCAAGCTGAATACACCGACCGTTCTGCCGGATGGCAAAAGTCTGAAAGAACATTTCGATATCGCGCGAAAAGAGTTCATGCCCACTCTGCCGGAAGTTCCCGAAAATACCGATCTGTTCGGCAATACACTTCCGGAAGCGACAACGCCCAAAGTTGAGGTTGTTTCCTATGCGAACCGGACGGATATTCCGGAGGAGAAAGAGCCGCCGGAAAACTGCCGGGAATACAGCATCTTTTCCTCCCTCGACACCGTTTATCAGGTCATTGACGGCATGGGACACCGCATGAAGGACCGCAAAGGGGAAAATCTCACGCTCAAGGAGACGCAGAAAGTCCATTCCTTCGTCAAGATCAAAGATGCGCTGAATGAACTCATTGAGGCGCAATTGGATTTCAATGCCCCGGATGAAGAAATTGAGGACTTGCGCATCCGGCTTCGCTGTCTTTACAATGATCATGTTGCAAAATACGGCGTGCTTTCCAACAAAACCGTTCATAAATATTGCGTGGAAGATCCCGAATACCTCAAAGTTGCGGCGATTGAAAACTGCCGCAAAGCGACTGAAACCAACAAAGCCGGGATCAAGACGACGAAAAAAGTCTATGAACCGGGCGACATCCTTTTCAAGCGGACGCAATGGCCGTGGCGGGAGCCGGATCATGCGGAAAACATCGTGGAAGCCGGACTGATTTCCCATGCCTACCGCAATAAAATCGACCTTGAATACATCGCCCGGATCACCGGCAAGGATTATGAATCGGTCAAGACGGAACTTCTGGCGAGCGGCGAGTATTTCTACAACCCGGTCGCACAGAGAATTGAACTCAAAAGCCGCTATCTTTCGGGGCACATCAAGATGAAGATCGAGGAAGCGCAGGCGCATGATCTGACCGCCAATGTGGAGGCGTTGAAAACGGTTCTGCCGAAACCGTTGACCATTGAAGATATCGACTTCGCGCTCGGCTCGTTCTGGCTGCCTGCGGAACTCGTTCAGAAATGGGTCACCAAAGACTTGAATGGCAAAGTAGAGATTCATTATGATGAAGATTCCGACAGCTGGAAGGTCGATGCCGATTACCAGAGCAGCCAGCTCCTGAATCAGTACAATCTCGACTCCCTCGACACGGTGGAACTGATCGAACTCATTTTGAATTTGAAAGATCCGGTCATCCAGAAATCGGTCTGGAATGCGGATCGCAAAGCGTATGTCGAGATCATAGATAAAGAAGCGACTCTGATGGCGCGTCAGTATAAGAATGAAATCCAGAACCGTTTCCACGACTTCGTGATGGATGACCGTGAGCTTGCGCTGGAGGTCGAACAGGTCTATAACGAATGCTTCAACAACTATGTGTTGCAGCAATACGACCTGCCGACGTTCGACGTTTATCCGGGCGCGAGTTCGGTAATTGACGGCAAACCGTTCATTCTGCGCGAACATCAGAAGCGGGCGGTCACGCGGTGCATTCAGGAGAACAGCCTGCTGGCGCACGCGGTCGGAGCCGGCAAAACTGCCGTGATGATTACCGCCGCGATGGAACTGATCCGTCTCAAACTTGCGACGAAAACGATGATCGTTGTTCAGAACGCCACGCTTCAGCAGTTTGCGGAATTTGCCCCGAAACTCTACCCGACGGCGAATATTCTTGTTGCCACGAAAAATGATCTGGTCAAGGAGAAGCGCAAACGGTTTCTCGGGCGCATTGCCACGGGCAAATGGGATATCGTCATCATCGCTCAGAGTTCATTCAATATGATTGAGGACAATCCCGATCTCGTGCGGGCGAAATATCAGTCGGAACTGGACGAGCTGGAGCGAATTCAGGGTGCGCGCGGCATCGCCATGCAGCCCAACCGCCGTCAGAAAAAAGCGGAGGAACAGCGCAAACGCAGCCTCAAAAAACGTCTGGACAAACTGGAGGACCGCCATGCCTCGGAAGATATCGTCTATTTCGACCAACTGGGGGTGGACTGCATCTTCGTGGACGAGGTTCACAGTTACAAACGGAACTTCTTCGTCACGAAAATGACGCGGGTGAAAGGGCTGGACAACGCCGCTTCTCAAAAGGCGTTCAGCCTCACCTTGAAGCTGAATCAGATCCGTGAAAAAACGGGCGGCAGGAATATCTACACGGCAACTGGAACGCCTGTCACGAACCAGCTTCCGGAGCTGTTCAACATGGTTCGCTACGTATCGCCGGAGAGTTTGTCGGCGTTTCACGTGGACACCTTTGACCGTTTCGCTTCGACTTTTACCCAGAGCGAAACGGCGATGGAATTGAATGCCGCCGGACGCCTCAAAATGGTCTCGCGGTTCTGTAAATTCACGAACATCGTGGAGCTCTCCAAGATGTTCCGGAGCTGTGCGGACGTGATTCTGCCGGAGGATCTGACCGGCATTCCGAAACCGCCGATCAAAGGCAGGCATCCGGAGCAGATCAGTCTGCCGCGAACGGAACTGGTCTCCCGCTTCATGGATTATCTGAGCGATGTTTACACCTGGTTCGAACAGCTCGACAACTCGAAAAAGCGGGAATTTACGCACATTCCGCTGCTGATTTACGGACTCTCCCGCAAAGCGACCATCGACCTGCGCCTGATTGCCGCCGATGCGAAGGACGATCCCGGCTCCAAGCTCAATGTCTGCGTCAATAAGATTCTGGAAAAGTATCATGAATATGATTCCATCAAAGCAGCGCAGGTCGTATTCAGCGACCTTTTCCAGCTCAAAAATGGCAAAACGGTCTGCTTCGACGTATTCCGTGAAATCAAGCGGAAACTGGTTGCAGGCGGTATTCCCGCCGATGAAATCGCGATCATCAATGACTATAAGACCGACAAGCAGCGGCAGGAGGTGTTCGACATGGTGAACAGCGGCGATGTCCGCGTCATCATGGGATCGACGCAGAAGCTCGGAACTGGTGTCAATATGCAGGAACGTCTTGCGGTGGAACATGATCTGGATGCCCCGTTCCGCCCGGCTGACGCCGAGCAGAGGACCGGACGTCTGGTCCGTCAGGGCAATATTCTGCCGGAGGTCGAAGTGATCCGCTACGGCATGGCGGAAACGCTTGACGCCGGGATGTATCAGATTTTGACCCGAAAGCAGAAGTTCATCAACGACGCGCTCAAGGGCAAACGCCGCAACATGGATGAGATCAACGACACCTCGATTGATTTCGCCTCGTTTTCGGCGCAGATTTCCGGCAATCCCAAGCTGATCCGCAAGGTCGAAGTGGAGACCCGTCTGCGGGAACTGCAGTCGCTGGAATATCAGTTCCGCCGTTCGGTCCGCCGTGATGAAGACTTGAAGCTGGAATTGGAATGTGCGATCCCGCGAATTGAAAAAGATATCGCCCGGATGAAAGAACTTGCGGCATATCCGTTCCCGACCGACTTCCCGCAAATCGAAATCAACGGTGTTGCCTTGGAAGGCACGCCCGAATACCGGGTCAAACAGCTGGCGAATCACCTGACCAACAAAGGAATTTATCAGGCGATTCTGCACGCCAGGCGGGAACGGGAAGACGCTTCTATCGACCTCGGTTATGCGAAGATCAACGGCATCGAAATCGAACTCAAAGCGGTCTGTCCGTTCGAGATCTACCGTGCCCGCGAAGATCAGGCGGTGATTCGTTACCGCCTTGCCGGAGAATCGTTCTACAACGGAAAAATCCGTGTCGGCAGCGATGTGACGACCGGAAGCGGACTCATCACCAGCCTGAAATCCGTGCTGGATGCCAAAGCCAAAGAAGCCGTCGGCGAAGCGGAATCGCTGGAACTGAACCGTCAGCGTCTGAAACAACTTGCCGAAACCGAAGGCAAGCGCGTATTCAAATACGCCGACGAGCGCATCGAACTTCAGAAGGAACTCGACAAACTCCTTTTCGAGCTGAACGAGCTGGACCTGCTCCATGAAGACCGCCGTATCGAAGTCATGCCGCGCCTCTCGGATTATCTCAATCTCGGCGTCGAAGTGATTGCTGAAAAAGTCGAAGTCACGGATGAGTCCGATGAAGAAGAAAACGAAGCGGAAGATGAGTTTGAAAAGAGTGCGTAGAAATAAAACTTTTTGCGAAGAGAATATCTTCGGGATTTATTTGAATCAAGCCTTACTTTTCTCTCTTTTGGGCGGGAGATAGCGGTATAAGCGGAGTTGTTTCTTCTTGCGGCGATTCTGATAGTGGCATGACAGGAGTTTCCAATTCTCCGGGGGAATCCCCAGAGCTGTTCCGGTCAGAGGTTCGTTTGAACTCAATTCCACAATAAAAAGATATAATGCGTCGCATTGGGGAGAATAGCGGGTCAGAAAGGACTTGATTACGGCAGGGTTCACGGTGTCGCCGGGGAAATCGAGGGCGGGGACTCCAAGAGTTTTTACGCCCGAATAGTAGTGGTATCGCCTGACTTCCCGCGGATCGGCGAGAGCCAGAGGCCTGGCGAACTTCGCGGCATCCTGTTTTGCGGTGGAACAATTGGAACGGATATAATTTTCGTAAGGATTGTAGTGAAGCGTCTTCACCAGGCTTGCGATTGAGAGTCCGATGAGGAACAGCCACGGGACCATGCGCCTGAGTCTCTCCGGAAATTTCGGAATCAGCTTGCAGAGGTCTTCCAGTTTGAAGCAGAAATAGACACAGAAAATGACCGCCGGATAGATCAGGAGCGACGCATAGCGAGTGGATACGATCTGTATGGCGAGCCGCCAGCCGAGCATGAAAACGATCGAAACCGTCACGATCCAATAGAACTTTCCGTGCTTTTTCCAGAAGAAAATGAGTGCGGTAAAGAGTCCGAGAAGTGCTCCGACGGCGATCGGCTCGAACAGAATCTGCGGGATCCGCTTGAAGAAAACCTCCGTCATTTCTTCGCCTCCCTTCCCAGGCAGACCCGTTCAAAAAGACGCCATTTCTGCAGATAATATTTCTGATAGCTCCCGAACAGGTGCTCCTGAACCCCCATCGTATGGATCAGCAGGAAAAAGACTGCCGCCATGCTCGCGAGAAAAACCGAAGCATTGATCAGGAGTTTTTTCCACGACATGTATTTTGCGATCAGGAGGAAAAGAAAATAAAACGCGATCAGCGGGACAAATTCGAGTGTTTCATAGCGCGTCAGGAAGGAACAGGCGAAAAATACGCCGGCGAAAACCCAGTAAAACCATTTTTGCCGACGAATTCCGCAGGCAAGAAAATAGATCAGCAGACCGCAGAAAAAGAGATAAATCATATCCCTCTGCACCTCAATCGCCAGCTCGATCATGGATGGATTCAGAGCCGTCAACAACGCTGAACAGAGTGCGATGTTCCGTTTCCCGGTGATCTCCATGGCGATCCCGTAAACGATCAGCGGCAGACAGCACCCCATGGCGATATTGAGCCCGACACCCGCCGCCTCCGCCGGAATTCCGCAGTCCGTCAGCAGCTTCATCAGATACAGCGGGAACGGCGGAATCCAGTATTGCGGCCAATACTCTAATACCGCCTGAAAACTCCCGTGATCGTGCCAGATCTGCACCAATTCCAGATAAAGCAGTCCGTCCCGCGACACCGTAGGCTCAAGACGCCAGCTGAACAGCGACAGGAATAAATTCAAATATAATAATAATTGTAAATAGATTATTTTTGAACAAATTGGATTTGAAATGAATTGACCTACTCTGTTTTTTAAAAAAAAGGAAAGAGATTTTCTTTGATATAGGCACATTTTTATCCTTAATTCATAATTTGTATCTTTCGTCCTGTAATTTTACAAGCGTATCGATAATATTTCAAACTGATTATTTCCCAAGTATATTGTTTCTTAATAATTCGAAATTCATTGTCATAATAATCTTTATAGAGTTCTTTTTCTGAAACTAACTTGTCTATTGTACTGCACAGACTATCTTCATTTTCAGGGAGCACATAAAAACCATTACTTCCAATAGCCTCTCGACATGCGGGGATATCTGATACAACACATGGAACACGGAAAGCCATCGCTTCAAGCAATGCAATTGGCAATCCTTCTATTGTGGAAGGAAGACAAAAGCAAAAACAATTTTTCAATAATGAGTTCTTTTCATCACCGTAAATATTACCCGTAAATACAATATCTAGATCATTTCCAGCTGTCTCATGAAGCATCTGAACGTATTCTGGGAATTGTGGATTATCACCGGCAATTACTAATTTCAGCCCATTCCGCTTTTTCATTTTTCTGAAAGAACGAATCAGCACATCAGGATTTTTATCCTGAACCAGACGTCCAAGAAACAATATGAACTGATTCTCCTTGAGTTTCCATTTTTCAAGATACGATTTCTCATCCGCAATTCTATTGCATGGTAAATAAACTCCTCCTGTGATTGTTTCAGCTGTTCTATGATATTCCGTAGCAAAAA
>OQWE01000660.1_pt1 | contig 11860 bp, 7 predicted proteins | sample 1691591 | NCBI WGS metagenome assembly OQWE01 (sample SAMN03418265, study PRJEB22391) | human gut metagenome | biome: human-gut; feature: organic feature; material: feces | host: Homo sapiens | place: Tanzania | collected 2013-01
CGTTGCTCTTTGCGAACGCCTGCATGAATTTGAATCCCACGCAAGGACATAGACAAGCAGATGACCGAAGAGGCAAACTTGATTGTGGGCAGACTGGAGAGCCAGCAGAAACACTCGAGCATCGTGCTCTACGACGAGAATTGGAAGAAGGGCGTGATTGGCATCGTGGCTTCCAGACTGACTGAAATCTACGTGCGGCCTACCGTGGTGCTGACACGCGACGGCGAGCTCGCCACCGGTTCGGCACGAAGCGTGGCGGGATTCGACATATATGCCGCCATAAAGAGCTGCCGTGACCTGCTGCTGAACTTCGGCGGTCATACCTATGCAGCCGGACTGACGCTGAGATGGGACGACGTGAAGGAATTCAGAGACAGATTCCAGGCATACGTGGAGGAACATATACTGCCGGAACACACCGAAGCGGCACTCAACATCGACGCCGTGATAGACCTGAAGGACATCACGAAGAAGATGCACAGCGAACTCAAGAAGTTCGGTCCCTTCGGACCGGGCAACATGAAACCGATGTTTGCCACAATGAACGTATACGACTTCGGCACGAGCAAGGTGGTGGGCAGAGAGCAGGAACACATCAAACTGGAACTCGTAGACTCAAAGTCTAACAACGTGATGAGCGGCATCGCCTTCGGACAAAGTGCTGCAGCACGATACATCAAGTCGAAACGCAGCTTCAACATCGCATACACCATAGAGGACAATATCTTCAAACACAACGACGTGCAGCTGCAGATAGAAGACATACAGCCGACAGAGGGACAGGCTTGAACATGACAACATTATAACACTGGCAGATGGCAGACGACAAATACCTCAGGATTCTTAAGGAGTATTGGGGCTACCCTGACTTCAGAGGAATACAAAGAGACATCATTGAAAGCATCTGTGCCGGGAAAGACACTCTCGGACTGATGCCTACCGGCGGTGGAAAGTCTATCACCTTCCAGGTGCCTGCCATCGCCATGGAGGGGGTATGCCTCGTCATCACCCCACTCATAGCGCTGATGAAAGACCAGGTGGACGCTCTGAGGAAGAAGGGGGTGAAGGCATACGCCATCTATGGCAGCATGAAACATGCTGAGATACTGAAGATTCTCGACAATGCCGTGCTCGGTGGTGTCACCTTATTATATATATCCCCCGAAAGACTGTCGTCTGAATTGTTTCTCAGCAAACTGAGCCACATGACCGTGAGCTTCATAACCGTTGACGAAGCCCACTGTATCTGCCAATGGGGATATGACTTCAGACCATCATATCTGGCAATATCCGAAATCAGAAAGATAAAGCCGGACGCACCTGTCCTCGCACTTACAGCCACCGCCACCCTACCCGCCATCGACGACATACAGAAGCAACTCAACTTCAAGGAAAAGAACGTATTCCGCATGAGCTTCATGAGGAAAAACATAGCGTATATCGTCAGGACAGCCGACGACAAGCTCGAACAGGCTGCACATATCATACGATCGCTCAGCGGTTCGGCAATCGTGTATGTATACAGCAGGAAGAAGACCAAAGAAGTGGCTGAATATCTCAACGACAACAATATCAGCGCCACCTTCTATCATGCCGGCCTCGACCATGCTGTGAGAGACTTGCGGCAGTCAATGTGGCAGGAGGACAAAGTGAAGGTGATGGTAGCCACCAATGCCTTCGGCATGGGTATAGACAAGCCCGACGTGAGGGTCGTGATACATATCGACAGCCCTGACTCCATAGAGGCTTATTTCCAGGAAGCCGGGCGCGCAGGCAGAGACGGCAACAAGGCTTATGCCGTATTGCTTTTCAACGGCAGGGACAAGTCTATACTGCAGCGCCGCATCGCCGACCAATATCCTGACAAGGAATATATCAAGACCGTGTATGAACATCTTGCGTATTTCTTCCAACTCGCCGTGGGCTGCGGCTTCGAAAGGACTTTCGAATTCAACCTCGACAAATTCTGCAGAAACTTCAAACACTATCCGGCAAGAGTGGAATCGGCACTCAAGATTCTTGAAAAATCCGGATACATAGAATACAGCGAGGCAAGCGACAACAAGGCAAGGATGCGTTTCCTCATCGGACGCAACGACCTTTATCGCCTGAAAGACATGACCGATGAAGAGAACGCCGTCGTTGTGGCAGCACTCAGAAACTACAGCGGCATGTTCTCCGATTATGCCTATATCGAAGAGGCGCTCATCGCACAGCAGAGCGGTGTGGACGACCAGCAGACTCATGAAATACTGAAGGCCCTGAGCAGAAAGCATATCATACATTTCATACCCCGCAAGAGCATACCACACATCAAATATACGCAAAGCCGCGTTGACTTCGAGGAGATTGTCATCCCGATGAAAGTGTATGACTGGCGAAAGAAACTGGCTGAGAAGCGCCTTGAGGCTGTGGTGACATACGCCGAGAGCGAAAAGGTTTGCCGCAGCCAGCAGTTGCTCAACTACTTCGGAGAGACACGGTCTGAGAGATGCGGACAATGTGACGTGTGCATAGAACAGAAAAAGAGAACAAGAGAGGACAAACAGAGAGACAAGGATATAAGACTCGCCATTCTGAAACTGCTCGAAGACAAGAAGCCTCATCACATCAAGGAACTTTATACCCTCGATTTCGACATGCCGTCGATAGAACGTGTGCTGCGATATATGGCGGACGAAGAGGAGGTGTATAATATTGAAGGCAAGATAACACGCTGACATCCGCATTGCACACTTCATATCATAATGTGTCATTATTCTGACGTTTCTTTATTTTTTTAAGTTTTTTTGTTTTAAATGTATCTTAAAAAAGAAAATACGTGTGTCATTTTGTTCTATTGTTCGGAAAAACAAGTACCTTTGTAGGCAAATGCAAGGGCAATTGCCCGATATTCAACAATAGCATTATTTTTGGCGTACAATCATAAACGCTCAAACACAAATTTGCAATACAAGGTATTAGCTTAACACTAAAAAAGGAATAAGATGAAGAATAAGTTGAGAAGTGCGGTATGCACCGAAGGAAGGAGAATGGCAGGAGCCAGAGCCCTCTGGGTGGCGGCAGGAATGAAACACGAACAGTTCGGCAAGCCAATCATTGCCATCGTCAACTCTTTCACTCAATTCGTGCCCGGACATACTCATCTGCACGACATCGGACAAATCGTAAAAGAAGAAATAGAGAAAATGGGATGCTATGCCGCCGAGTTCAACACTATCGCCATAGACGACGGAATAGCGATGGGACACGACGGAATGCTGTATTCCCTGCCTTCACGAGATATCATTGCCGACTCCGTGGAATACATGGTTAACGCCCACAAGGCTGATGCCATAATATGCATATCAAACTGCGACAAAGTGACGCCGGGAATGCTTATGGCGGCAATGAGACTTAACATACCTACCGTTTTCTGCAGTGGCGGACCGATGGAAGCGGGACGCTGGAAAGGCGCAAACGCTGACCTCATCACCGCTATGGTGAACGGTGCCGACAAGAGCGTGAGCGACGAAGAACTGAAGGAGATTGAAAGTTGTGCCTGTCCTGGCTGCGGTAGCTGTTCAGGTATGTTCACGGCAAACTCCATGAACTCGCTTACAGAGGCAATCGGCATGAGTCTGCCGGGTAACGGAACGATTCTCGCCACCCACAAAAACAGAATACAGCTTTTCAAAGACGCCGCACACCTGATAGTGGAAAACGCCATGAAATATTATGAGGATGGCGACGACAGCGTGCTCCCGAGAAACATTGCCACAAGGGAGGCTTTCCTCAACGCCATGACTCTCGACATAGCGATGGGAGGAAGCACAAACACCGTGCTACATCTGCTCGCCGTGGCACAGGAGGGCGGCGTGGAGTTCACGATGAGCGATATCGACAAGTTGAGCCGTAAGGTGCCTTGTCTGTGCAAGCTCTCGCCGAACACACAGAAATACAGCATTCAGGAATGCAACCGTGCCGGTGGAATCTTTGGAATTCTGAACGAACTGGCAAAGGGCGGTTTGATACACAAAGGCGTGAAACGTGCTGACGGAAAGACTCTCGGCGAACAGCTCGAAAAATACGACATCACAAAATCTGTAGTCGACGAAGAGGCTGACAGGATATACCGCAGCGCTCCCGGAAGAAAATTCTCAACCAAGATGGGATCACAAGACGGAAAATGGGAGACGCTCGACACCGACCGCAGCGAGGGCTGCATACGCGACCTCGGCCACGCTTATACGAAAGACGGTGGACTTGCCGTGCTGTTCGGAAACATCGCACAGGACGGATGCGTGGTGAAAACTGCCGGAGTGGACCCTGCATTGTGGCACTTCGAAGGACCGGCAAAGGTATTCGATTCCCAGGAGGATGCCTGCGAGGGAATCCTCAGCGGAAAGGTGAAGAAAGGCGACTGCGTGGTGATAACCCACGAAGGACCGAAGGGCGGTCCGGGAATGCAGGAGATGCTCTACCCCACTTCGTATATCAAGAGCATGCACATGGGTAAGGAATGTGCGCTGATAACAGACGGACGATTCAGCGGAGGCACATCGGGACTCAGTATCGGACATATATCTCCGGAAGCGGCAGCCGGTGGAAACATCGGAAAGATAACAGATGGCGACATCATAGAGATTGACATACCTGACAGAACGATAAACGTGAAGCTGACCGACGAAGAACTGGCGGCAAGGGAACAACGCCCGATGACCCGCCTGCGCACGGTGAGCAAGGCTCTCAGAGCATACGCACAGAGTGTAAGCTCTGCCGACAAGGGGGGCGTCAGAATAATAGAATAGGCTGACGCCACAGTGAGCACCAAACCGTAAAGCGGATTGGAATTGAAGCACGAAACACAAATCAACAAATTGTAAGAGAAGAATGGCAAGAGAGAAGATAACCGGTGCGGAGGCGCTGATGCGATCATTGGCAAACGAAGGGGTGGATACCATCTTCGGTTATCCCGGAGGAGCGATAATGCCGGTGTTCGATGCGTTATACCACTATACCCGCGGCGACAACAAGGTGTTCAACCATATCCTTGTGCGCCATGAACAGGCGGCGGCACATGCTGCAGAAGGATATTCAAGGGTGAGCGGAAAGGTTGGAGTATGTATTGTGACAAGCGGTCCTGGAGCCACCAACACCGTGACGGGTGTTGCCGATGCGCTCACAGACTCCACTCCTATTGTGGTCATTGCTGGACAGGTGGGCATCAGCGCTCTGGGTACAGACGCCTTTCAGGAGGTAGACCTCGCCTGTCTCGCACAGCCGATATGCAAATGGAGCTACCAGATAAGAAGACCGGAGGATATAGCCTGGGCTATCAGCCGGGCATTCTATATAGCTAAATCAGGAAGACCGGGACCTGTGGTCATCGACTTCCCGAAGAACATACAGCAGGCTCTTACTGAATATGAGCCTCAACACATCGACTTCATCAGAAGCTATAATGCCTATCCGCAGCCGGACGAAGAGAAGACGAGGCTTGCGGCAGAACTCATCAACAAATCGAAGAAGCCGATTGCCCTCGTCGGTCATGGTGTGGAGATTGGAAATGCCCAGGAGGAACTGAAGGAGTTTCTGGAGAAGGCCGACATACCGGCAGCAAGGACTCTCATGGGACTATCTGCCCTGCCATCCGACCATCCGCTGAATATGGGAATGCTCGGCATGCACGGCAACTATGCACCGAACATAAAGGAACAGGAATGCGACTTGCTGATTGCCATAGGAATGAGATTCAGCGACAGGGTGACGAGCAATGTGGCTACTTATGCCAAACAGGCAAAGATAATCCATCTCGACATCGACGCTTCGGAGATTGACAAGAATGTGAAGACCGACATTGCCATCGTTGCTGACTGCAAGGAGTCGCTGCCCAAGATTACGGCTCTCGTCCACAAGAACAGCCATAAAGAATGGATAGACAGTTTCAAGCCTCTGTACGAAACGGAACGTGAGCGTGTGATAGAGCCTGCCATCCATCCGAAAGGCAAATTCCTGCTCATGGCAGAAGTGGTGAACGCCGTGGCTGAAGCTACCGACGACAATACGGTGATGGTGAATGATGTGGGACAGAACCAGATGTTCTCTTGCAGATATTTCAAATTCGCCAAACCGCTCTCGTTAGTGACAAGCGGCGGACTCGGCACTATGGGCTTCGGACTGCCTGCTGCCATCGGTGCCACATTCGGAACACCTGGCCGCACGGTGTGCATGTTTACCGGCGACGGTGGATTCCAGATGAACATACAGGAGCTCGGCACCATTATGGAACAGCAGACACCGGTGAAGGTTATCCTGCTCAACAACAACTATCTCGGCAATGTGCGCCAATGGCAAGACATGTTCTTCGGAGGCAGAAGGTCGTTCACAAGGATGATGAACCCGCAATACGAGCTTATCTGCAAGGGTTACAACATACCGTATGGACTCGCCGTGACCCACGAGAAACTGAAGGGGGAAATAGAGAAGATGCTCAGCACCGACGGACCGTATGTCCTTGAATGTGCTGTCTTGGAGGAGGACAACGTGATGCCGATGGTGCCTCCCGGCAAACCTATCAACGAGATGATTCTCGGAAAAGAGGATTTCAAAGAATAAAGGACTACAGAAATGGACGACAACAAGAAATTATATACTCTGCTCATTTATACAGAAAACATGGTGGGCATGCTGAGCCAGGTGACCGCCGTATTCACCCGCAGACAGGTGAACATCGAGAGCATCAACGCTTCGGCTTCAAGCATAGAGGGTGTACACAAATACACCATCACCACATGGAGCGATGAAGAGCAGGTGAAAACGATAACGAAGCAGATAGAGAAGAAAGTGGACGTGATAAAGGCCGACTACTATACCGACGACCAGATATTCATTCGCGAAGATGCTTTGTTCAAGCTGTCAACGCCTGTCGTAATGGAGAATCCGGAGATTTCAAAGATAATACGCCGTGCCGACGCACAGATCATCGAGGTGAACCCTACGTTCTGCACAGCCATGCTGAGCGGCGTGACAAAAGACATCATCGCCCTTTACACCAATCTGCAGGAAAGAAACTGCGTGCTGCAGTATACTCGAAGCGGAAGAATTGCCATAACGAGGAATCCTGTGGAAGAAGTGAACGACTTGATATCAATGCGCGAGAACAACATGAAAAACCAATAAAGATAAAAGAAAATGGCAACATTAGGAAAAATCGGAAGATATGACTTCCTGTCGGAACCGTTCCATTGCGACTTCTCAAAGAAGCTCTTCATGGGACATCTGGGCAACCACTTGCTCAATGCGGCGGATTTCCATTCCAACGACCGCGACTTCGGTATGAACTATCTCAACCCTATCCACAAGACCTGGGTGCTGTCGCGACTGGCGATAGAGATGGACGACATGCCGGCGGCATACGAGAAGTTCAGTGTGGAGACATGGGTGGAAAGCGCCTTGAGATTCTTCACCAACAGAAACTTCCGCATCTGCAGCACTGATGACAGCCGCACATACGGCTACGGCAAGAGCGTGTGGGCGATGATAGACACGGAAACGAGACAGCCGCAGAATATCCTCGCCATCAGAGACGGTGAGATAGAACGGTATATAGAGAAAGACAAGGAATGCCCTATCGAAGGCCTGTCGAGAGTGAAGATGGGCAAGGAGGCGAAGCTCGCAAGAACAATCGACACGTATTACTGCGACGTTGACGTGAACGGTCATATCAACAGCATCAAATACATCGAGCATATTCTCGACCTCTTCGATATCGACCACTACCGCAAATTCCGCATCAGACGCTTCGACATAGCGTATGTGGCAGAAAGCTACTGCGGTGACAAACTGAATTTCTATACCGAAGAGCGCGACGACGATACGGTCTGCGTAAGGGTAACGAAAACCAATGCCGAGACCGTGGATGCTGAAGTGGTCAGATGTATGTTGAAGTTCGAGAAGATATAATAAAGGCTGATAGCAGTATATATAAAAATACACCATTAACGGTCATTGGATCGTTAATGGTTATAAGGTAAAAAGAACATAAGTGCCTGAGGGCACATAACTAAAACAAAACAAATATGGCAGAAATGAATTTCGGTGGCGTTATCGAAACGGTAGTCACCAACAAGGAATTTTCCTTGGAGAAGGCACATGAAGTATTGAAGAACGAGACAATAGCTGTGCTTGGCTATGGCATCCAGGGACCTGGCCAGGCTTGCAACCTGCGCGACAACGGTTTCAACGTGATTGTTGGTCAGCGTCAGGGCAAGACCTACGACAAGGCAGTGGCTGACGGATGGGTGCCGGGCGAGAGTCTCTTCTCTATCGAGGAGGCTGCAGAGAAGGGTACCGTGATCTGCATGCTGCTCTCAGACGCCGGTCAGATACAGGTATGGCCTAAGATAAAGAAATATCTCACCAAGGGCAAGACTCTGTATTATTCTCACGGCTTTGCCATCAACTGGAACGACCGCACCGGTGTGGTGCCTCCAGAGGATGTGGATGTCATCATGGTGGCACCAAAGGGATCGGGCACCTCTCTGCGCACCATGTTCCGCGAGGGACGTGGCGTAAACTGCTCTTATGCCGTATATCAGGATGCATCGGGCAAAGCTGAGGAGAAGACTTTGGCATTGGGTATCGGAATCGGTTCGGGCTATCTCTTCAAGACCACTTTCCAGCGTGAGGCTACAAGCGACCTCACCGGTGAGCGCGGTTCGCTGATGGGGGCCATCGAGGGATTGTTCGAGGCTCAGTATGAGGTGCTCCGTGAGCATGGACACTCTCCATCAGAGGCTTTCAACGAGACCATTGAGGAACTTACACAGAGCCTCATGCCTCTCTTCGGCGAGAAGGGAATGGACTGGATGTATGCCAACTGTTCTACTACAGCCCAGCGTGGCGCTCTCGACTGGGCTCCGCGTTTCCGCGAGGCCATCAAGCCTGTCATGGAGTGGCTCTACCTCTCTGTAAAGACTGGCAAGGAGGCTCAGATTTCTATCGACAGCAACTCAAAGCCTGACTACCGCGAGAAGCTTAACGCCGAACTGAAAGCTATGCGTGAAAGCGAAATGTGGCGCACCGGAGTGACCGTGCGTCAGCTCCGTCCTGAAAACAACTGATAAGCTTGGATTAATCCACAAAAAAAGAACTCTCCCGATAAGCATCAAGTCTTTGCCTGTAGCCTATCGGGAGAGTTTCTTTATTTTAGCCCCAACCGGTCTGAATATAAAGACCGATTGGGATTGACGTTTATTCTCAAATCAGAGAACCTTTCTGCAAATATTATTCTGTTATCTGCACATTTCCACCTGATTGTGGGGTGAATCGCAATGTGTAGCTATAACTTCCAGATGATGGACACACATAATCAGACAGACAGCTGTCGCCACCACATGAGTTGTTGCCGAGTCCGCGCTGCATATAGTCGAAGTGGGCATAAACCTGCGGATTGCGTGTCAGGTCATACCAGTGGAGCTTTGTGTTCCACATAGAGTCACCTGATGTGCACCATTTTGTCTCGTCGTAGTGTGAAAGAGAGAATGATGCTCTTCCGCCTGCCTTGATTCCGATCTGCACGTTAGAAGCCTTGTTGGTGAGAATAAGCTCACGCATATCCTCATGGTCGCCGAATGTCTGAGGATGTATCATCTCGTCCACCATGTCGTCTACCGTAGTGGTGAAGCGGCCGAGATAAGAACCTGTCTTGCGGTCGCTGTAGTTGGAACGAGGACCGCGGGCATAGAACTCCACGTTCTCGAAGCCGGAAGCGAACTGCATGCCGAGGCCGATACGGGCGAGAGATTGACTTGGCGAGAACTTCACGTTCATGTCTACAGTGCCATCAGGATAGAATGTATAATCGATGGTGTAGCTGCAGCCCGTTGCCGAACCCTTGACTGACATCATAGCGTTGTTACCGCTCTTTGCGAGTGCTCCTGTAATGCTGAGGCTTGATGATTTGCTGAACGAAGGACTGAAACCACGGTCGTTGTCCACCTTGCGGTAACTGTTGAAGTCTGGACCTGCGTTGATGAGGTTCTTGCCGTCGTATGTCCATGAGGTCATCTTGCCTGATGTATTGAATTCGATAGAATATGCCTTGCCGTTGTTGTCTGTACCTGTTACGGTATTGCCGCTTACGCTCAACGAGCCACCTGCTGAAGTGTAGCTTGGCAGAACTGGGAATCCCATTGTGCCGTCTGTACCCTTGGCTGTGCCGTTAGAGGTATTCTGCTCAGATAGCGAGAACTGTGCGTCAGCGATACTGTATCCTTCCTCTGCCCATATAGTCCAGTCGGCAGCGCCATTTGTTGGCTTCTTTATGCGCAGTTCTATGTTTACAAGATACTCTGCACTGTTGTCCACTGTTGTATTTATAGGTAAGGTTACAGTTGCTGAAGAACCTGCAGCGATAGTCTGGAATGAAGCAAGAGTTCCTTCCTCTATCAAGCGACCGTCCTTCATTACGCGATAAGCGATGTCGAAGTTGTCTGATGAGATAGGCATGAACGCATACTTGTTCTCAATCTTTACAGACTTCGAATAAACAGTAGGCTGAGTGAACTTCACATACTGATATACCTTCTTAACCTCAGAGAGCTTGCCAGTCCATGTGCGGTCCGGTGTGATGATACCGTTGTTGAGGAAGTTGCCCTGGAAGCCATACGGCTGATTTGCATTGTAACGGTTGTTGCTATAGTCGTAGCCAGACACCCAATAGTTGAAACCATTATCGCTCTTCTTCTGACCATTAACAAGCTTTGTAGGATCGTAAACCGACTGGTCTACCCAGTCCCAGATACAAGCGCCGATGATACCGGTGCTACCCTCAATCTGATCCCAGTATTCCTTCAAGTTACCGACAGCCTGACCCATTGCATGAGCATACTCGCAGATGAAGTAAGGCTTGTTTGAGTAACCGCTTCTGTTATCGCGAACTTTTGAAACTTCTGGATACATCGAAGAGCCGAGATCTGAATATGACATGTTGCCCTCGTAGTGGATAAGGCGGTCGTCAAGATTCTGAGTCTTTTTGCGAGCATCTGCAAAAGTGCTTGCAGTACCACACTCGTTGCCTAATGACCAGAAGATAACGCTCGGGTGGTTGCGGTCGCGCAGCACCATACGTGTTATACGGTCGTTTACTGCGGTCTGCCAGCTGCTGTTGCTTGACAAACTCTGGTTGCCGTGGCACTCCACATCGGCCTCATCCATTACGTAGAAGCCGAGAGCGTCCATCATAGCGTACATCTTAGGCTGACGCGGATAGTGCGATGTGCGCACGGTGTTCACGTTAGCCTTCTTCATCATTGTGAGGTCCTTCATCATGGTCTCCATGTCGATGGCACGACCATACTCCGGGTGAGTGTCCTGAGTGTTCACGCCCTTGAAGTAAACACGCTTGCCATTGATGTAGATGAGATTGCCGCTCTTTGTAATGTTGCGGAAGCCGTATTTTGTAGAGAATGCCATCTCCTCTGCTCCGTTCTCATCCTTCTGGCTCACCACAACGGTGTAGAGATAAGGATCTTCAGCGCTCCATAGATGCAGGCTGTTGAGACTGCTGAGTGTAATGGTCTTGTCCACTGTTGATGTTCCGGTGTAAGTCTCTTTTCCGGTAGCAATCTGATTGCCTTCACAGTCGAGGAGCGACACCTGTAGAGTCTTGGTTGCTGAAGTATTGTCGCGGTTGTCTACAGTCAGCTTAACAGACATGCTGCCGCTTGTAGCGTCGCTGTTGAGCGAAGAAGTGATATAGTGGTCTGACACGAACACCTTAGGAGTAGCCACGAGATATACGTCGCGGTGGATACCAGAGAGGTGCCACATATCCTGACCTTCAAGATACGAACCGTCGCACCAACGATGTTGGTTA
>OQWE01000661.1_pt1 | contig 11837 bp, 10 predicted proteins | sample 1691591 | NCBI WGS metagenome assembly OQWE01 (sample SAMN03418265, study PRJEB22391) | human gut metagenome | biome: human-gut; feature: organic feature; material: feces | host: Homo sapiens | place: Tanzania | collected 2013-01
TTTTTTTTTTTTTGATAAAAAATAGGCCCGCCGGAAGCTCCGGCGGGCTTGCATAATATGCTGTTATTGTCTTGAAAAGACTGCGGTGCAGGCTTATTCCTGCTCCCAGTTGTGCCAGACGTTCTGAACGTCGTTTGTGCTTTTTGACAGGTTTGGATCAGAACAGATACCAGAGAAGTTCGGGGAACAGGGTGTCGATGCGGTCGGAGATGTGCTCGAAGTTGCTGCTGACCGTGCGATCGATGTTGCTGAATTCCTCGTCAGACAGCGTAAACAGCGAAACGCTTCATGCTCTATGCAACGTTTGGTGACGGTTACGATGACCTGCGTCTGAACGTCTCCGGCCGCATCGAATCGGACAAAAAGACGATGAATGTGATGCTGGATGACATCACGCTCGCCGACGCCGCCGGCAGAGGGATAGCCGCCTGCGACGATCTTGCCGAATATGGTCAGGTCGGGAACGACGTCGAAGTAGCCCTGCGCACCGGAGAGGGCAACGCGGAAGCCTGTGACGACCTCATCGAATATCATCAGTGCGCCGTACTTATCGCACAGCTCCCGCACGCCCTTGTTGTAGTCATGAGCGACGGGACGGGTGCCGCTTTCGGGGCCGACGGGCTCAAGGATAACTGCCGCTGTGCCGCCGAGGAGCTTGTTGCGCTTGAGCATGCGCTCGAGCATGTCAAGATCGTTCGGGCGCACCTCATCGGTCGTGCTGTACGCGCCGCGGGGAATGCCGTGCGACTCGAGCAGTGCGCGGCTGCCGGGGATCTTCAGACCGTAGACCATCTGATCGGACCAGCCGTGGTAGGCGCCGCCTATCTTTATGATGCGCTTGTTGCCGGTGGCGATGCGCGCTATGCGCAGGGAGGCCATGACGGACTCCGTGCCCGAGCCGAGCATGCGGAACATCTCGACATTGGGCATGTGCTTATTGATCTCGCGCGCTATAAGCATCTCCGACTCGTGCAGAAGACCCGTTACGGGGCCGCACTCGTTGAGAAGCTCTATGACCTTCTCGCGGATGACTGGGTAGTTGCTGCCGAGGATGGTCGGGCCGCCGGCCTGCAGGAAGTCAATGTACTTGTTGCCGTCCTTATCGTAGAGGTACGCACCCTCGGCCTTTGCCATGCACATGGGGAAGGGCTTGTTGAAGGCGAGGTTATGCTGAACGCCGCCGGGGATATATTTCTGCGACTGTTCGTAGACCGCACGCGAGGCGGTGCACTTTTCGTCGTAGTACTTCATGATGACGTCCTTATAATACTCGTCGGTGACCTCCCAGATGGGCTGGCCTGTCAGCTCCTTGAGCCTTGCGTTGATCTCATTGGGATCGTCCCATCTGCTTATTGCACAGTTATTCATGAGTTTGCTTCTCCTTTTCCTGTTTTTTCTTAGCTATATCATTTGTGTCCTTGCTGTTGCGGTAGACAACGAAGTTATCCCACAGATATTCGAGCGAAAGGTTCAGCGCCATGTTGATGGCGAGCACGGCATACTCGTTCCAGCCGTGCGTATCGGCGAGGAAATGCTCGTTCCAGATCGTAAACGGTGCAAACGGCACATAGAACAGGAACACCAGAAGCATCGCCTTGGGCACGTTTTCCGCGCTCTGGAACGTGAACTTTCTGTTGAAGGTGAAGTTCCACAGAACGCTCAGCACGAGAGCTATGGTGTAGCACACCCAGTGTCCGGGAATCTTGAGGACCTCCTCGCACAGGGTCATCGCCAGCACCTCGATTATACCGGCCGAGGCTGAAAAAAGAATGAATTTCAAAGCTCGCGCGGTCTCTTTCTTTTTCTCCGTTTTCATGCGTCATCCCTTCCTCTTTGAATACTTTTTCTTATACACAAAGCGCATGAGCGCCGTATCGACTGTGCTGAGCCTTGCCCTCGCGCCCGTTCCGGCGGTGTGCAGAGCACACAGAGCCGCCTTTTCGGTCAGAAGCCGAAGCGCCTCGCGGTCGTCGGGGTCAATGGCCTTGACAACGGCTCCTACACCCTGCACGAACACAGCGTCGCGCTCCCTCAGCGCCTTTACGACCTTCCTGGGACTTGCCTTGACGCAGTTTACGTGCGAGCCGAGCATCTGCGCCATATCGTCAAGCTGAGCGTGCAGCGTCTTTTTCGTGTTTGCCCACATGACGGCATAGTCTCCGCCGGAGAGCTCGGCCGTCGGTATCTCCGCGCGGACGGCATCCATGAGCGCCGAGACCTTTTTCCCGGCAAGGCGCTTGGGAGCCGATGTGCTCACGCACAGATTGCGGCGGCAGATCTCCTCCAGAAGCTGAACGCGCTCCATGGCCTGTTTTTTGTCCTTTCCGCAGACGACGACGCCGTGATTTACCATGAACACGGTGTGAGAACCCGTCTGCATGGCGGCTCTGACCGCGTTTTTTAGCTTCTTCATGCCCGGCAGGCCGTACTCGGCCTTTGCCACGCCGCCGAGTGCCTCACGCTCGGCGGATGTTATATCCATGCTCTCAAAGCCCGCAAGACCGATGGCCGAGGCGCAGCTTTGATGCGTATGGATAACAAAGCCGACCTCAGGGAACAGCTCGTATGCCGCGGCGTGAACGCCCTTTTCGCTCGAGGGCTTGCGCTTGCCCTCCCACTGCATCGTTTTAAGCTCGACGCAGGCGATATCCTCCGGCGTTGTCTTGAGATAGTCAAGGCCGCTCGGGGTTATGAGAAAATGCTTTTCGTCAAGGCGGCAGCTTACGTTGCCCCAGGTTCTCGCGACAAGGCCGGTGTTCAGAAGCTCCCTGCCGGTGCCGCATATAAGCTCTCTTGCCATGCTTTCCTCCACGCTCATGCCCTCCTTAATTAAGTGCGGCAAAGCTTTTCTTGTTCGCCGCGTAAAGATTTTTGAATACCTCGTAATTTCTGTCGTACAGCGCCTTGTTTTCGGCGTTCGGCTCATATCTGTCCTCGGGCTTTATGAGAGCCCCCGCCGCGGACAGATCTTTTATCAGTCCGCTTCCGACAGCCACGAGCATCGCAGCGCCCACAGCGCCGACGTCCTTCGTTGAGGCAACGGTCTCGACTGTGCGCCCCGTAACATCGGCGAGTATCTGACATGTCACCCTTGACAGCGCGCCGCCGCCGACAAAGCGGAGCGTATCGGCGGTTTTGACCTTTTTATCCTCGCACTCAAGCATCCATCTCAGGTGATAGCATATGCCCTCGAGCACTGCGCGCAGCATCTCGGTCTTGCCGGTGTCAAGCTTGATGTTAAAGAACATACCCGCCGCCTTCGGGTCCTCGAAGGGGCAGCGGTTGCCGTGCAGCCACGGCGTGAATATAACGCCGCCGGCACCGGGCGGGATGGCCGCTATCGTGTCGGTCATGTAGTCGTAAAGGCTCTCGTATATGGTCTCCTCGCTCTCGGCGACATTTATCTTTTTGAGGTAAACGCCGATCTCGTCGAGCACAAGATGCTCCTTGACCCACTCGAAGCACTTACCGGCAGTCTCCATCTCGGCAAAGTAATTGTATCTGCCCTCCTGCGCGCCGACGATGCCGGCGATCATGGCGACGATATCGACCTTCTGCCTGTCGATGACCGTGCCGACCCAGCCGGAGGTGCCGGAATAAATGTGCGTCTGACCGACCTCGGTGCAGCCGGCTCCGACGCCGATGAGCGTTGCGTCGCCGCCGCCGCCGTAGACGGGTGTTCCGGGCGCAAGGCCGAGGTCGCCCGCCGCCCTTTCACTCAGGGGGCCTGCCACGTCGGTGCACTCAATAAGCTCCGGCAGGTGGGAAGGCTCAACACCGTACATATCGCACAGCGCCCTGCTCCAGCAGCCCTTTCCGGGGCGGCTGTCATACAGAAATGTCGAATACGCCGAGTCGCGCGTCATGACCGCTCTGCCAGTGCAGCGGCAGATGATATACTCCTTGACATCGAGCCATTTGTGCATCTTTTTAAAGATCTCAGGCTCGTTTTTCTGCACCCATTTATACTTCCACAGGGGGTCCTTCACGCTCGTTGATGCTGCGCGTGTCCTTACAAGGCTTTTGAGCAGCATGAAGACGTTCACGCCGGATATGGTGATGCCGTGTGTCTGACACTCTGCAAATTCCCTGCCGGCGCGCTGATCCATATAGCTCATCGGGCGGCGCAGAGCCTTACCCTTATCGTCGACCGGCACAAAGCCCTGCATCTGCGAGCAGAAGGATATGCCCTCTATCTTTTTCGGGTCAACGCCCGTTTTTTCGATGAGACGGCGCGTGCTTTTTTTCATGGCCTCCCACCATTCGTCGGCATCCTGCTCCGCGCCGCCGTCGGGCAGGATATACAAACCGTAGCCCTCGTACTCGCCCGACAGCAGCCTGAGCGTTTCGCCCAGCTCGAAAAGGCAGGTCTTAACGCCTGTCGTTCCGATGTCATACGCGATAACAAACATTCTTTTTCCTTCTCTCTATTTAATTTCTATCTCCCGGTTTTCAGTGCGTTTTTCACAAAGCGCATGAAATACTCCGTCATTTTTTCGGTGTCGTCCGCAATATCCGCGCCGCAGAAAATTTTCATTCGTTCGGCGTAGTAATCGCAGCTGTAGGAAAACTGGAGCATCATGAAAAGGTTATCGAGGAAAAACGCGAACAGCGCGGGATCAAGCCCGGGATCTACCGTGCCAGCCGCACGCGCATTCTCCAAAAGCGCCGAATACACCCCCGCCGTGCGTCCCTCGATCTCTCCGGCCAGCTCTTTTGCATACCTTTTGCAGCCGCCGGAGGTGATCTCGTTATACATCGCGTTGTGGTTTTTGTGCTCCCTTGCGTGGACTATGAGAGCACGGACTATACTTCTTATGCCCGTTTCAACGTCCGTTTCGTGCGAAACGGCCTCCGTGAGCACAGCGTCGAGAAGATCGAGCGAATGGCGCACGCAGGCGAGGAAAAAGCCGTCCTTATCCCCGAAGTATTTATATATGACGCCGACCGAAACGCCGGCTTTTTTTGCGATCGTATTGATGTTTGCTCTGTCAAGCCCGCGCTCGGCGAATTCGTCGATGCCGGTCTCGAGGATCATGAGCTTTGCATTATCGTCAAGCTTCTTATACATTCTTCCGTTCTCCATCGGCTTGTGTCGTGAGCGGTCGCTCACAAGTTGAGTTCATTATACTCCCCAGGTGCACGCCGCGTCAATGTTTTTTTAGAGGCGCACGGACGCAGTACCGATACATCTATTGCGGCCGCCCGGTATCGAAAATGCCGACCATCGCATTAAAAATGACATTAAATTATATGAAGAATATGAAAACTTTTGAAGCGCACGATTGAAATGCCGCCGCGCCGATGATAATATCAGAGCACAAAGGAGGTACGGCATGAAGAAAAATATCTGCATCGTATGCGTTTTGGCGCTCATGCTGTGCGGACTGTGCGCCTGCTCCAGAACGCCGCCGGATGAGCGGGCAATGAGCATCGCCAAAGAAAAGCTTGGCCTTGACCTGAGCGGCAAATGCACGGTCGAGGAGCTATATTACACATATGATGACGGCAATATCTTCGGCGAGGGCACGGCCGAGTACAGGCTGAGCTTTGACGGCGACGCGTCGGGGCTGTTTTCGTCGCTTGATACGCTGCCCGACATAAACGGAAACGACGCCGTGAGAAAAGCGGCCGCCATGGACGGCATTTATCTGCCAGAGCCTGAGGACGGCACGCCGTTTGCCTACACAAGCAAAAATAACGAGCTTAACTGGGTCCTGCTTTTATATTACAGTGAAGAAAACACAGCGTACATGATCACATGCGACGCATAAAAAAACAAGGGATGTTCGAGAGAACATCCCTTGTTTCGATATTCAAATCTTTTTATCAGCCGCCGAAGCCGAAGATGTCGGGCATGGTCTGCTGCTGTTGCTGTTGCTGCTGCTGATTTGCGAGAGCCGAGGTGGTCTGCTCGCCGACAGTCACGGTGACGGTGAGGGTCTGACCCTGGCGGTAAACGCTGAGGGTGAGCTTATCGCCCGCCGCACAGTCGGCTATGATTGAGCTTAAGCCGCTCTTTCCGCTTATCTCCTTGCCGTCGACGGCTGTGATGATGTCATTTGCCTGAAGTCCTGCCTTTTCGGCGGGGCCTCCCTCGGTGACGGAGACCACTGCCGCGCCCGCGGGAGTGCCGTAGCTTATAGCCTCGTCGCTGACGTCGGAGACCATTACGCCGATGTAGGGCTTTGCGACATAGCCCTTTTCGATGATGCTGTCAACGATGCTGCGCACGGAGTTGATGGGGATGGCAAAGCCGATGTTATCAATCGACGCGCCCGAACCGGAGGAGCCGGAGTACTTGGCGTTTGTTATGCCGATGACCTCGCCGTACAGGTTAAACAGCGCACCGCCGGAGTTGCCGGAGTTTATGGCGCAGTCGGTCTGTATAAGCTCCATGGTGACGTTGTTGGACATCGTGACCTCGCGGTCAAGCGCGCTGACAGCGCCGGAGGTCAGCGAGAAGGTCAGCTCGCCCAGGGGGTTGCCGATGGCGATGACCGAGTCGCCGACATTCAGGTTATCCGAGTCGCCTATCGTCACGGGAGTGAGATCCTTCGCGTCGATCTTCAAAACGGCGACGTCGTTGCTCTCGTCATAGCCGACAAGCTGCGCGTCGTAGCTCTTGCCGTCATAGAGCGTGACCTTTATGGAGCTTGCCGATTCAATTACGTGGTAGTTTGTGATTATATATCCGTCGGCAGAGTAGATAAAGCCGGAGCCGGACGCCGCCGACTGCGTGGTGTAGCCCCAGAAGTTCGTTGTGACCTGAGTGGTGATGCCGACAGTGGAGTTTACGTTTTTGGCGTACACCTCGGCGGCGGTCATCTGCTTGCTGGTGTCTATGCTCGCGGTGTTTATGACCGTGCTCGGGCGCTTGCCCTCGTAAACTGTCGTGCCGCCGTTAGAGCCGCTGAAAACGGCGTTTCCTATCGCCGAGCCGCCGAAGCCTGCGAGCATCGCCGCGACGAGCACGCCGGCTATCATGGCGCCGGGCTTTTTCCAGAACGGCTTTTTCTCCGCCTTGGGCATCTCCGGCTCAAGCCTTGACGCTTCGCCTTGAGACGGGCTCTGTTCATTCTCCGGCTTGTGACCGTAGAAGAAGCTGTATTCTCCGTCAACCGGAGCGTTCTGCCGCTCCTGAGTATTCTCATTTTTGCTTTCCGTGTTATCCATGATATTGCCTCCTTATATATCTATCGCCAAAGCGTTGAGGCCCGGCGCTTTTTGTTGGTCTGCCGCTTTGGTGAAGACCTCTCCGCTCGGTGGGCAGTGACCTGTATTCCGTGGAACTGGCTTGAGAATAAACCCCTGACCTGAAATGAGCTGAAAAAGATATGTTAGCAAAATATGAATTTGCATTGATTTTTCACGCTCGGCTGTTAAAATGATTTCAGGTTCGTTTCAGCTGCGTGAATTAACATATGTATAGGAGTTGATAGTATGCGTATTTTAATTGCAGAGGACGAGGTCGGGATCGCAAAGGCCCTGAAGCTCGTTCTTGAAAAAAACCGTTTTGCCGTCGATATGGTGCATAACGGCCTCGACGCGCTTGAATATATGCTGTCGGTAAGCTATGACACGGTGGTGCTGGATATAATGATGCCGGGTCTCGACGGGCTTGAGGTCTTAAAGCGCGCCCGCGAAAGGGGAATAACCGCGCCGGTGCTGTTTTTGACGGCCAAGGCCGAGGTCGAGGATCGCATCGCGGGGCTCGACGCGGGAGCGGACGACTATCTGCCCAAGCCCTTTGCCATGGGCGAGTTTCTCTCGCGTGTGCGCGCACTGACGCGCCGCAGCGGAAGCTACGCGCCCGATGTTATCCGCGTCGGAGATACGGCGCTCGATTTAAGCTCGTACACTCTCTCGGCAGGCTCGCAGAGCGTGCGCCTTAACAACAAGGAGTTTCAGCTCATGGAGCTTTTTATGCGCAATCGCGGCAGAGTTTTCTCGACCGACGCTTTGATGCAGAAGGTCTGGGATCTCGACACGGAGTCTGAGACCGACGTCGTCTGGACCTACATCGGCTTTCTGCGCAAGAAGCTCAGAGGGCTCGAAGCCGGTGTTGAGATAAAGACCATCCGCGGCGCGGGCTACGCGCTGGAGGAAAAGTGATGCTGAGCAAAATGCGGCGCAGATTCATAGCCTCGGCGATGGCGGCGATGGGCGCTGTCACTCTCGTGCTGCTGGTCGCGGTGAATCTGTGGAACTATAATATTACAACCGATAAGCTCGACGAAACGATAGACGCGCTGGTGACTACCGGTCAGGAGCCGTACTCGGGCTCCTCTAACTTTACTCTGCCGGACATATTCGGAGGCGACTCGCCGGAGACGAAATATATGACGCGCTACTTTGCCGTCGTGTATGATGCCGACGGCGACGCACTGCGCGTTTTCAGCGACTATATCGCCACCGTTTCCGCACAGCAGGCGCTGTATTATGCGTCGGATGTGCTCTCGGCGGGGCATGCGCAGGGCTACTACGGCGACTATCGCTACTGCGTCAAAAGCGGCCCGTCGGCAAGCGCCGTAATATTCTTAAACGCCTCGCCCGAGCAGCAGTCGATGAAAACGCTGCTGACCGTTTCGCTGATAGTGGCGGCGGTGAGCCTTCTCGCGGGCTTTGCGCTTGTTGCGCTCTTTTCAAAAAAGGCCATCGCGCCGTATGTGCGCAATATGGAGCTTCAAAAGCAGTTTATAACCGACGCGGGGCATGAGCTCAAGACTCCGCTGACCTCAATATCGACGAGCGCGGACGTGCTGAAGATGGAAAACGGCGACAATGAGTGGATAGACAACATTCAGAAGCAGACCGTGCGTATGTCGAAGCTCGTCAAAAATCTTGTGACGCTCTCGCGTCTTGACGAAGGCGTTCCGCTGCCGGACAGAACCGAGTTTTCTCTCTCGGACGCCGCGTGGGAGGCCGCCGAGCCCTTTGAGATGCGCGCAAGGGCGCAGGGAAAGAGCTTTACCCAGAGCATAAGCCCCGAGCTTTCGATGAAGGGCGATATGGCCGCCGTGCAGCAGCTTATATCCATCCTTCTCGATAACGCCTTTAAATATTCCGACGACGGCGGTCAGATACGCCTTTCGGTGTATCCGCAGCACAAAAATAATATCATCGAGGTGTATAACACCTGTCTGCCGGACTCGCTCGGCGATATCGACCGCTTTTTCGACCGCTTTTACCGCGCCGACAGCTCGCGCAGGTACGACGGCGGCACGGGCATAGGCCTTGCCATCGCAAAGGCCACCGCGCAGGCTCTCGGCGGCAGCATAAGCGCCGAAACAGCCGACGGCAGGAGCATAGTTTTCAAGGTCATATTATAAAACGCCCACTGTGGGTGGGCGTTTCACCGGTCGCTCGGACCGGGATCGTAATCTCCGAATATCATATCGTCAATATCCATAGCAGTCACCTCATTTTTCAGCATACCTTCAGTATATGCCGCAGGGTATGGAAACATGACAATTTTATTTTTCCGCTCTGAGCGTGACGCAGACGATCTCCGGGCGGTTGAAGATACGCGGGATGGGCACGGAATTGCCGAGGCCGCGTGATACGATCATGGTGTAATTTCCGTTATAAAATTTACCCTCGACGAAGTCGGGAAACAGATGCCGGTCGGTGCCGATGAGGCCGCCGACGCCGGGTATGCGGACAATGCCGCCGTGCGCGTGGCCGCTTAAAATGAGATCGACGGGCAGCCCGGGATACTCCTTCATCCAGTAGTTTCGATGTCCGAGCAGGATTTTAAACGCAGCGGGAGCTGCCTCGTTCATCTTCCGCGCAAGCTCATCGGGCGCGAGCATATCGGCATAGGCGATGGGATCCTCGACTCCGCCGAGGAGAACGGAATCGCTGCCGCGGCTTATCGTCAGATATTCGTTGCTGAGATATTTTACGCCGGCCGACTCCAATATGCCGCGCACCCTCTGCGCAAGGCCGGAGCCGTACTCATGGTTTCCGCTGACGAAGTACACGGGGCAGAGCTCCGTAAGGCGCGGCGCAAGCTTTTCGACTGCCTCAAGGTCGCCCTCGTCGGTGACAAAATCGCCCGTGAGCGCGATGATATCGGGCTGAAGCTCTCGCACCTTATCGGCAAGCTCCGTGCCGTCGTCGCCGAACTGCGCGCCGTGCAGGTCGGAAAGCTGCACTATCCTGAAGCCGTCAAAGCTCTCGGACAGCTTTTCCGACGCGACCTCATAGCGGCTTATCTCAAGCGTCTGACTGCTGTCCTTTATCAAAAACGCGCAGATCGCCGCGATGAGCGCAATGACGATAAGCGCCGTCAGGCAGCCGCGTCCTCTTTGTTTTTTGCCGTGAGTTTTCAATGCAATGCCTCGCTGAGTTCATAAAAGTCTGCGGCAATTGTATCACATTACGGCCGAAGCCGCAACTTTGCTATTGAAACCCTTGCCCGTTTGGGGTATAATGTATAAATCCCGCCGAAAAAATTATATTTTTAATAATAAGGAAGATAAGACATGAGTGCATCAACCGAAAGAAAAAACAGGCAGACCGCGCGCAGCGAGGGCTCCTACGCCAAGGACATCAATGCGCAGAAGGAAGCCGCCAAGAAGAAAAAGCAGAAGATCAGATGGATCATTGTGGGCGTCGCCATTGTCGTCTTCTTCGGCTTTGCCATCTACCTCAACTCCGGCGCGCTGTACAGATCGCTTGACGGCCTGACGGTCAAGAACACCGAGGTCACCGCCGAGGACGGCACCGCGATAGCCGCAGGCGAGCGCAGCTTCTCCGTGGCCGAGTGCAACTATGTATATCATATGCAGTATATCAGCCTGATGAACACCTACGGCGACTATGCCTCCACGCTTTTTAAGCTTGACACCTCCAAGCCTCTCGACGAGCAGGAGTGCCCGAGCTTTATGAACACCGAGGGCAAGGAAAACTACACCTGGGACAGGTATTTCCGCGACGCCACCAGGTCTCAGCTCAAGCAGCTTGCCGCCTACGAGGCATACGCCGGACAGCATGACATAAAGCTCGATGACGACGATCTCAAGGAGATCGACGATACCATAGCCTCAATCGCCGAGACCGCAAAGAAAAACAACTACGGCAGCGTCAGCAAGTTCCTCGCGGCAAACTACGGCCGCGGCTGCAACGAGTCCGTTGCCCGCGATATCATGAAGCTTCAGTCCCTCGCGGCCAAGGTCCAGACAAGCATCACCGACGCCGAGACCTACACCGCCGAGCAGCTCGCCGCAAAGTACGATTCCGTCAAGGACAGCTACGATAAGTTCACCTACAGCTACTATCTCGTGACAGCCGAGGTCCCCGAGCACGTCCACTCCGAGGACGAGAGCGAGGATGAGCACGAGCACGCCTCCGAGCCTACCGACGAGGCAAAGGCGGCGGCTCACACCACCGCCGAGGACATCCTCAAGAAGATACATTCTCAATTAGATGCCGACGTAGCGGGAGGCGCCGGTGAAGGAGCCCTTGTAGACCTCGACGATACCGCTGAAAACATGCTCGTTCCACTCGCTGAGCACATCCTGCTTGAGAAGGTTCTCGGCGACGTAGTCGCAGTAGTTCTGATCTCCGCTCTCCTCGGTGGGAGCCTGATTGTTGTCGCGCTTGGTGAACACGACGACATAGCTGCCGGTGCTGCCGTCGATAACGGTCGTGTCGCCCGCCTTGCGGTCGGCGCTCTTGAGCCACTCGGAGATGTCGGACTCGACGGAGGAGCCGACAAGATCGGTCTGCTCCTTGATCTCGGCGCCCTCGACGGCGGCCTTGGCCGCGTCGGCGAGGGAGCTGCCGTCGCTCACCTTCTTGCCCTCGCGGCCAAGGTCCAGACAAGCATC
>OQWE01000662.1_pt1 | contig 11824 bp, 11 predicted proteins | sample 1691591 | NCBI WGS metagenome assembly OQWE01 (sample SAMN03418265, study PRJEB22391) | human gut metagenome | biome: human-gut; feature: organic feature; material: feces | host: Homo sapiens | place: Tanzania | collected 2013-01
AAAGATAAGCGTGATGAGCTGATGCGCCAGTATCTGGATCTTGTCCGGGAAAATATGGAAGTGAGACTTCGTGTAGAAGAAGGAATTCTCTCTGCAAACCGTAATTTTGTTATTGCCCGGGCCGGAATGTCAGAGGCAGCACTGAATACTGCATTGATGGCTCCGAAGCAGGAAGTTGGACTTATAGTTGATGAGAAGAATGTTATGAGCGTTGAGATTCCGACCTTCACATCCAAAACAAGAACAGCGGATAATGTATATTTTTTCACAAAACAACGCCACTGTCATTAGGACACTATTGCTTTATATAAAAGCCGAACCTAACTAATAAAACCAATGATTACACGTTGGAAACAGTTTCACCAATTTTTTTAGTAATATTAAAATCACATATTTCCTTGCTTTTTTAATATCGATTCTATATCTTATATTCCAATTCATTTTCAAAAGAAAATACTTTATGAATTGTATGTATTATTAAACAAAACAACCGAATACCTACGATTTAGGTAATAAGATAATTATTAGTTTATTAAACCAAATGAACATATCAAATTACAACCACTGTTCCAAATGATTATCGGTTGTCTTTAATATAGCAAGAGTGTCCTTTTGACAGTATCGGGATTTGTATCAAATAATTCACAATTTATATATTAAAAAGCCGATTGCGTTTGCAATCGGTAATTTTTTTTAAAGATAAGGACGATAATAGAATAGACAGTTATTTTGTATCGCCCTTACCCTATTGTCTATCCTGAATTTGTCGGCTTACAATGTCCTGATTGCGCGCCATATCCGTTCACACCACCCTCGCCGGACAAATTATACTAATATTATGTGCGGTTATTACCCACACGTCAAGTAAAATGTCGGTAAAAACCACATAATATTTTTATGAACAAATTTTCGGAACGAATTAAAGAATTGCGAATTGAAAAGGGTATGCGCCAATGTGACCTTGCAAATTTGGTCGGCATTTCACGCGCGTCCGTTGCCGACTGGGAAACCGGCAGGCACGAACCGCCGCTTGATACTATTATTGCGCTATGCAAAATTTTTGACGTTTCAGCGGATTATCTTTTGGGTATTACAGATTAAAAAACCGATTGCGTTTGCAATCGGTTTTTTGGTTTCGTTTGGTTTTTCAATTTTGTTTTAAGCGGTTTGTTGTTCGGAATCCGCGTCGATATGCGGCTGGCGTTTCGATTTGACGTGGCGCACCAGGAAGCACAGCCCGAACGCCCCTGCGACAATCGCGACGCAAGCAACGATTGCGACGATAAGTTTCCACGGGAATTCGTCGCCGCCTTTTACCCTTTCCCACATACTGACGACCGCGTCGTTTTGCGCGCCGAAGTCCTGCATTACGCCGAGAGTGCCTTCCGATTTCTTAAAGTCGGGGTATCTTCTATGGTCGCCGAAGAACTCGGTAAGGTCGTACTTAACGCCGTTGATTTCCTTAATAATTCCGTCAACAACAATTCCGTCGACGACGGTGTACAGTTCTTTGATTTCGTCGTCGGTGATTTCCCACACATACTCGTTTTCGATAAGGCAGTTGATGGCTTCGATTGAAAACTCGTCTTTGCCATCAATATATTTATCGGGATCGAAGGAGCAGGTATAGCCGATTTCCATCATATTACGCATCGCGACGTCGGGACGGCACATAAAGTTGATGAATTCCTTTGCCGCCGGGACGTTTTGCGCGGTTTTCGGGATTGCCCAGCCGTCAAACCATACGTTGCCGAACTCTTTTTCTTCGCCGTCGATTTCAATTGTCGGGACGAAGTAGTCCAAAAGGTAATTCGTTTCTTCGCCGGTTGCAAGGTTTTTGAAAGTTTTGTCGGGGTTGTAGCTTTCCTCGATTGCGTACATTGCGTCGCCCGACCAGGCAAGGTCGACGTATGCGATTTTGTTGATCATATCGTCCTTGCCGAAGTCGACTTCGTAGCCTTTGATATGCTTTCTTTGTTCCAGAAGCACGGTTTCGCACATTTTCAAAAGCGTGTTGTCGACGGTGTTGATAAGTTGTTCGATTGAAAGCGCGGCGTACGGAGTCCCGTCGAGTTTTCCTTCTTCTTTGAGATAACAAACGGTTGCGGCGTACACGTCGCGGACGCTGTCTTTCACAAGGATTTTCCCTTCAAGTTCCGGGTTGTTCGCCTTATTCCAAAGGATACCCCAACCGGCTTTGAGGTCTTCTTTCCTGACCTTTTCGACATTGTACATTATGCCGAGCGTGCCCCACATATACGGCACGAAATATCCGTTCATTTCCGCGCCGAAAATCGACTCTACCCTGTCGCGGATTGCAGGATACACGTTACTTATGAATTCGTAGTCGCCGTCCGACATATCGAGCGGTTGCAAAAGGTTTTTCTCTTTCAGTTTCTGAATGGAGTATTCGCTGGGGCAAACGAGGTCGATCTGGCTGTCGCCCTTGGTGACTTCGGTCATCATTGTTTCGTTTGTGTCGAAAGTGCTGTAAACGACCTCGATTTCCTTGCCGGTTTTTTGCTTGTAATACTCTTCAAAAAGCGTGATATTGGCGGGATCGATATAGTCCGCCCAGTTATATACGACAAGTTTTTCTTTTTTCCTGTCAATGTTCACGACGACGATGCCTGCAATCGTACCGCCGACGATAACCGCGATAATCACCGACACGATAAGGATTTTAATTGCTTTCTTGTTCATGCTTTAACCTCCTTTTTCTTGTCGGCTTTGGCTTTTTTGACCTTAACGACGTTGACGACGAGAATGGTCGTAAGCACCACGATAAAGATAATGCTGAATATCGCAAACCAGAACGGCGAAAGCCCTTGTACCCTTGCGTCGGCGTAGATGTACGTCGAAAGAGTGTTGATGCCCGTTGCCGCGCCTTTGTTGATTTGCGTGATGATGAAGTCGTCCATCGACAGCGTGAACGCCATCATAAATCCCGACATAATGCTGGGCGCAAGTATGGGCAGAATGACTTTTACCATCGCTTTGAACGGGTTTGCGCCAAGGTCGAGAGCGGCTTCGTAAACGTTGTTGTCCATCGTTTGAAGTTTCGGCAGTACCGAAAGAATGACGTACGGCGTGCAGAAACTGATGTGTCCGATGATAAGGCGGAAATATCCCGCGGGGAACGAGAACGTTACGAAGAATATCATAAGCGACACTGCCATAACGATTTCGCTGTTGATGATGGGCAGTTGGTTGACGTTTTCCACAACCTTTCTCGCACGCGGTTTCAAACAATAAATGCCGATTGCCGAAAACGTGCCGATAAGCGTCGATACAACGCTCGATACGACGGCGATAATCAGCGTGTTTTTAAGCGCGGCAAGCAGTTCGGGCGTTTTGTCGGACGCGAATATCGACTTGTACGACTCGAAACTGAACCCGTTGTCAAAAGAGAAAATCGACGTGTTGAAAAACGAAAACACGATAATCAGCACTATCGGCGCGTACAGCAGCGCGAGAAGTAAATAAAGATATGCTTTTGCAAAAAATTTCTTTACCATAAGTTTCTTCCTCCCGTCGCAGACGTTTTTGAAAACCTGTTCATTATAAAGTTGGAAATAAGCACGAGAATTATCATTACAAGGCTCATAACGCTGCCGACGCCGTACAAGCCCTGATCGAACTTCATCTGAATGCTGTCGCCGAACAAGAATACCGTGCTGTCCGACAAAAGCTGGCTTATCGCAAACGTCGAAATTGTGGGAATGAACACCATCGTGATTCCGCTTAAAATCCCCGGCACCGACAACGGCAATATCGTTTTTGCGAAAACCTGGAACTTGTCTGCCCCGAGGTCTTCCGCCGCCTCGATATAGTTTTTATCAATGCTCGAAAGCACCGTGTGCAAAGGAAGTATCATAAACGGCAGGTAGTTGTACACCATGCCGAACACGACCGTTCCCATCCCAAGGGGAATGTTCATCGACACGAAAATCGCTTTCGTTGCAAGCGTCCTTATAAGGAAGTTTACCCACATGGGCAGGATAAACAGCAATACGAAAATCTTGCTTGCGCTGTATTTCGCAAGGAAGTACGCCGCGGGATATCCCAGAACTATGCAGATAATCGTCGTCAGAAGTCCGACGAGAATGGAGTTTCCAAGCACCACCAGACTTGACTTTTCGGTGAAGAAAATCGCAAAGTTTTTGAAACTGAATTTCCCGTCGTAAATAAACGCGTTGGCAAGAATCAGCACAAGCGGCGTAACGACGAAAACCAGCAAAAACAGCATATACGGATAAGCAAAGGCTTTTCGCGTAAATCTGAAATTTTTAATTTTCTCTTTCATTAAATTGCCTCCACCTTAATGTCTTCGGGTTTAATATTGATACCTACGCGGTCGCCTTTGAGCCATTCGTCCTGAGTGTCGACAAAGAAGTCATAGTCGAAATCGGTGCGTAAAATGACCTGATAGTAACTGCCCTTGTAAATGCTCGACACGACGTCCGCGCTGACCGTTCCGTCGGCTTCGTCGTCGGTAACGTCGACTTTATCAAACGGAATCGACACTTTAACTTTCGTTCCTGCGGGCAAGTCGCTTTTCGTTTCAAAGTCGGCTTCGCAAATTTTAACGATGCCGTTGTCGCCCATTTCGGTTTCGTACTCGTTGATAATGCGCGCTTTGTGCATGATGTGTATTTCTTCTTTCGGAATGAAGATACCGATTTCTTCGCCGACGGCGCACTCGGTATTTTCAACGATCTGCAATTCGTTTCCGTCGCTTTCGCAAAGGATTTCGTAGTGGTCACCCTTGAACACGCAGGACGTTACTTTTGCGGTGAGTTGTCCCTTTTCGACGTTTTTGCCCTTCGTGATGTAAATGTCTTCGGGGCGCACGATGATATCGACGGGTTCGTTGGGTTTGAAGCCTTTGTCGACGCACTCGAACTCGGTGCCGAAGAAACTGCATTTATAGTCGTCAATCATAATGCCCGACATAATGTTGCTTTCGCCGATAAAGTCGGCGACGAATGCGTTTGCGGGCTCGTCGTAAATCTTTTTTGGGGTGCCGATTTGCTGCACTTCGCCGTCGCGCATAACGATGATTTTGTCGCTCATCGTGAGCGCCTCTTCCTGATCGTGCGTGACGTAAACGAACGTGATTCCAAGGCGTTTATGCATATCCATCAGTTCGATCTGCATATCCTTTCTCATTTTAAGGTCAAGCGCGCCCAGCGGCTCGTCAAGAAGCAGCAACTTCGGCTCGTTGACGATTGCCCTTGCGATTGCGACGCGCTGTTGCTGTCCGCCCGAAAGGCTGTTCACGTCGCGGTGACCGTAGTCTTCAAGGTCAACCATTTTAAGCGCGTGATTGACTTTTTCGGCGATTTCGGCTTTCGTATATTTTCTCATATTGTCGAAAGTCCTGCCCTTTCTGTCGGTGTACGTCGTGCCGTCGGGAATGGTTTTGAGTTTCAGACCGAACGCGATGTTGTTGAACACGTTAAGGTGCGGGAACAACGCGTATTTCTGGAAAACCGTGTTCACGGCGCGCTTATGCGGCGGCAGATTGGAAATATCTTCGCCGTCGAACAAGATTTGACCGCTGGTCGGTTTTTCAAAGCCGGCAATCATACGAAGCGTCGTCGTCTTGCCACAGCCCGAAGGTCCTAAAATTGTCACGAATTCGCCGCGTTTTATCGCGATGCTTTCGTTTTTGACGACCGCTTTGCCGTCGTATTCCTTGGATACGTTTTTGATTTCGATAATGTTTGCAGATGACATATACTCTCCTTAAAACGTGGGCGGGCTTGACACCCAGATGATTTTAGCCGTTGTATTTTTTGTATTTTTAATATAATGTACTTTGTTGCTTACAAAATAAAAGCTGTTGCGTTTTTTGCACTTATAGACGTTGTTGCCGATGACGATTTCGATTTCGCCGTCAAGGACGTATCCGAATTCTTCGCCCTCGTGCGGCATATCTTTTTGAAGCGTCGTATTCGGCTCGATTTCGATATAAACAGGCTCCATCTCGTTCTTCTGACTGTTTGGCACAAGCCATACGATTTTTTGCCCGTCGCCTTCCTTTTCGAAAAAGTCGTCGCTCGTGAACACGACTTGTTCGGGTTCGTCTTCGCTGAAAAAGGTTTTCAGATCGCTTCCGAGTGCCACCATAAGGTCGTTCAGTGTGGAAATTGTCGGCATGGTCAGGTCGTTTTCGAGTTGGCTTATGTAGCCTTTCGTGAGTTCGCACCTGTCGGCAAGTTCCTCCTGCGTCAATCCGCAACGAAGCCGCAGATTTTTCAGTTTGGTTCCGATTTCCATATAACCTCCTGTTTCCGCGCCGTTTGTTTAGTGTTTCTAAACCTAAAAATTAGAGAGTTTTGTAATTTTAAGAAAAAAGTTTACAATTACTAAACCATACGACTGAATATGATTATATGAAAATAGCGTATATTTGTCAACGAAATATACGCATTTTGTCGCAATTTGTAAAAAGATTTTTTGTCGATCGTATCCCGCGCAAAAAATCGCAAAAAAAGAATATATCAAAGATATATTCTTCCGCCTCAGATTTCGTATAAAAAAACGCACGGTTTTCACCGTGCGTAATTTCGTTTTTTCTTATTCGATGACCTGCGATACGACTGCAAAGCGTTTCACCGATTCCGCGCTGCTTTCGGCTTGTTTCTTATTGTCGTAAGTTTCGCCGACGTAAATGCTGTTGCGGTTTTTGATAATGAACTTATATCTGTTGTTTTTGTCCTTATCCACACGTACGGTCGTTGCTGCGTCCTGCATATTTTTCTTGAAGGTTTCGATGCCTTCCAGGCACGATTTCTTCGACGCATATTCGCGGCTTTCGTAAAGGAGCTGACCGTTGTTTGCATAAAGATGGAATTGATAAAGATCGCCGTAAACGCAATCTACGCGATATTTTCCGACAACGCCTTTTGCTGCGGTTTCTGCGGGGGCGACTTCCTTAACTGCCGCTTTCTTTGCAGGCTCTTTCGTCGCAACTTTTTTTGCAGGTTCTTTCGCCGCGGCTTTCTTGGGTGCGGGCTCTTTTGTTGCTGCTTTTTTTACTTCTTTTGCCATATTGATATAACCCCTTTTATTATTTTATATTAAAAATTTATTCGCTGATTTCGGAAACCTGTGCAAAGCGTTTCACGGATTCCGCGCTGCGTTCCGCCGCTTTTGCGGTCGAGTACGTCTCGCCGATGTAAATGCTGTTGCCCTTCTTGAAGATGTACTTGTAGCCGCCGTTCTTATCGACGTCGATGCGGTACTCGCAATCCGCGACGTTCTTCTTAAAGGTCGCGATGCCGCCCTTGCAGGAGTTCAGACTTGCGTATTCACGGCTTTCGTACAGAAGTTGCCCGTTGTTTGCGTAAAGGTGGAACTGATACGCATAGCCGGTATCTTCGATCGTATATTTGCCGACGACCTTGGGTTTATCGGCTTCGTCGTTTTCCTCGACGGGTTCTTCAACCTTTGCCGCCGCCTTTTTCTTTGCGGGGGCTTTCTTTGCGGGTGCGGCTTCTTCCGTTACTTCCGCCTTCTTCTTCGTCGCTTTTTTCTTTGCGGGAGCGGGTTCTTCCGCGGCGACTTCGGGTTCTTCCGTCTTTTCTTCTTTTGCAGCTTTTTTGGGTTTCAGATTTATTTTTGCCTTGCCCCAGCTGTCGTCAACGAAGTTGTCGTTGTTTTCCGGCTCGATATAGTGCTTTTCCTCGACGGGCGCGGGTTCTTCCGGCTGAACGTATGCGGGAACGGGCGCGGGCGCGACGGGTTTTTCTTCTTCCACGGGAGCATAAACTTTGTCTTCCGCGATAAACTTCGACATATCGATTTGTTCCTGCGGAGCGGGTTTTTTGTCTTCAAACGGAGGCAGCTCGTCATCGAAAGCGTCGGCGTCGAACTTCTTCTCGTCCTCGATATAAGGCGCGGGCGCAGGTGCCGCTGCCGCAACGGGCGTGGGTGCGGGTGTCGCGGGTACGACGGGCGTTTCTTTCACAGCGGGTTTTTCTTCGGCAGCGACTTTGCCACTCTTACTTGCTTTCTTTGCGTCTTTGACGCTTTGTCTTGCCGCTTTCTTTGCCGCTTTCTTCGCCTTGTTCTTCTTTGCACAAACCGCGATAATAACGATTAAGCCGATGAGTACGAGCGCTGCGCCCGCAACAAGCAAAATGAACTTAATCGGGGGATTTTCTGCCAATAATTCAACGAAAAAGTCTTTCACCGTGATGGTAAAGAAATCGACGATTTTCTGCCATACTTCATTGGATGAAACTGCTGCTAACATTTTTCAAACTCCTCTTTAATAATATAACCCTGAAAATAAATTAGATAAAATACCTATACTGTGTATATTATAACACAATAAATTTACGTTATCAAGGTTTTGAAAATATCAATTTGACGAAATTCGTGTTTTTTTGCTAATTTTTTTATTGCGATATGCCTTAAAAAATATGTCGAACAATGCGTATTTTGCTTGCAAAAAAAACGCCGAAATGTTACTATGTTAAAAGTAAATATTGTGAGGTGTTTTATGAACAACGTAACCATTTTCAATCACCCTCTTATCACACACAAAATTGCAATTATGCGTGATGAACGTACCGGCAGCAAAGAGTTTCGCGAACTTGTGGAAGAAGTCGCAATGCTTATGGCATTTGAGGCTCTCCGTGATATCAATACGCAAGAAATTGAGGTTAAAACCCCGATTGCGGTCACTAAAACCCGCGTTATTGCAAATGACATCGCAATCGTTCCTATTCTCCGCGCAGGTCTCGGCATGGTAAACGGTATCCTTGCTCTTGTCCCCACCGCAAAAGTCGGACACGTCGGTCTTTATCGCGACCACGAAACGCTTGAACCCAAGGAGTACTACTGCAAACTTCCCGACGATATCGCAAACCGCGAAGTCATCATTCTCGATCCGATGCTCGCAACCGGCGGCAGCGCAATCGCGGCAATCGACTTCATTAAGGCAAAAGGTTGCAAAAATATTAAGTTTATGAGCATCATCGGCGCGCCCGAAGGAATTGAAAAGGTCCACGCAAAACATCCCGACGTACACATCTTCGTCGGCTGCAAAGACTCTCACCTTAACGAAAACGGCTACATCGTCCCCGGACTCGGCGACGCCGGCGACAGAATTTTCGGTACGAAATAATCCGCAACAATTGAACGAATAATTGCATTGCCCTGACTTTTGTCAGGGCTTTTTTATATCGCAAAGTGTTTCATCACTGTCGAAGACAATATCACGCCGTAGGCATATCATTGCCGATTGGCTCATCGCGCCAAAGGCAACAAGGTGCCCACGCAAATAGTTGCATTTTAGGTATAAAAAAAGTCCTCATAAAACTATGAGGACTTTTTGATATTTCGTTGATTATTACTTGTCGGACGATTCGTCCTTTGCTTCTTCAACCGCCTGGAATTCCACCGTCGCGGTTTTGTCATCGTCTTCGAGTCCGAGTTCTTCGACTGCTTCGTCGACTGCTTCGCTGTCTGCCACGACTTCGTCTTTTCTGACGCCGGGGAGTTTGTCGTCCGTGTCATACGTTACGCCTTCGCCCACGACCGCGATGCTTTCGCCGTCTTTGACTTCGCCCTGTTTTTCTTTCTTGGTTTTGATGGAAAGAATGACGTTGGTAAGGATACCTACGATAAGAGCGGTTGCGATGTTGGTGATGGTGACGATTGCTTTGCCCTTCGTTGCAAGACCGAATTTAAGAGCGAGTCCGCCGATACCCGTGACAAGGATTGCCGATACGACGAAGAGGTTTTTGCTTTCGCCGAGGTCGACGTTTTGCAGCATTTTAAGACCGCTGACTGCGATAAATCCGTAGAGAGCCAGGCATACGCCGCCCAGAACGCAGGTGGGGATTGTTTCGATAAGCGCGATGAACGGACTGAAAAACGCGATTATAATCGAGATAACAGCCGCGCCGACTATGGTGTAAATCGAGGCGTTTTTGGTGATTGCCACACAGCCGATGCTTTCGCCGTAAGTGGTGTTGGGGCAGCAGCCGAAGATTGTGCCGACGGTCGTTCCGAAGCCGTCACCGATGAGCGTGCGATGGAGACCGGGGTCTTTAAGAAGGTCTTTTTCGATGATAGTGCTCATATTTTTGTGGTCCGCGATATGTTCCGCGAAAACGACCAGCGATACGGGGATGAACAGAAGCGCGATTGCGCCGACGCCCGCGCCGGTAAGTCTTGCGGTGCCGTTAACGGATTCCTTAATTGCTTCGATAATCGCAAGGTGCGGATAATCGAGGAATGCGGTGATGCCCGTGAATTTGCCGTCTTTTACGAAGTTTTCGACAAGCGGAGTCCAGTTGACGATTTTGAGATATTCGACATTGCAAGCATAGCCGAAAATCGAGAAGAACGATGCGAGAAGGTAACCTGCGCCGATACCGATGATGAAAGGCATAAGTTGCATTTTTTTGCTGCCCTTGCAGGATACGAAGACCGTTACGAAGAAGGCAAACAATCCGCAAAGGATTGCGACAAGGTTGTAAGATTGTCCGCTGCCGCTTGCAGTGGTAAGGTTGCTGATTGCGCTGCCCGAAAGACCTAAGCCGATAAGAGCGACCGTGGGCCCGATGATAACCGCGGGCATAAGTTTGTTGATCCATTCAGTGCCTTTCTTCCAGACGATAAAGGCAAGTATGCAGTACACAGCGCCTGCGAATACGCCGCCGAGAATAATTCCCCACCAGCCGTATTGAGTTGCGCCGATCAACGCCGAAATAAACGCGAACGAGCTTCCGATGAAGATCGGGCTCTTTTTCTTGGTAACCCATACGTAGAACAGGGTTGCGATACCTGCGCCGAAAAGCGCGGCAGCGGGGCTCATGTTGACGCCGTTTCCCGAGCAAAGAATAGGCACGAGAATCGTCGCGCAAACGACCGCCAAGAATTGTTGAAGCGAGTACACAAGCGTTTGTTTGAAGGACAACTTGTCTTCAACGTTGTAAATCATCTTCATAAGTAACAATCTCCTTTAAAATTTATTTATATTTTGATATATCAGAGTGAAAACAGGTCGACGGCGATTTTCTCGTCATAGGGCGGTATCATTACCCTTACGACCTCCTGCTTGGACGTTGGCAGGTTTTTGCCGACGTAGTCCGCGCGTATCGGAAGTTCGCGATGACCGCGGTCGATAAGCACGGCAAGTTGTATCGTGCGCGGACGTCCCAACGTGAACACTGCGTCGATTGCGGATACGGCTGTCGCACGCGCACTGAAAAGGGTATCGCACGAGATTATCGAAAGAAACGACTCCCTGGAAAACGTCGTGCTTATCGGCATTAAAAGCCGTGGTATCCCCCTTGCCGGAATAATTGCCGAAAACGTGAAAAAATACGAAGGCGTGTCGCTTGACGTGGGTGAACTCGATATAAGTCTTTATCGTGACGACCTTGCGGAAAAAAGCGAAACTCCCGTTATCGAAAAAATCAACGTGTATCATCCATAATGTTTGCCTTAATTTCCATAAAACCTCAAAAAAATCTTGCGCCGAGACACGCAAGATATGATACACCTGTTTATTGTATGATAACCTTGTATGTCTCTCTGGACATAATTAAAGATTTCTGTTAGGGTTATAATAACACAAGCGGCGTTTTTTGTAAACCTTTTTTAAGAAGGAAAAGAAAATTTTTTTATTATTATTTTTTTTTGAAAATATCGCGCTGACGTACATTTCTGCGTCGCTAGTCGGCGTTATCGTAGCGGCAGCGCCGCTGTTTACCGCGCTGATCGCAGCGGTCGTGAACGCGCGCAGCAGCACCTTGGTGGAGACAAATGTCGTGCCCCAGACAAGCACGCTGAACGC
>OQWE01000665.1_pt1 | contig 11791 bp, 7 predicted proteins | sample 1691591 | NCBI WGS metagenome assembly OQWE01 (sample SAMN03418265, study PRJEB22391) | human gut metagenome | biome: human-gut; feature: organic feature; material: feces | host: Homo sapiens | place: Tanzania | collected 2013-01
CATCCACCCGACCGCTCTCATACTTCGGCCACCAATATGAGCGGGGACCATGGTCCTGCGGAGTAGCAGGAATACCTGTGATATCAACCTGCCGTCGTAAAAAATCTCCCGCTGTTCCGTTCAATAACCCGCAGACAACTTTCTGTTTATTCTCATGGGCAAGCCGCAAAGCACCATGATCCGCCTCCGCCTGCCATACATCAATAAATTTGCCCCTGCCAAAATATGGTGCTCCCCCCTTTACAACATCTCCGGAAATAATCATATTCCCATTGTTGGCTTTCAGAAATCTTGTGATTTTCACTTTCACAGCATTTGTCTTTGACATCTTCCCAAGATATGTACTCAAACCGATGGAGGCTTGAATATAGCCCTTTGGCTGCCCATCATTCGGGCAACGCATTTCCTTATTGTTTTTCAGATACCCGAGATCGCAGAATGTCCTGTTGTATCTGGTCTGTCCACTGTCATCCCATGCAATATAAGCTGTAGGACAATAATCCTGAAAGTCAATGGTGTACATGGCAAATGCCGTCAGAACCCCTTTATGATTGGATTTGCATGAAACCGTTACAGCCTTTTCCTTCGCTTTATTCAATGCCGGCAGCAGCATTGCCGCCAGAATCGCGATGATCGCAATCACGATGAGGAGCTCGATCAGGGTGAAAATCTTTGTTTTCACCCTGGAAGTAAGAACAGAAGAACAAGGAACATGGAAGGAAGAAGGAACGGAGAAACATTGGAACAATCGAACATTGGAACAATTCAACAGTCGAAGGAAGAAAGAAGAAGCAAGATCAGGGGACTGGCAACGTCCTGTCCTGCCCTGCTGCCGGAATGAAACATCCTTCTTACAATTTTTCCTCATGAGGAGCTCGATCAAGGTAAAAATTCTTGTTTTCCCCCTGCAAGGATGAACGATATTCATATCAGCCCCATGATCTCCGGCAAACGGCGTCAAGTCCTGATCCGCGGCGCGAAACTGCCTTCCGCCGGGGATGAAGTCAAATCGCGCCCTGCCACGCAACCGGAATGAAATCCCGCTTTCGCAAATTCTCTTTATTCTGCTCATTGTGCCTCCTGATATTTCGTGTTAATATAAAAATCCGTTCTAAGTGCTTTGTTCATAATTATACTTGATTTCAATAAAAAAACCTTAATAAAAGAATAAATATTTAGCATAAAAATCCAAAATATCATCAGAGAGGATGTTGAATTTTTCAGGAAAAGCGTATATAGTCCCGGCATGGAAACCAAAACTTCAACATACCTGTTCCAGAATACAACCGATTTTCCTATCAGAGTCACAGTGATGGAAGATCAGAATCCTACGGAACTGCATACCCACGAAGGAGTGGAACTTGTCTGCATCTACGCCGGCGAAGGGGTCCATCTGACCGAATATGGGAACATGCCGTTGAAAAGCGGCGATATTTTTGTCATCCCGCGTGGATTCGCACACGGATATGAGGTAAAGAAGAAACTCTCTCTTTTCAATCTGCTCTTCATACCGGAGCGTCTGCCCATGCCGCAGCTCGACCTCTGCCAACTGACCGGCTTCCAACAGCTTTTCATGCCTTCGCAGACCCGGAAGAACTGCCCATTCTTCCACATCGGACCAGAAGAACTCGCCTCCGTTGTATTTTCCCTGCGCGAACTGCTGACGGAAAGCGAAAATATCGCTCCGGCTTACAGAACCTACCGTCTGGGACTGCTCATGGTCCTGCTCTGCAAGCTGACCCGTCTCTATTCCGTCAGCGGCAAGGAGGATGAGCATTTGCAGGAGGGAATCAACAAGGTGCTGGAATACCTGAACATCCATTTCCGGGAAAAGATCAAAGTCGATTCCCTTTCCAAAAGCAGCCGGATGTCGCGAAGCAACTTCCTGCGTGTATTCAAGCTGATGACAGGCGTTTCACCGCTCCAGTATGTCCTTCACCTGCGCATCAATTACGCCTGCCGCGAATTGCAGGAAACCAGGCGCGGCATCACGGAAATCGCCTATGACTCCGGTTTTGAAGACAGCAACTATTTTTCCCGCACCTTCCGTAAATTCATCGGCATGACTCCGCGGGAATACCGCCTCCGCAACTCTCTGTTCACAATCCGGAAAACGCGGGAGCACGATCTCCCGTCAGCCGCGGCGCAGGCAGACAGTCAGAGCAACGCCGCCATTCCACAGAGATAGTATCTCCGGCAACACCGGAATGCCGTTCTTCCCGGTCCGCAAAAAGCCAGACAGATTCATTAATCTTGCCTTGACTCTTATCTTATTGTTACAATACTGCACAACAAAACATTTACAATACGTTATCGTCCGCATCCTTCATGAGATCCCCGGCGCCATCCGGGAAGACAGCCGGGATAATTTTGAATTCAGATTTCTCATTTTGCACCTCCTCTGCCCCGCAGTTTCCCCATCATCGGCAGTTCCGCTTTTCCGGCGGGCGTCACTTTTTTCCATTTTTTTCAGAAAAGGGGGTTGACAATTTCAAATTTTTCGTTATAATTAAAACATGAAACAATAAGATAATACTTTTGGAAGTCCTATGAATCTGAAATCGAAACGGAAAAATCTGGCGGACAATATCAGGGAAGTTCTTACGGAGAAAATTCTCAGCAGAGAGCTGCTGCCGGGAAAGCCGCTGGCATCCAATACGGAACTCGCACAGGAATTCGGCGTTTCTCTGCTGACAGCGGACCGTGCAGTCCGGCAACTGGTCAAGGCGGGGTTGGTCTACCGCGAACAGGGACGCGGCACTTACGTCAGCCCCAATCTGCCCGAATCTCCCAAAAAAGGATATCGCATCGGCATTGCGGACAAGCTGGCTTATCCGGTGATACCGCTCCGGGAAGCGGCGCTGGATATCCGCCCCCGCACCAGTATGCAGTATTTGAAGAACTGCAGTTGCGAGGTCAGGATTCTGGATTATGAGGAGGTCCGCGATTTGCAGCTTCTGAAACGCGAAGCCGCTTCTCTCGACGGACTGATCGTGTCTTCCGCATATTTCGATCCGGTCACGGAAGCCAATCTTCTCACCCTTCCCATTCCCGTTGTAATCAATCTTCATGAGTGGGTCATGGCGCCCTCTTTCAATCAGGTGATCACGGACCTGTATCCGGGCATGAAGCTGGCGGCGGAGGAGATCGTCCGGCGCCATTTCCCTGAAATCGTCGTAATCTATGAAGATCACCGGAACGGGCACATCAGGAAAGATTCCTTTATCCGTGCCGTGGAAGCAGCCGGTTACGACAAAGAGCGGATTCATGCCATACAGGTGGAGGAATGGGCGCTCCAGAGCGGCGTTCCGAGCTATCGTCTCGCCATGAAACTGTGCAAAGATATCCGGGGCAAACTTCTCTTTTCGACCTCCGACGTCGTAAGTTTCGCCATGCTGGAGGCGTTTCATGAGGCGGGTTTGAAACCCGGAGAAGATTTCCAACTGCTGAGCTACGACAATCTGGAAGGGTATGGTTATCTGCCGTTCGGAAAGCCGGTCCTGACCTCAATAGATTCACCGAAGATCAGAATCGCGGAGCGTTCCGCAGAACTTCTTCTGGACAAAATACAGCATCCGTCGGACGAGACCGTGATTATCCGGCTCCCGACAACGCTTGTAGTCCGCGAGACTGCATTTTCCTGATCATAATTCATAAAACAGATACAAAAAAGGAGAAGACACCATGACGCCAGGAAACTTAAAACAGAACAGGCTTTCGGGAGGGCATTCACCGGAAGTATCCCGAAGTCCCCGCTCCATTTTCACCTTGATAGAACTTCTCGTCGTTATAGCAATTATAGCGATTCTGGCGTCGATGCTTCTTCCGGCATTGAATCAGGCACGCGAAAAGGCGAAAGGTATCAGTTGCAAAAGCAATTTGAGGCAGTTGGGGTTGGCATTTGTCATGTATTCAAGCGAATTCAACGACTGGATCTATCCCGCGCGCGGGACCAACAGCGGAAGCGGAAACATTGGCTGGCAGTTCATGTATACAAATTATAAATACCTGAACAATAAAGTATTGCGATGTCCCTCCGAAAGCAGGTTCCCGGCTCAGAATGCCTATGCAATGAACTATACAACATTCGCCTACCGTTTCGGTGATCCGAACACCAATGCGGTCAAGACAAGTGAAATGGAACGGATATTGAATTACAAGGGAAAAAAATACAATCCGGTCGTTTTCATCGACGGCAAGACAAGTTCCCAGGCTGTTTCGGGCGATGACGTCACGGTCGTAAAAGGCGATTACCCGAATTTCTACCAGTTGAATCCGACGGCAATCTATTCGATCAACGCCCGGCACCGCAACATTACTGCCAATGCGCTTACTTACGACGGAACCGTAAATGACATAGACAGGACCGCCGGGCATTTTGCGGCAAGGAATGCAGACAAAATGCTTCAACTCTGGCGTCCAGCCCGCACATCCTCCACCGGCGGCAAATTCCAGTATAACTTCTTCTGACGACAAGGAACCAAAACAAAAATGAAAAACACATTACTTTCCGCAATCTTACTTTCCGCCGGTTTGCTTCAGGCACAGAACCTGATCAAAAACGGAGATTTCGACAAACCGCTTGACCAGGAATGCAGGTTCGACGCCGCACCGGGAGTCCATAAGACCGGAATATTCACGGAAGACCTCACATGGAACAAGTGCCTGAAGCTGGAAGTCGCCAGGCACATCACGGACAAGAACGGCAAAAAATATTATGCACTGGTCCGTATCGGCGGCGACCGGCAGAACAACGGATTTCCGGTTAAACCGAACACCGTCTACAGCTTCTCGCTGGAACTCAAGGGAGAGGTCGGCGCGTCGGTCAGCGCGTGGGAATGGAACGGACCCGGTTACTGGAAAAACGTGAAGCGGATAAAAATAACAGGAAAAACGTCTTTCAAAGCCTCCAGAGAATGGACCGCGATCCGGGGAACCTTTCAGACCGGAGCCGATGCGACTCATGCCGCGATCGGTGTCAGTCTGTGGGGCGAGGAACGCTGGAAAAACCTGCCTCCCGTCGGCAGTTTCATCCTGATCGACAAAGTAAAAGTCGAGGAGAAAGCCGATCTTCTCGGAGGACTGAAAAACAGGAACTCCAAACCGCTCTCCGCGCCATTGAAAAAAGTGATCGCCCCCGGAAAAGCATTGGACGGCTTCGTTGACTACAGGAGCAATGAGAAAGCCAAAGCGGATACGGTGGTTTATGCCGAAGCCGGTTCCGGCTCCATCAAGCTGAAAATCCGGTGTCTGGAGCCTGAAATGGACAAGCTGAAGTGCTCTGTTTCGGACAACGGCGGCAATGTCTGGAAAGACGATGCGGTCGAGATCTTCTTCGCGCCGGTTGCAAACGACCGTTCTCTGAGCCAGTTCGTCGTCGCGGCGGGCGGCGGGCGCTGGATGGGGCGCGGAACGGACAAATCCGTTGATGAATATGACAAATGGACCGCAGAAGTTTCCAGGGAAAAGGATGCGTGGATCATCAATGCGGAAATACCTTATGAACTGCTTGGCTGGAAAGAGCGTCCTTCGGCGGGAACCGCAATCGGTTTCAATGTGGCGCGGAACCGCAAACCGGTTCAGGAGTTGAGTTCGCTCTCCTTTGCAAACGGCAGTTTCCACAATCTCAGGAATTTTGCGGTTCTCCTGCTGGATTCCCCGGAAGCGTGGTTCCGGAAAACGAAAACGGAATTGAAAGCGGAAGCCATGCCGCTGGGCAACGCGGCTCTGAACGGGAAGCTCGCAGACTGGAAACCCGGTTCCGATCCGGCAGAAATGATTCAGCAGGCGGAAATTTTCAGAAAAGAGATTGCCGCGGCAAAACTCGGAAACCGGACCTTTGTCCTGACGCAGATTGCGCCTGCGACCGACCCGACCATTCCGATGCTTCCCGCCAACATCGCAAATCCGCCTGAAAAGATCGTGTTGCGGTCGAGTCTGGCGGATTGTCCGAGGGGGATGACGCGGATCACGCCGCTGTATCTGCCGGGGGCGACGCCCGCCGTATCGAAGACAGCCCAGACCGGAGTCGCCTCGTTCGGCATGACGATGACCGTGGAAGTGATATCCATGGGGGCAAGCGGATCGAAACGCAGTCCGTGACTTTTCTCATCTCCGTCTTTGACCCGGATTCCCCGGTAGAGCCTGATTTTTTCCGGCGGAAAGAGATTGCCGTTCCGGGCTTTGAGACTCTTTTCTTCCGCGCCGCGCTTGTCGAGAGAGGCGATGACGACACGATATTCCTCCGGGCGATCCAGCAGATTCGTAATGCTTATCAGGGCGGCATGCTGAGCCTGCCTTTTGAGTTTGAAGTGCTGCCGTTCGAGTTGAGCGAAGCCCCCGCGATCCCGCAGTTCTATTTCGGTTCCGCCTACAACAACCGCAAAACATTCCGCATGATGCAGGAATACGGAATCAGCGTCCCGCTCATCAACACCTGGGGCGTCAACGTCAAATTCAATCCGGACGGTTCCGTAAAAGAACGCAATACGGCAAGACTTGAACAGGAGATCATGAACCTGAAGCAATGGGCGAAAGAGTCCGGCACGGAAAAAGACCTCAAGATCGGAATTGCATATGGAGCTTATATTCTGTTCCGCGATATTCAGGCGAAAAAACAGTTCAGATACGGCACCCCTGAATGGGAAAAGGCGTGGCGGGAATATGTGCTGATTCTCGAAGACATCCGCAAAAAATGCGGCATTGCGAATGAAGATTATTTCGTGGAAATTCAAGACGAACCCCATGCCAGAGACATGGAGGAGCTGATTCTCGCTTCAAAGATCGCGCATGAAACGGTTCCCACCCTGAATCTCATGGTGACGCTCGCCTCGTGGGAAATTCCGCCGGCGGAACTCAGAAAGCTGGTGCCGTATCTGAGTCACTGGTGTTTCTGGAGCACAAAATACTTTACGGGAAAAGAGTATGCCCCGCTCCTGAAAGAGCTGCGGGAAAAGGGTAAAAATATCTCCTTCTACACTTGCGAAGTCACAATGCGCCTGGACCTCCAGAAATATTACCTGACACATCCGTGGCGCGCCCTCGCCTACGGGCTTGACATGTGCAACCTGTATCAGTTCCTGACACACCTCTATCCAACGGCAGATTGGAAGATAGCCAGCTACGGCAATACCGCGCTGATGGCGTCCGGCAATCCCGTTTCAACGATCCGCCTGGAAAACCTGCGGATCGGCAATACGGACATCAAATATATGGCGAAACTTGCCGAAGTCCTGAAAAACTCGAAAACGAAAGATGCCGGACTGCGTGCGGAAGCGGAAAAATTCCTGAAGGAAACTCCGAAACTGGTCGGAGTAGACATGGCTCACGATCCCGCGCAGCATGTTCAGGCACGTGAGAAAGCCATCGACCTGATTCTGCAACTCATGAAATGACAGCGCCGGCTCACAGAAAGGCAGTAAAGGCAAATTGACGGAATTTCCTTTACTGCCAGAGTCTCAATCCCTCATTCCACCGCTTCTACGCGAATTCCGTCAAACCAGACTGTCGCTTTGCAGAGATAATTGTAGAGCCGGATATAACAGGATGATTTTTCATCGGAACTCCTGCGTGCGACAAACGTCATAGTGTAAGTGGTCCAGGGGATGCTCTGTTTGATTTCCGGGCGCGGCCATGAGACATTGGAGCCGTCGTTGAAGTGGATGAAGATGCCTCCGTTTGCCGAATCCCGCATATCCGCCTTCACGGAAAAAGTAATGCGGTATTTGCCCCCTTTCCTGATCCCGCGGATATACTGGGCGACATTGAGATTCTTGCCGCCGGGATTGGTCATACGCAGACTTTTGCCGCCAAAAAGAAAAGTCTTGCCGTCCAGCGCGATATAATCATTTTTCGGCAAAACAAAATCTGCGCTGGTTCCCCATTTTCCGAAAAAGCGCCCGTTTTTGACGACATCGAAATCTCCGCCTTCCAGCAGATTTCCATCTCCGGCGTCTTTGAACGTGAGACTGCCGAAGTTTCCAATGTCTCCATAGCGCCTCACAAACGGGCTCCATGAGTGATAAACCGTTGCCCTGCGGTTCGTTTTCAATACACGGGAACGGGTAAAATCCGCAATGATATTCTCCTCGTCAAGTTCTCCAAGCCCCGCAAGCGGAACCGCCATCTCCATGGTCCAGGAATCCTTCTGCAAAGCAGTCCTGACCACTGCACCGCTGTTCCATTTGAAGTCATGCACGGGAACTCCATCTTTCAACTCCTGCCGGAGATCGGCGCAGTCACCGTTCCGCGACACCATCCACTGGAAATATCCGGAACGTTTTCCGGCGGGATTCAGAAAAATCTCCACGGAATCGTTCCGCCAGATATCGGGATCGTCAAAGGAAAGTTTCTGTACAAAACCGTCCGCCATTTCGGGTTCCTCACATTCATACGAAATATAGAGGTTCCCGTTGTCGCGCAGAATCCGGACTTTGGTACGGACTTCGGTCAATGCTCCGTTCAGCCCGCCCAGATACAGGACCGGAGCCTCTTTCCAAGCCTTTTCGTCAAGTTTGCCGTCCAGCGTTACAGTCTGATCCGGCACCTGTTTCACTGACTGTTTCAGAGAGGAGACAGAACGTTGAGTCTCAAAAAATCCGGAACGGGCATTTTTCAGAATGTCATAATAATTCCTGCGGATAAATCCTATGCGGTTCAATACGGCATGATCTTTCGCCGCCGCCTTTTCCGCGGCGGACAGCATCGCATTCAGGGCTGCCATCTCTTCTTCAGTGTAAATCTCATTCCACAATTCATAATCCGTCGGCGGAACCGCAGTCGGTCCGGCAGAACTCATGACAACCTTCCCTGTGATCTTCGTCAGCCAGATATTTTCGAGGTGCCGGAAAAACTTTTCCATCTTTCCGGCACCCGCTCCGTACAACGCGGAATAGGTCTCGGAAAGAAGTTTCGCGGTATCCGTTTCACTGTCCCACATTTTTTTGGAAAACACATACCAGTTGAAAAACTGGAATGCGGCATAATCTGACGAAGACTCCATGAATGATCCGAATATGTTTTTCTGTACTTCCGTATAAAATCTTCCCACAGCCTCCGGGGTGGAACACGGCACATTGAGAATTTTGGTTCCGGCATATTTCGTGACATAGGTCCAAAGCCAGACTTTCCCGTTTACTTTATCTTTCCATGACTGTATGAAATCCAACTGCCGCTTCCAGCCGCCGGGACGGGCTGCCGCCCACGGACCGAAAGGAGCCACCATCACAAGCACATTATCCGGAATATCAAACGGAGGGATCGCGGCATGACTGCCGTATGCCATCTGCGTCAGGTATCCCCTGATTCCTTCCTTTTTCATGCGCTTCGCGGCGTCGCATGTCATTTGCCAGACCTGATCCGAAGCCCAGTTTTCCGTTATCGCCAGCTTCTTGCACTCCGCGCACTGACACGGCCTCATACCATCCTGCGGCATGATATTGAAAAATCCGGGCTGAACGGCATTATGATCCCACACATAGCCTTTATAACGGTGATGCCACATGTTCCGTGATTTTGCACTCTGTCCGCTCAGCCACGCTTTGGCGTCCTGATAGATTTCCTCTCTGATCCCGCTGCTGAAACAGAGCTGTCCGCCCATATGTTCAGAAAGATTGTTACTTCTTGTTCCGTTGGAACGCAGGGCAAAATATTCGGGATGCGTTTTGCCGAAGCGTTCGATATATGCCATACGCCCGAGCCCGTGACAGTTCGGAATGTAGGCGGTCTGCATACGGAGGCGGTAATTGTTCAGCTTGCGGTTGAAATTCACCTGACTGCCGTCAAACCATATTCCATCTGACCACGAAATGGAACGCACAATATTATCCGGACGTTCCAGAATATCCATTGCGGGAACTTTCAAGGTTCTGTGCTTCGGAACCACGGTTCCGGCATCCCCCGGAAATACGAACTTCGCACCGAGAAACCGTTCCAGAAAATCATATACGCCGAACAAAGTGGCACGCTCACAGTAATCACCCCAGGGGGCGTAATCAGCCCCCGGCGTGTAACGTGTGTCGTCACGTCCCGCAATTATAATCCTGCTGCCTGCCGCTCTGATAATGAAGCCGTCGCGCGGCAGTTCTGAAACATCCGCGCCGGTTCCGACCAGAATCGAGACCTTTCCCGTTCCCGCTTTCTTTACCAGAGGAACTGGCGCGCCGATGGACTCCGACAAATATTTCTGAAGTTCCTTCGCAGCGAACCTCGCCACCGGAGCAGTCCCGTCCGGCGATACCACTTCGCAGTTGACCGTTCCGTTTTCCGTCAGAACCAATTGCCGTTCCGGTTTCAAACTGACGAATCTCGCCACATTCTGCTCTCCGAAAGAGGCGGCGGAAACGGATGAACTCAGCACAAGGGAGAGAACTCCCGACAAAATGATCATTTTCATATGCAGACCTTTCTTATCAGATTCATTCTATAAAACATCACGGATTCGATGTACTGCCGTGATACCGGTATTCCTTCGGAAGCGCCATATTCAAACCGCCGAAGTAGGGATTGTATCTCACTTTCATGCTCAGGACACGTCCGTCCAGACATGCTGCATTGACATTCAGGTTCCGATGTCTGTGAATACACATTCCGCCGTCATTGGCATGATAGCCTCCATTCACGGAAGTCTTGCTGCAAAGCTCAGAAAAAATCCACGTCCTGACCCCGTTCTGGGAAGCACGGATTCCCGCCTCCTGTTTCAGTCCGCCAAATCTGGCATGAATCCCGAAATGCATGCCGTTTTCACGCCATACCTGTCCATTCGGTTCCGAAGCGGAAAAATTCGGACAACTGAATGTTTTCACCGGCGCATAGGGAAAATGCCATTGCCCGACTCCATTCATATACATCTGCTGGTTTTCGGTTGTCGTCAACGGTTTGATATTCTTGTTGATATACGGAATGAACTTGCATGCCCAGATATAGTTGTTGGCGACTTGCGGACTCACATCTCCGGCTACATAAGGGAAAAACTCCTTGTAATCTCCCAGATACATACTGCTGACAAGTGAAACCTGTTTCAAGTTGCTGACACATTGAATATTCTGTGCAGACTGTTTCGCCTGGTTCAAAGCCGGCAGCAGCATTGCAGCAGAATCGCTATGATTGCTATAACGATCAGGAGCTCTATCAAGGTGAAATTCCCTTTCCTGCTCCGCAACATTCCATCAAGTCGCTGATTTTCATTGCATTTTATCTGTTCTCCGGCTGAAAAATCCATCTTCTTTATCCTCCTGTTGTAAAATATTTATTTCATTGGTTTGAAACTTGTCCGATCGTCTTTCCTTCGTGAAAAACCGGCTTCTGAAAATAATGCTGCGGTTCCGGATGTCTGCCGCCCAGACGCTCCAGAAGAAGACGTATCCCCCATACCAGCATTTCCTCCTCATTATATTGAACACCGGAAAAATCGCTTTCCGGCAGAACGGAAGTATGGTTGACGAACATCAGAGAAACATCCTGCGGAACCCTCAAATTCATCTGTTCCAGAATGCCGCGCATCCTGACTGTCAGCGGAAGCGGTGCAATGACAGCCTGATTGCTCTCGGGCACCGCCGGATCGCGTTTCTTGAGTTCGACCGCATCGAAGAATACCGTTTTTACCTGAATAACATCCGGCGCGTGTTTCAGCGGAAACTGGGCAGTGCATTCGATCCTGAACTGTTTTATACGAAAGAGACCGGCTATGACCTCTGGCGGGAGTATGGAGAGGAATACTGGAATCTTTATCCGAAGCATCGGAAAAGAAAACCGTCCACGGGAAAATTCAGGAGCAGTCTCCTGTTCCGCTGGA
>OQWE01000666.1_pt1 | contig 11780 bp, 9 predicted proteins | sample 1691591 | NCBI WGS metagenome assembly OQWE01 (sample SAMN03418265, study PRJEB22391) | human gut metagenome | biome: human-gut; feature: organic feature; material: feces | host: Homo sapiens | place: Tanzania | collected 2013-01
TTAATGCCAGAAACAATGAAACCAAACTATCTACTAATCCCAGCAGGTCTACCTCCTGACCGTGGTTGTAGAACGGGTGGCGCTCTGCGAAGTATTTCTCCACCTTTGCCGACGCCACGATGCGGTAGCTCTCCTCATCGATGTGTACATGCACGATGTAGCTCTCGCCCTTCTGCATGCGCTTCTTCTGCTCGCGGAACGGGCAGAAGAGGTCTTTCATCAAGCCCCAGTTGAGGAATGCGCCGTACTCGTTCACCCACGACACTTCGAGGTAGGCGAAGTCGCCCACCTTGCACAGCGGCGTCTCCGTAGTGGCTACGGGACGCTCGTCCTGGTCGAGGTAGACGAACACGTTAAGCTCGTCGCCGGGTTTCGTGCCTTCGGGCACATAGCGCTTAGGCATGAGTATCTCTCCTTCGTCGCCGCCGTCGAGGTAGATACCGAAGTCAACCTCCTTCACGACAGTCATTTTATTGTAGTCGCCGAGTTTTATCATATTGTTTTGTTGTTCGTTTGTTTATTTGTAGGAGGGTATGTGCATTCCTGCCGTACCCTTGTAAATGGTGTTCACTAATGCTACAGCTTTATCAGTCCGTCCTCAATGTGTATTGTGCGGTCGGTGATAGAAGCGAGGTGCTCGTCGTGGGTGACGATTACGAAAGTCTGGCCGAACTTGTCGCGCAGGTCGAAGAAGAGCTGGTGCAGCTCAGCCTTGTTCTTCGAGTCGAGCGAGCCCGACGGCTCGTCTGCCAGCACTACAGCCGGATTGTTCACCAAAGCGCGAGCCACAGCCACACGCTGTTTCTCGCCGCCCGAGAGTTCGTTGGGTTTGTGGTTGGCGCGGTCGGCGAGCCCCATGAAGTCGAGCAGTTCGAGAGCGCGCTTCTTAGCCTCCGATGTGCCTTTGCCTCCGATGTAAGCGGGTATCATGATGTTCTCGAGCGCCGTAAATTCGGGCAGGAGCTGGTGGAACTGGAACACGAAGCCGATGTGCTGATTGCGGAAGTCGCTCAGCTTGTTCGACGAGAGGCTCATCACGTCTACGCCGTCAACGCTTATCGAGCCGCTGTCGGGCTTGTCGAGCGTGCCCATTATCTGCAGCAGTGTGGTCTTGCCGGCGCCGCTCGGTCCGACAATGCTCACTACTTCTCCTTTGTCTATATGCAAGTTGATGCCCTTGAGCACTTGCAGCGAGCCGAAGCTCTTGGTTATTCCTTTTATGTCGATCATAGTTGGTGGTGTTATGTTGAGATGTTGAGGTGTTGTGATGTTGTGATGGTGAGGTGTTGAGATGGTGAGATGTTGAGATTAGCTTTTCAATTCAAAATTCTTTAATTCAGAATCGGCGCAGCCGACAATTCTAAACTCAAAACTCAAAATTTCTTCTTAATCCATTTCCCGATTGCTTCGTATGCACTCTGATCCTCGGTATGCTGCGGCTGAGCGAACGTCATTTCGTCCATAGCGTCGCCGTGCTGGTCGGGGAAGATAATCATGATGTTTGAGCCAGAGAAGTGATGCTTTATCTCCTCGGGCAGATGCTCCAGCGCGTTCTTGAACGACACCGTGCCCTTGCGCGCCGTCACCACCACGAAGAGATGGTCGCTCTGTATGCTCTCGGCTATGCGCGGCATCTCGTTCCAGTGGGTCATCTCCGTGAACGAGCAGCGCATCGTGGGGTGGTAGTGCTTAATGTATTCGGCTATGAGCGGCAGCGTGTCGCCGCGTCCGTGAAACTCCGTGTGGCACTCCATGTTGCAAGCCAGGCGCGAGAGGCGCTCCAGCCAGCGGTAGAAGCCCGGCTCGAACTGCGCACGCGACGGCACAACCACCTTTATGCGGCGTATCGTGGGCAGAGGCTGGTTGAGGCGAGCCATTATTATCTGAGAGTTGAGGCCGTTGAAGAGGCTCTGGTGGAACGCTCCCCAGAACTTCTGCGACACCTCGGGGTGCATGTGCATGCCGATGATGATGTCCGTGGCGCGGAACTCCTTGAAGGCGTGGCGTATGCCGTTGGCTATGTTCGCCGCAACGCGCACCTGCGTCTGCATTGTCATATCAGCCGACGCGCTGTACTGCGCCATGCGCTCCAGCAGCTGGCTGCCTTTCTCCATGTTGCGCTGCATGTCGTCGTCGTCGTACACCACGTTCAGACCCACGAGCTGTGTGGTGTTCTTCGGGTTGCGCATGAGCATCGCGAGGTTGACGAGGCGCTGCGCATATTCGGGGTATTTCAGCGGTATGAGAATCTTCTCCTCAGCCGTGGCTGGCTTGTCGTCGCTCGGCATCTCGCGGTCGCGCAGCGTGATTTGTTGCGCTGCACGCTCGGTCATCATCGTCGATATGATGCACGTAACGAGAATCATAAGCACCACGCTGTTCAGCATGTCGTCGGTGACGAGCGGCTTGCCCGGCTCCAGCTCCACGCGCATACCGATCATAAGCATGGCGATGGCGCCGGCGGCGTGTGCCGAAGTGAGTCCGAACATCATGTTGCCCGACGACTTCGGCAGTCGGAACATGGAGGCTGCGGCGTATGCGGCTATCGCCTTGCCGAGCGTTCCGAAGCCAGCAATGACGAGCATCGCAATGATGATGGTGCTGCCCTCGAAGAGCAGTCGCACGTTGATGAGCATGCCCACGCCGATGAGGAAGTAGGGTATGAAGAGTGCGTTGCCGATGAACTCGATGCGGTTCATAAGCGGCGACACGTGGGGTATGTAGCGGTTGAGGATGATGCCGGCTACAAAGGCGCCGATGATGCCTTCAAGACCTGCGACTTCGCTCGCCGCCGCACTCATGAAGAGCATCGACATCACGAAGATGAACTGCATGACGGCGTCGCTGTAGCGGCGCAGAAACCAGCGCGTGAAGCGCGGTATGAGCAGGAACATCGCGACGCAGTAGCCCACGAACTTGCCCACGAACAGCAGCCAGAACCACACGCTCGTCTCGCCGCCGTACGAGGCGACGATGGCTGTAAGCGCCACGAGCGCCATGAGCAGCGAAATCATCGACGAACCGACCGAGAGCGTCACGCTCGGCTTGCGCTGCAGACCGTAGCGGCCCACGATGGGGTAGGCGATGAGCGTGTTCGACGCCATGAGGCAGCCCAAGAGCAGCGACGCGAACACGGAGTAATGCAGCAGGGATATGCTGGCGAAGTATGTCAGCACGAGCGGCAGCGCGAACGTGAGCAGACCGAATCCGAGGAAGCGGCCCTTGTTGCGCTTTACGCCCTCCATGTCCATCTCCAGCGAGGCGAGGAACATGATATAGTAGAGTCCGACCTTGCCGAACAGCTCGAACGAGTCGTCGCGCGCAAGGATGTTGAAGCCGTACTTGCCGACTGCTACTCCGGCGAGCACCATGCCAATGATATGCGGGATGCGCAGCTTGCCCATGATGATTGGGGCAAACAGAATGATGAGCATCACCACAAAGAATATCAGGGTGGGGTCGGTTATCGGGAAATAGCTGGCAAGATTGGTCATGTACTGATTGTTTTTTATTTGCAAAGAAAGTGCAAATCGAGTGCAATGAAGCTTGCTTAAATTGCCGAGATGCAGCCTTTCTTATGCAAAGATAAACAAAAAATCGCTAACAGCTCAATCCGTGTTAATAAAAAAACTCCGCATGCACAGCGCATACGGAGTTTTTTTTATGAGTTAATAGCCTGCGGTGAGAGTGCTCACGTTAATCATGCGGAATTTCATGCCACCTTCCGGCTCGCTGTAGTCTTCGTAAACGCGCATCTGACTGCCCTTGAAGCGTACGGTTACGTAGCCGTCCCATTTGTCTGTGTTATCCTGATCGAAGAGGTCATAATAGTACAGTGTGCCGTTGCTGCGGTCGCGCCAATCCCATCCAGACACCTCGGCTGTGCCGTCCACGTAGAAGCAGAGGTAGGTGCTGCTTGAGAATATAACGCGCTTGCAGAACTCGTAGTCCTCCGCGGGAAGAACGTCGTCCTTGTCATAGTCCCACTTCTGTGCAGCCGGCGAGAGATCAATGTTGTGCGAGACCACACCGTTGGTAATCCACTGCTTGCCGTGTGCTATGTATCCACCGTTGAGGTAGTGCCATGTCTCGAAGCTGTTCATTCGCCATGAGCGGCAGATGCTGCGCATTTCCAGCGGCTTCTCGTCAACGTTGTAGCTTACGTATACCGTCGACTTCGAGCCGTCGCTGTTGGTGTATACCACTTCCGAACTGCCTTCCTGCAGTTTGCGCAGGTCGAGCAATGCGCCGTTGTTGAATCGGTACACGCCCTTCTGTTCGCGTGTGTATGTGCCGTAAGAGTATGAACCGTTGTCGAAGATTATTGTGCCGTCCTCGTTGGCACGTGTAGCCATGCGCTTTGTGCCGCGTTTCTTGAAGACAGAAACCGATCCGTCTGCCTCGCGCTTCGCTTTCACGGTCTTCTGCGGCGCATGGTTGTAGTTTGCTCCGCTCATGAGGTAGTGGCCGTCGCCGAAAAGCTCGATAGACGAGAATTCAGGATTGCCTTCCAATGTACTCTGAACCTCAATCTTTATTGCATCCTCTGCATATGGCTCGGCTTCGAAGTTGCCGAGTGTGAACTCTGTGGTAGGCAATGCGCCTTCGGGTATCTTCTCATCGCCATATTCGCCGTTTTCGTCGCTTTCGCAGGCTGTGAAACCTACCGATGCAAGTGCGATGAGGCAGGCATAAAGAAAGTTTCTTTTCATATATGTTTTCGTTTAGGGTTTTCTATTCTGATTTTTTGTGTTGCTTAGAAGCGGATGGCTACGTATGCGCGGATGCCGCTCTGCTTCAGCGTGAACTTCTCGGTTGAGAAGTAGCTCTCGCTGTCGCCATCGTCGTAGTCGCTGCCGTTGTCGTAGTCGCCATCGTTGTTGCCCTCGTCGTCGCCGCCGTCGAAGCTTGCCTGCTTGTACTTAACCTTGCCCCAAAGACCCTCGACACCGAGCGAGATGCACTTGTAAGCCACCGATACGCCGGCTGCCATCATGCAACCGAAACCGTAGGCGAAGGTGTCGTTCTGCAGCACGCCCGTCGCTGTAGGCATCACGTGGAAGTAGGCTGCTGCGATGAGCTTGTTCCAAGGATTCACGCTAACGCTCGGACCAACGTGTACGCTGTAGTCGAACTTGTGCATACCGAGGTTGATGTTGCCAGGAAGTACAGACGGATTGCCGTCGGGCTTGCCGCTGACGATGTCGTCGAAGCCGTCAGAAGCGCGTGTGCCGCTCTGCTTTCCTGCTGCCATCTCGTTGAGCTTCAGCTTGGTATAGGTGAAGTCGAAGAAGCCGTAGTCGATACCAATCTTGATGAGTCCGGCGATTGGCTTGGCGTGAAGATAGGCTGTGCGACCCTGCTGTACGAAGAACGATCCGTTGGTCTTCCATGTCATAGCCTCGCCGTCTGTGCGCTCAAGGTTAGGCTGGGTGATACCGAACTTCCAGTATTTCTTGCGCTTCCAAACCTTAGTGTAGTTCTGCTCCTTCTCAAGGGTGTTCACGCGGTTCTCCATCTGTGCGAGCTTCTCGCTCAGAGTGTCTACGGGTTGGGTCAGAACAGAGTCTGACGATGCGCTGTAGGTCTGCACAGACGCTGCTGATGCAGACATGGCAATGGCGGTGAAGGCTGCCATCATTACAGTCTTGATAACTTTTCTCATTGTCTTTTGTATTTTAACTGATTTTTAACTTTGCAGGGACATAACGCCTTTGAAACGTTAGAAAAATACTTAATACTTTTTACTATATGCAAAGTTATGTAAAAGTTAAGAATCGTGCAAACGTTCTTCTTTCAGCGCATTTAGATGAACTTTAGAACAATTTGGAATGTTCTGCAAATATTTGGCGTGTTCTGCAATATCGGTGTACATCATGCAGAAACATAGTATGATGTACACTTATTAACGCAAATTAAAATAATGTTAAAATAAAGAACAACCGTTGGGAGATTTTTTCGCATACGCTATATTAATAACAAAAAAAGGGTGCAGCAAACTATTGTCTGCTACACCCCCATAAAGTTTATGGATGTGGAAATTGGTTTAGAATTCAGCACTCTTCGGAGTACGCGGGAACGGAATCACGTCGCGGATGTTCTGCATACCTGTTACGAAGAGTATGAGGCGCTCGAAGCCGAGGCCGAAGCCTGCGTGCGGACATGAGCCGTACTTGCGTGTGTCGAGGTACCATGTCATATCCTTCATCGGGATGTTGCGCTCCTCAATCTCGTTCATCAGCTTATCGTAGCTCTCCTCACGAACCGAACCACCGATAATCTCACCAATCTGCGGGAACAGTACGTCGGTGCCCTGAACAGTAGCGCCGCTCTTGCCACCGAATCCTGACTCCTCAGCATCTATCTTCATGTAGAATGCCTTGATAGCCTTAGGATAGTTGGTCATGATAACCGGCTTCTTGAAGTGCTCCTCAACAAGGAAGCGCTCGTGCTCAGAAGCAAGGTCGTCGCCCCACTCGCACGGGAACTCAAACTTCTTGCCGTTCTTTATGGCCTCCTGAAGAATGCGGATACCTTCAGTGTAAGGCAGACGAACGAAATCAGAGTTCAACACACCCTCAAGACGCTCAATAAGTCCCTTGTCAATCATCTTGTTGAGGAATTCAAGGTCGTCCTTGCAGTGCTCCAAAGCCCAACTGATACAGTACTTGATGAAGTCCTCCTCAAGATCCATCAGACCAGCGAGGTCGAGGAATGCTACCTCAGGCTCAATCATCCAGAACTCTGCCAAGTGGCGCGGAGTGTTTGAATTCTCGGCACGGAATGTAGGACCGAATGTGTAGATGGCTCCAAGAGCTGTGGCACCAAGCTCGCCCTCAAGCTGACCAGACACAGTCAGTGAAGTCTGCTTGCCGAAGAAGTCGTCGCTATAATCGATCTTGCCATCCTCTGTCTTCTTGAGGTTGTAGAGGTTCTTGGTTGTCACCTGGAACATCTGACCTGCACCTTCGCAGTCACTGGCTGTGATGAGCGGAGTGTGGAAGTAGAAATAGCCGTGCTCGTGGAAGTATGTGTGGATGGCCATAGCCATGTTGTGACGAATACGCATTACGGCACCAAAAGTATTGGTGCGAAGACGCAAGTGAGCATACTGGCGCATATACTCGAACGACTGACCCTTCTTCTGCATCGGGTAATCGCTGCCGCAGAGTCCGTATATCTCAAGGCTCTCGCACTGTATCTCTGAGCTCTGACCCTTGCCCTGGCTCTCTACGAGAGTACCTACAGCGCTGATACAAGCACCAGTAGTAATCTGCTTGAGTTGCTCGGCATCGAACTTAGCAGGATCAACAACAATCTGTATGTTCTTGATGGTAGAACCGTCGTTGAGTGCGATGAAGTCGACAGCCTTTGAGCTGCGGTGGGTACGTACCCATCCCTTCACGTTGACGGTAGCGCCAAAGTCGGTGCGCTGAAGAGCGTCAACAATCTTTGTTCTCTTTATTGTTTCCATTATTTAATTGATTAATATTCAGTGTTTAATGTTTAATCAAGAAAGAGTAATGCTTAATGTCGCATTACACACATCTATATATGTACTATTACACATAAAGATATGTACAATAAAAACATTAAACATTACTCATTAAACATTATTCAAACGCTCCCATGCGAAGCATCTCTACTTCCTTCTCAGTGAGGAAGCGCCAGTCGCCACGACGGAGGTTCTTCTTTGTAAGTCCTGCAAACTGTACGCGGTCGAGCTTAACAACGCGATAGCCGAGGTGCTCGAAGATACGGCGAACGATACGGTTCTTGCCGCTGTGAATCTCGATGCCTACCTGGCTCTTGTCTGTATCGCTTGCATACTCGATAGCGTCTGCATGCACCTCGCCGTCCTCAAGCTCAATGCCATCGGCTATCTGCTGCAAGTCGTGAGCTGTAACGTTCTTGTCGAGGTATACATGGTAGACCTTCTTCTTGAGGAACTTAGGATGTGTAAGCTTCGAAGCCAAGTCGCCATCGTTGGTGAGCAGGAGCACACCGGTGGTGTTGCGGTCGAGACGTCCTACAGGGTAGATACGCTCGGGGCATACGTTCTTAACCAAATCCATTACAGTCTTGCGCTGCTGAGGATCGTCGCTTGTCGTAACGCAATCCTTCGGCTTGTTGAGCAGCACATAAACTTTCTTCTCAAGATTTACCGGCTGGTCGTGGAATTTGATTTCGTCGGTGCGCTTTATCTTTGTTCCGAGTTCGGTAACTACTTCTCCGTTTACCGACACAACGCCTGCCTGGATGAACTCGTCAGCCTCACGGCGCGAGCAAATGCCTGCGTTGGCAAGGAACTTGTTGAGACGTATCGGCTCGTTGGGATCGATGTTCTCCTCCTTGTATTCGATACGCTTCTTCATGCTATACTTAGCATTGGGATCATAATCGGCCGAACGCTGACGGTAGCCGCCCTGCTGATAGCCACCACGCTGCTGATAACCACCACGCTGCTGATAACCGCCACGCTGCTGATAGCCACCCTGGCGCTGCTGATAGCCGCCACGCTGCTGGTAGCCACCCTGACGCTGCTGATAGCCGCCCTGCTGCTGGTCGTCGCCCTCCTGATTGTTGTAGCGAGGACGATAGCCCTGCTGGGGACGCTGCTGATAACCACCACGCTGCTGGTAGCCGCCCTGACGCTGCTGATAGCCGCCCTGGCGCTGCTGATAACCACCACGCTGCTGGTAGCCACCCTGCTGCTGGTCGTCGCCCTCCTGATTGTTGTAGCGAGGACGATACCCCTGCTGAGGACGCTGCTGATAACCACCACGCTGCTGGTAGCCGCCTTGGCGCTGCTGATAACCACTCTGACGTGGCTGATAGCCACCGTTAGATGAAGCACCACTCTGAAGGTTGCTGCCAAATCCCTCAGGACGGAAACCGCTATCCTCGCCCTGTGCCTGACTTGTACGCTCGGCATTGTAAGGACGCTGTGTGTGGATGCGCGGACGACGTCCGGTTACACTACGATACTCTCTCTGATAATTTCCTGCGGGACGACCGTAGCTCTCGCTATTGCCTGTAGTTTGATCCGCTGTTCTCTGTTCCTGACTCTTTTCCAATTCTGAATCCATAATACTTTACTTTTTTCGCCTCACGGCAAGTGACACCCATTCCCTCCCGTTTGTGGATCTTGTTTAGGGTTGGGAAGGATAGATGCACTTCTGTTCTTGAATAAAATTGTTACTTACTACTAATAGTCTATATTTTGAAACCTGTTTTGCCAAGTGCCGCTCTATATGCGGCACGCAATACATAGGCCGAAATTAGATGCCTGTATAATTAAGCGGTGTGATGGCCATAAGCTCTGCCTTAACGGCATCGCTAACGTTGAGTGTCTGAACGAACTCGTGTATGGTCTCTTCCGACATCTTCTTGTTGGTACGTGTGAGTGCCTTAAGCGCCTCGTAGGGGTGCGGATAGGCCTCGCGACGCAGGATGGTCTGAATGGCCTCAGCCACTACAGCCCAAGTATTGTTGAGGTCTTCCTCAATCTTCTCTTCGTGAAGGATGAGCTTGCGCAAACCCTTGAGTGTGCTCTGCATGGCAATCATACCATGACCGAAAGGTACACCAACGTTACGCAATACTGTTGAATCAGTAAGGTCGCGCTGCAAACGGCTAACCGGCAACTTCATAGCGAGGAACTGCAGTACAGCGTTTGCGATACCGAGGTTGCCCTCTGAATTCTCGAAGTCGATAGGATTAACCTTATGAGGCATTGCCGACGAACCTACCTCGCCTGCCTTAATCTTCTGCTTGAAGTAGTCCATTGAGATGTACATCCAGAAGTCGCGGTCGAGGTCGATGATGATTGTATTGATGCGACGCATTGCATCGAACACCGATCCAAGGCAGTCGTAGTTGCTTATCTGTGTTGTATACTGCTCGCGCTCCAATCCAAGCTTCTCGCTCACGAAGCGGTTGCCGAAGGCTTTCCAGTCGTACTGAGGGTAAGCTACGTGATGGGCGTTATAGTTGCCAGTTGCGCCACCAAACTTAGCAGTCATGCGGCACTCCTTGAGCTGGCGCAACTGCTCGGTGAGACGGTATACATATACCATAATCTCCTTGCCAAGGCGTGTAGGAGATGCAGGCTGACCGTGAGTCTTGGCGAGCATAGGCACGTCCTTCCACTCGTCGGCATACTGCTGCAACTGTGCGATGAGCTCCTCAATGAGCGGATAATATGTCTCTTCGAGAGCCTCCTTGATTGAGAGAGGCACACTGGTATTGTTAATGTCCTGCGATGTGAGTCCGAAGTGGATGAACTCCTTGTAAGCGTCGAGACCTCCAATCTTGTCGAATTCCTCCTTGATGAAGTACTCTACAGCCTTAACATCATGATTTGTCACCTTCTCGATGTCCTTAACACGCTGTGCGCTCTCCTCATTGAAGTTGAGATAGATGCCACGCAATGTTTCAAACAGGGCATGATCGAAGTCCTTGAGCTGCGGCAATGGCAACTCACACAAAGTGATGAAATATTCGATTTCTACGCGCACTCTGTAACGAATGAGTGCATACTCTGAGAAATAATCGGCAAGCGGCTCTGTCTTGCCTCTGTAACGACCGTCGATTGGTGAAATGGCTGTCAGCAAATCAAGTTTCATATACTAAATCTTTAAAATATGATTTTTGTGCAAATTTACGAATTTAAATTGACAAGTGGATATCGTACGGTGATTTTTTAGACATTATTATAATGTATAATGCCTCAAACTGGCTCATCCGATAAATCAGGGGGATTAAGCATATAGTTTTGTAAGTCTGAAAAGAAAGAATTTTATATCCGTTACTCCTCTTAAAGCAGCTCTAAACGCTTTAATTTTAGCATTAAAAGACTCTGCAAATGCATTAGTTGCCCTGTTGACAAAGAAGTTCAAGACTTCATCATAGTGCTCGTAAAGTGTGGCGGCAATAACATTGAAACTCTTAAAACCGGAATCGTCCACTTTGTTGTACCAACGTGCAAGCGAGAGTCTTGCTGCATCTTTGACAGTATTCTTGGTAAATATCATTCTTAGCGAATGTGTGAGAGAATAAGCCTCTTTAATGTCTGGATACGTTTCAAAGAGCACCTCTGCTCTTTGTCTCTGACTTTCAGTCCATTTATCGGCAGATTTGAAAAGCAGATATCTGCTGCGAGCCAGCAACTGCTTGTGGGTGTCACCATTTGCAAGCACAATTGGAGTGTATGCTATACCCTGGCATTTTGCTTCTTCTCTGGCATCCGTGTCTGCTTGAATGGCATCCCATCTATGGGCGATACGCATTTCCTGCAAGGCATCACAGGCAAGTTTCTGTATATGGAAACGGTCTATGGTGCGCATTGCATTCGGGAAACAGCGTCTGGCTATAAGTCGCATGGAATTCGACATATCCATTGTTATTTCCTTAACCATCAGTCTCTTGTCTTCGTCAATGCGCATAAGTGCTTCTATGACAGCATCTGCTCCCACACCTTTTACAATTGCAATGATAGTGCCTTTACCTCCACGTGAAGATCTATTGCTTACTATTGTGTACAGTTCACCATTGCTTGGAGCCGTTTCGTCAATGCATACGCTTTCACCTATATTTTCAGGAAAGACAAGCCAGTCTTCTGCATGTGAAAGTTCTGACCATTCACGATAGCCACTGAGCACATCCTTGTATTGCTTTTCAAACGTATCCCCGTTAATGTGATAATAGCGGTCAAGCGAACGGCAGGTCGTAGGAATCGTCTCCATACACTCCTTTTAAAAAAGCCGCAAACTCCTTGG
>OQWE01000667.1_pt1 | contig 11776 bp, 7 predicted proteins | sample 1691591 | NCBI WGS metagenome assembly OQWE01 (sample SAMN03418265, study PRJEB22391) | human gut metagenome | biome: human-gut; feature: organic feature; material: feces | host: Homo sapiens | place: Tanzania | collected 2013-01
TCAACTCGCCGGTAGAGCAGTTTATGTCATTCTTATATTCTTTGCAGGATGTGAAGATTTCCCTTGAACGAATCAACGAGATTCATGAAGGTAAGAACGAAGAATCCACGGAGAATCAGGCAAAAGCATTTGATACAGAAAAGTCAATCAGTATTGAGAACATAGATTTTAAATACGACCCCCATGCCTTGAAGAAAACACTTGATGGTGTATCATTCAACATACCGGAGGGAGATATTTTCTGGCATGATAATTATCCTGTTCCGGGAAATGCTCTTGATGAAGTGCGTAGAGATGCAATGACTGCAACTGAGGTGGCACCTTCTCAAGCAATTTGGAGTGTGATTCAAGTCTTTGATCCGGAACGGTCTGCAGTAAGAAATAAAAAAGTGGAGAATGTGGAACCTAAAGCCGGAAAGATTCGTTGTATGACTCATCTTGCAATTGCAGGTGGTGCTCGTGGTATTATTTTTTATTGGTTACCTAAGTTATATTATGATCTTCGAATACATGCACCAATCCAATGGGCAGAGGTTTGCGCTGTTAGTAAAGAGCTTAATGAACTAATGCCTTTTCTTACAGGACGCGACGTAAACCTCCAATTGGTATTGCCTTCTGCTGTAAAGTATTGGATAAAAAATGCTGGCAGCAAAACGGCTTTGGCACTTATTAATTCTGAAGAAAAAACAGTTTCTTTTGATCTCATGGTGTTTAATGAACGGAGAAAAATTAGTTTGAATGCTTATGAAGTTCAAATCTTGATGAAAGAGTAAATATTATTCCCGTTTACTCAAAACTTCGAAAGCCACGGTCTTAGACCGTGATTAGAACTGAAAGTGCGATTGTCCAGTTTTTGGGGAAGATCACAGTCCAATGAGACACAGGAAATCACACAGATCATACGGTATCTGAACGACCACTATCCACAGAAACTCACACTGGACCGACTCGCCGCCAGATTCGGCAAGTCGGTCCCCACCCTGAGCCGTCTCTTTCAGGCTACCCTGAACCGGAGCCCCATCGCCTACCTGATTCATCTCCGCCTGGAGAAAGCCGCGGCAGAACTGCGCTCCACCTCCGCTTCCGTTACGGACATCGCCCATCAATGCGGATTTCTCGACAGCAATTATTTTTCCAAAATGTTTACGAGGCAGTTCGGTGTCTCCCCCCGCGATTACCGCAAACAGGGCAGAACGGAACAATAGAATATTCAAACAAAACAAGGGGCGCAGAGAGATATCTTCCGATGCACCCCCTGCCCCGGACAGGCTCAGCGATGACGGTTGATCGCGTCTTTCAGCTCCCGGCATGCCGCCGCGGCCTTCTCCGCAAAATCACTTCCGGAAGAAGCATAGATGATTCCGCGGGAGGAGTTGATCACAAGCCCCGTCTTATCCTCCGTCAATCCGTATTTCAGAACCCCTTCCAGATCGCCGCCCTGCGCACCGATTCCCGGAACCAGCAGAGGAGTCGTGCCGACAATCCGACGGATCTCGCCCAGTTCCTGCGGAAATGTCGCTCCGGCAACCAGCATGGTATTCCCGTTATAGTTCCACGGACCGGAAATCAATGCCGCAACATGCTTATAAAGCTCCATCCCGTTTTCCAGTTTCAGTTCCTGAATCTCCTTCGCCCCCTTGTTCGATGTGCGGCAGAGAACCACAACGCCTTTGTCTGCGTAATCAAGGAACGGCTTCAAAGCATCCATGCCCATATACGGATTCACAGTCACGGCGTCGGCTCCGTAACGCCCGAAAGCCTCCAGCGCATACATCTGCGTGGTATTGCCGATGTCCGCACGCTTGGCATCCAGAATCACGGGAATCTCCGGATAATTTTTCCTGAGATATTCCATCGTCATAAGCAGTTGGTCGTCGGCATCCTGACCGGCATAATAAGCTGCCTGCGGCTTGTAGCAGCAGACATCGGACGCCGTTGCATCGACAATCGCCTTATTGAATTCAAAAATAGGATATTTCCGGGAGGTGACGCACTCCGGCATCTTTTTCAGGTCGGGATCAAGCCCGACGCATACCAGTGAATTGTTTTTCTTCCACGCCGCCGAAAGTTTTTCCATAAAAGTCATGATCTGCAACTCCTTACTTGACTTCTTTGCCTTTTGCCTGCTCCGGGAGGAACTCGACATATTCGAGGTAAGCCACTGCTTTGGATTTTGTATATTGTGAATTACAGGAAATGCTCAACGCCAGATTTTTCTTCGGGATTCTGCCCTTGAAAAGTTTATCGAGCGCCTCATAAATATTGCACTCGTCCACATACCAGACACCGGTTTTATCCTCTTTATTACGGACACAGAACCATTTCACGGAAACCATGCCCATGCCGTAGGAAGCATCTCCTTCGGCTTTTTTCGGGGTATCGGTCTCCCAGCGGTAAGCCACACTGGTCGTGGACCAGCGTCCCGCGCCGACATAAATGCCGATCGCCTGATCATCTTTGCCGCTGAAACGTCCGTCCGCCCCTGCCGGCAACACATCGGCTCGCCACTTCCAGCGCATGACCGGATATTTTTTAAAGTCAATTCTGGAAATATCGAACAGGATAGAACCGGAAGCATCCACCGCCTCCGCTTTCAGAACTTTCGCCCCGTCTAACGTAACAACCGAAAACTTCGCACGGTCAGTTCCGGGTTTTCCCTTGTAGACCCATCCGGTAATACCGTCCTTATCGTTTATGGTCTTCGTAAAATCAATCTTGCAGCCCGCCGCATCCGCTGCGGACAAGGTTCCGAAGAAAAAGAAAGCGCCGGACAGCGCCGCCATGATCTGTGTGCTGAATTTCACGTAAAGCTCCTTTATTTATTACGGTTTCCAGTTCCTGCGGTAATCCTGATACTTCACCATGATCTCATCCACATAGTCCCGTGTGGACGGAATGGCAATGCGCTCCCGGAAAGCACCGTCACGGCTGACGGGTTTCCATTGGTTGACACGCCGAAAGTCGGCGAGTTTGTCTATGATTATTATGCACGGTTTTCCAGATACGATGAATTGATTGTGAAAGCGGGGCAGCGGAATAATGTGGACCCCTGTCTGATCAAGGCTGTCATCTGGAAAGAGAGCCGTTTCGACAAGCGGGCGCGCGGATCGAAGCTCGCGAAGCTGCTTCATATCGACCTCCGCGGGCGCATTCATCATGAGGTCCTGCGCCTGCTGGTTGAACGGGAATGCAATGACTTCGCGGATGTTCGGCTCGTCCGCCAGAAGCATCACCATGCGGTCAACTCCCGGAGCAATGCCGCCGTGCGGCGGCGCACCGAGCTTAAACGCGCGGATCATGCCGCCGAAACGCTCATCCACCGTCTCGCGCTTGTAACCGGCAATCTCGAACGCCTTATACATGATGTCCGGGCGGTGATTCCGGATTGCGCCGCTGGAGAGCTCAATGCCGTTGCAGACAATGTCATACTGATAGGCGAAGATGTCAAGCGGTTCCTTATTGAGAAGCGCATCCATTCCCCCTTGAGGCATGGAGAACGGGTTGTGGCTGAATATGATCTGGTTCGTCTCCTCATCCAGTTCAAACATCGGGAAGTCCACGATCCAGCAGAATTTGAACACATTCGGATCAATGAGCCCGAGTCTGTTTCCGAGCTCGGTTCTGACCTGTCCGCCGATCTCAAGCACCTTCGCCTCCTTATCGGCAAGGAAGAACATTACATCGCCGGGCTGAATCGCCGCCATTTCCTTCAGCCGAGCCAGTTCCTCAGGTTTCATGAACTTGACGATCGGGCTCTTTTCCCCTTCTGCGGTCCAGATGATGTAAGCCATGCCTTTTGCACCGACACTCTGGGCAAACGCAATCATATCGTCGTAGAACTTGCGGGGCTGTGCGCCGCCGATTCCCGGAACTTTGATCGCGCGGACCACGCCGCCGTTCCTGACAGTCGAGGCAAATGCGTTGAATCCGCTGTCGGCAAACACACTGGAAACATCAATCATCTGAAGCGGATTGCGGAGGTCGGGCTTGTCCGTGCCGTATTTCGACATCGCCTCGCGATACGGGATACGAACAAACGGAGCGTCCCCCATCTCTTTCCTGCTGAACTTCTTGAAGATATGGCATAGCAGTTTTTCAATGACGGCGAAAATATCGTCCTGCGTGACAAAACTCATCTCCACGTCAAGCTGATAGAACTCGCCGGGCGAACGGTCCGCTCTTGCATCCTCGTCGCGGAAACAGGGTGCGATCTGGAAATAACGGTCGAATCCCGCAACCATAAGCAACTGTTTGAACTGTTGCGGCGCCTGCGGCAGAGCATAGAACTTGCCGGGATGGACACGGCTCGGAACGAGATAGTCACGTGCGCCTTCAGGCGAACTGCTGGTCAGGATCGGGGTCTGATATTCCATGAATCCCATATCGCACATGAACCTGCGGATTTCGGAAATGACCTTGGAACGCAGCAGAATGTTCTCATGCAGTTTTTCGCGGCGCAGATCAAGAAAACGGTATTTCAGGCGCAATGCTTCGGGTGCCTGCTCATCTTTGGCAATCTGGAACGGAATGACATCCGCTTCCCCGAGGACTTCCATTTCCTCCGCGACCACCTCGATCTCTCCGGTCACCAGCTTCGGATTGACCGTCTCCGGCGTTCTTGCCACGACAGTGCCGGTAAAGCAGACGACGGTTTCGACGCGCCATCTGTCCAGCTCCTGATAGAAATGCATTTTGGGATCAATGACGACCTGTGTTTTTCCGTAATGGTCCCGAAGGTCGATGAAAATAACTCCGCCGTGGTCCCTCACGCTGTGAATCCAGCCGGAGAGCTTGACTTTAGAACCGACATCGGAGCTTCTGAGCGCTCCGCATGTATGTGTTCTGAACATATGCATGATAATCTCCTTGTCAAAAATGCATGATGATTTAAAATAACACTTTGTAATATAACACAATATCCCGGATATTTCTCATAATAAATGCGAATAAATCGGAGTAATTTGAATAAATCTGCATTTTTTTCATTGATAAACTTGAAAAAAGTATAATCTTATAGTAGATTTCATATCTTTTCAGATTCCGGGCGCTTAGCTCAGTTGGTTAGAGCGTCACGTTTACACCGTGAATGTCGGGGGTTCGAGTCCCTCAGCGCCCACCATTGCAGTCCAGGAAAATCTTGCCTGAAGATGAACATAATATCCGCAGGGTTCTCAATTCATTCTGTCTGCGGGTTCATAAATAGATTCAGACAATTCTTCCGTGAACAAAAAGAGGAATATGACAGGTATTTCAGAACATCGCAGAAATGAAAAACGGCGCCTGATCTGGCTGTCGGTGAATTCATCCTACTCACACTCCTCTCTGGCACTGCCGCTGCTTCATGCCGCATGCAGAAAAATACCCGGCTGGGAATGGATTCCTCTGGAAACAACCGTCGCGGACGATCCATCGGAAGTGGCGGCACACCTGAACGCTTTGCAGGGTTGTCTGCTCTGCACGACTCTTTATCTGTTCAACAGAAACACGGTGACTGAGATTCTGGAACGTTTTCATGCTCTCAATCCCGCCTGCCATATTGCAGTCGGCGGACCGGAATGTCTGGGCGGCGGCGCGGAACATCTGATTGCCCGGTATCCATTCATCCATACTGTCTTCCGGGGGGAAAGCGAAGGTCTGTTCCCTGATTTTCTGAACCGCTTTCCGTCTCAGGGAACAACTCAGATCATCCCGGAACAGGGTAATGCCGTTTATGAGAAGTGGGAAGCGGCTCCGCCGCCCGCGGAGGATGATTTCTTCCGGACAGACAAACCATTCGTACAGATGGAAACTTCGCGAGGCTGTCCGATGGGCTGTCTCTACTGCACCAGCGGCAGGACAAAACTGCGCTTTAAAAGTCCGGACGCAGTCGCGGAGGAACTGGCGGCGTTGCAACGGCGCGGAATCAGAGAGGTCCGCCTTCTCGACCGCACATTCAATTATCCGCAGGAACGGGGGATAGAACTTCTGCGTCTTTTCAGAAACAACTTTCCGGAAATGCGTTTTCATCTTGAGATCCACCCCCAATTCCTGAACGCCGGACTGCGGAAAGAACTGGAGGCGGCTCTCCCGGGACAGCTTCATATTGAGGCTGGAATTCAATGTCTGGCGGGAAGTGTGCAGAACGCAATCGGCCGCCGGAGCCGCCCCGAGGATGCATTGGACGGTTTGCGTTTTCTCTGCTCCTGTCCGAATTTCGAGACTCATGCGGACCTGCTTGCCGGACTGCCGGAACAGTCCCCGGATCACCTCTTTCACGATGTCTCCTGTCTGATGGAAGCCGGAACCGCCGAGATTCAGCTTGAAGTGCTCAAGGTGCTGCCGGGTACCCCGTTGCGTGCTCAGGCGGGAAGTCTCGGGCTGATTTTTGCACCGGAACCGCCTTACGATGTCATGCAGACAAACACCATGTCCACGGAAGATATTCTGCTGGCACGGAAACTGTCGCGTCTGCTTGATCTTACCTACAACCATCCTGCACTGCGTCCGGTTCTTCGCACCATTCATGCGGAAAGACCGGACTTCCTGCCGGATTTCCTGCAATTTTTCCTGTCAAACGGACTTGATCTGAAACGTCTCTATGATCTGAAAAAACGGTTCCTGCTTCTACTGGATTTTCTCTCCGGCGGCAATTACAAAACAGCAGCGGAAGAACTGGCATTTCAATGGATCCGCTCCGGTTACCCGCCGGAATCGGGTCCGGGCATGACCGCAGTAAAAACAGGAAAACCGCCCGAAACGGCGGTTCTTCTTGAAGGCGATCCGGCATCCGCAAAGGAACGGGAGACGAAATACTGGCTCCTGCCCGGCAGAAAAGCGACGTTCTATTTTGCTTTCCACCGGAAATATGCCATCAACCGCCCTGCCGCCGTCTGGAAACAGGAAGTCACCACCCCGTTTGCGGAATGAATTACCCATGACAAGGGCAGAGCCCTTGACTTGAAAAGAATGCTCACACATTCTTCCGTTTCAAAGCCAACGAGTCGGAGTATGAAATCCCGGAAGAATCAGGAAAACACTCCTTGCATTCGGCATGAAATGTGATATGATATTCTCAGGGGAAAAATCAAACAAGGGGGGGACATGGTTGATATCTTTATTCAGATCGTACCGAAACTGGTTGCGGCATTTCTGATCATGATGATCTACATCCATCTGTCGGGGAAAGGATCGCTGGCGCCGATTTCAACCATTGATCAGGTCGGGAATGTCGTGCTGGGAGCCATCATCGGCGGAACGATCTACAATCCGGAAGTCGGTATTATCCGTCTGATCACCATCGCGAGTTTATGGGCGGCGTTGTTGCTGCTGGTCCGGTATTTCAGCAACCGGCACCGGAAAATGAAAGATGTTGTCGACGGCAAATCCATTCCGCTGATGCGGCTGGGCAAATTGATGAATGACAATTTCACCAAAGCCGGGCTTTCCGTACGGGACTTCATCATGCTGCTCCATCAGAGGGGCTATACCTGTCTTAACGAACTCAACGATGTCTGGTATGAATACAACGGACAGCTTACCGTCGTCAGAAAAGGGGAAGAACCCATGGCAACAGTCGTCATAGAAAACGGTGAAATCGTCTCAGACAATCTTGAGCGGCTGGACTTCAGTGAAAAATGGCTTGAAGATCAACTCAAGAAACAGAAAACGGAATTGCCCGACGTCTTCTGTGCGGAATGGCATACCGGAAAACTGTGGATTTATCCGGTCAACAGAACCCCGCAGGAACCGACTCTCCGCTGATTCATGATAAAACAATTTTACAGTCATGGCTCTTCTCTGAAAAAGACTCCTTACAGAAAAAAGAGCACAGCCTGCGGAACTGCTTCGCAACCGGAACATTGCACTTATCACTTCCCCCTTTCCATTGTCTGCAATCCTGAACTCTGCAAGAAGAGGCACGGAAAACGCAGGGCGAAGTATTGACCTTTCCCGCTTGATAAGTATTCCATTGCAGAGTATGTTACTCTGTCTGCTGCATGGCAGAGGCGAAAAACAAACTCGAAATCATGAGGGAATATGGAACTGGCGAAACTTCTTCCGGATCAATGGCGGCTTCTGCTGCATGATGCGCTGAACACGGAATCATTCAAACAGCTTGAACTCTTTCTCGATCAGGAATACCGGGAACAGGAGATCTTTCCGCCGCTGGAAAATCTGTTCCATGCGTTCCGCCTGACGCCGCCCGATCAGGTCAGAGCCGTAATTCTCGGACAGGACCCGTATCACGACAACGGACAGGCGCACGGGCTCGCCTTCTCCGTGCGCCCCGGCGTCAGGCATCCGCCGTCTCTGCGCAACATCTTCAAGGAACTGAACACAGACATCGGAGTCCCGATCCCGGAAAGCGGTTCCCTGGAATCCTGGGCAAAACAGGGAGTATTGCTTCTCAATACGGTACTGACTGTACGGGCGCACGCCGCAAATTCACACAGAAAGCACGGCTGGGAAACATTTACGGACTCCGTGATCCGCACAGTCAACGGATTTGACCGCCCCGTCGTCTTCGTTCTCTGGGGCGATCCGGCGCAGAAAAAAACGGCGCTCATCGATCAAGCCCGGCACAAAATCATCGCCTCGGCACATCCGTCGCCGCTTTCCGCCTACCGCGGATTTTTCGGCAGCCGCCCGTTTTCCGCAATCAATGCGTTCCTGCGGGAACAGGGCGCAAAGGAAATCTGCTGGGATACGCAATGCCGGACGGAGGAATACCGGGAAGTCCCGTTATTCTGAGCTCACGCTTCGCCCCTCCGCCCTGCCGGCTGCGGCGTTTCCGCCGAATCAGCGTATTTTTTCCAGAAACTCCTGTTCCGTGGCAACTCCGCCGACGCCGCGCAAAGTAATCGTAAAACTTACGGATTCGCCGGGCTTGACGGAGAGCGGGCTGTTCGCTTCGGGATCATTGAACACCTTCCCGTAAAAGCTGCGCGGAAACTCCAGAGTGTAAAGCCTGCCGCCGCCCTTGTGATCGCCTTTTGAGTTAAACCAGACATAGGCATGAGTCGTCAGCGGACCGCCGATCATGGCGATGCCCGTCTTCAACGCAGGGTCGAATGCCCCCATATAAGGAGCCGTCAGACGGATGGAACGGCGTTCATAATTCGCCGGTTTCGCAGAGGAGAAATGAGTTTCGGCAAGACGGTTCTCCGCCTTTACAGGGAGAACAATCCGGTCATTTTCCTGTGCGTCTTCCGCGTTGCCGATCGCAGGGACAAATCTGCCGCGCCATGCGAGCTGATAGTGTTCCGGGTCGTCGGATTCCGTTCCCGGCGGCATGACATTCGCAATTTCATAATCCATCTTCAGATCCTCAGTTCCCGCACGCATCGAAAGCGTGCGGCGGAAAAGAAACGGCGTATCCGGGAGACGTGTTTCAAACGACAATGCGACACGATCCGGCTTGAGCTCAAGAAAACGGACGTCCCAATCCACAAACGAAACCGGCCAGACACCGCCCCCGCCTGCGTCTTCATAACCGCCGTAACCGTGCAACCGGGTCACCATATCCTTTGTGACTTTCCGCGCCGCACGCTCGGAGACGGAGAGCGCATTTCCGAAAGACCCCGGCGCCAGGCATTCCACGCCGCGCACCTTGAACGAAATGATACGCCCACCCGTTTCAAGCACCGTTGCGGAAATAATCCCGTTATTCAGAACAAAGGCGGGATGCCCCTCATAATCGACGGGAGAAACAGAGACTTTGAAGTGTTTCATCCCGCCCGCATTTGCCGCATTCCTGCAAAGATTCAGATAATACTCGGCACATTCAAACTGCCTGCGTTCAAACGCACGTTTCGCACGCTCGAACATTGCATGTTCCAGCGGATTGGCAAATGTTTTTCTGTCACGGACGGCATTCACGACAATCGCATACTTCAGCGATTCGATCTGCTTCCGCGCCTCATTCCGTATCTCGTCCGTATAAGCTCCACCCTGTTCGATCCGTTTGAGAAACGCTTCGGACGAGGCGGCATCAACACCGTTGGAACGGGCTTTTGCAAGGAGCCCGCGCAATTCCTTCAACTGCGGGTCCGGCTTCAATTCATAGGCGCGGCGGAAACTTTTTCTCCCTCCCCCGTGCATGACTTCAAGTATGACCTCGTTCCTCCCCAGTTTTCCAAGCAGGAACGGCACATCCAGACGCTTTCCGACGCCGATCTTCCCGACCGTTCCGCCGTTAATCCGGACCACACTCCCGGCAGGCCCGAACACACTGAATTTCACTTCGGAAAGCTCCGTTGCGGCATGATCCGGCGGATTGGAGACGACGATGACTGCCGGCGCCTGATCCAGAGATTCGATCTCGTCCGCAATCCGGTCGCGCAGGGCATAAAGCAGATGCGGGTCATTCCGATATCCGAATGGAACCTCCGGGATCAGCGTGCGGACAATCTCCTTCACTCTGTTTTTGCCCTGCCCGGGGAAAAGGGCGTCGATTTTCTTCTCAAGAATGCGCATGTAATCGAAGTCGTCGATACTCTCGCGGATCAGCGCGGAACGCAGGGAGGAAATGACGCCTTCGCCATCTTTCCGCGGCGGATAAAAGATCGTCGCCCCGCCGCAGGAATGGGTCTTGTCCAGATCGTTCCACGGATTGATTCCCTTCGGTGCAATGATCGTGTTCCAGAGCAGCCCGCCGCTGCCGTCCGCGGCATAAATCTGCCACGCAAAAAGACGGTTGCGGATGTAGTCATGGTTGTCGATGCGGACAGTCCAGTTGTAATACCAGATGTCACGCCCTGCCTCAAGAGCCTTTTTCTGCTTTTCCGGATTCAGGTAGCCGGGCGCCATCGGCACACAGAACGTCTGTACATAACCGATCTCGTCATTCACCTGTTTCGGAACGAAAATCCTCAATTCGGGCGCGGCTTCATGAAGCGCATTCGTAATCTTTGCCAGATCCGCATGGACTTTCGCCGGCGGTTCATCGTAAAGATATGCATAAAAATTCACATCGGGAAACTTCGCCTTCACATGCTCCGTGACCTGTTTTGCAAACTCTCCGGCGTATTTGAGCCCTTCCGGAGAAAGCCAGCCGAAATTGCCGAACGGACTTTTTCCCGGCTTGCTGCGGTCTCCGCCCCACCAGCCGCTGTTGTCGCCCATCATGGTAAGAAAGGGAACCGGCATATTGACCATGCCATACTCCTTATGCCACTTTTCGACTTGCGCATCAAACCTGCTCCAATCGGTCACGGTCAATTTCCCGTTCTCGATTTTCCACTTCGGGCGCGGCGTCCACTGCGCCTGATTCCCGTTCATGCGGTGTTCCGAAAGCACGCGCTGGAGATCATCCGCAATCACGGCGCGCGGCCTCCGGTCGAATTCCATGTAGGCGGGAATCGGCTGGGCATAGAAATAGGTGCGCAGAAATGCGGTATCCGGCAACGCAAATCCGCGGACACGCACACTCAACGGAACATTTGCCAACTCCCTTGTCCCGCTCATGACCCGCACCGTTCCGCGGTAAATCCCGCGCTTCTGCTCTTTCGGGACTTTGACCATTACGTAAAAAGGCAGATTCTTCCCTTTCTCCGCATTCGCCGACACATCCGGCAGCAGAGGATCGGCGTTCCAGCCCTTCACGGACGGATTGTCCGGATTTTTCAGATTCACGAAATCGACCACGCGAAAAGAAAGATTCGAGGCGGAAATCACACCGTTCTCCCCTTTCAGGTCGCTGAAAACCAGATGCACATTCCCGAAATCCTCCCGCGGGGACAAAACCAGTTGAAACGGCTCGGACTCATTCGCCGCGGCGGAGACAGCAATCCGCTCC